>Ga0255777_10001616_pt1 | contig 21035 bp, 22 predicted proteins | sample 101ome_15_FD_179975 | JGI IMG/M metagenome (GOLD analysis project Ga0255777, IMG submission 179975) | Coastal salt marsh microbial communities from the Groves Creek Marsh, Skidaway Island, Georgia - 101402AT metaG (version 2) | ecosystem: Environmental > Aquatic > Marine > Intertidal zone >... | reverse complement strand
CGGCATAACCAGCCATGGTGAGCAAGTTGAGGGCGCTGTACTGAGCATCCAGCCCGATGGACCGGTGATGTTCATACCCATGCGCGTACAGTTTGGGAACGCCAACGGCCACCAACAGCCATGAACCGGCCAACACGACGATTGCGGTCAACACCATCCATGCACGAAGTGCCTGACGTTCGGAGAGCATCAACCCAGGTTTAGCAAATTGGAAGGCTTGATACAGGGCAAGTGGGAGGCAGCTCAACACACCCAGCAACAGCGCAGTCATCCAACGCACGACGCTCCAATGTGCTGGCTCATAGACGTTCAAACAATCGTCCAAGCAGGGTGACAACCGGACCATCATGACATCCAGCACAACGTCCACGCTTCGATACCAAATCAGCGATGCCAAGCCTACGAGCAAAAAGACCCGTGTTGTTCGCAAGGTCAGTTCATCCAAGTGCGCCTGGGCGCTAGTGGAACCATCACCGTCCACATGGAGGGCCATGCAATCCACTCACACCAGATCGGTGTATTGCTTGGGCGCACGTGCTTGAACGATGGTCCGATACACGCCAAAGGCCGCCCAAAGCGTCAACATGCCCGTAACCAGCGCGTATCCCCATGGCAAGCCGTCATCCACAATGTAGGCGAACAGGAGGGCGAGGCCAGCAGCCAATGCACCCCGTCGCAAGCCCTGTGGGATGGCGAGGCGTCGGTCCAAGTGAGGGGGGCCGCCACCAAATCGGCGTTCGTAGAATTCGCCTTGAATCACTGCAGCCACAACAATGAGGGACAAGGTGGTCCAGTAGTACAGGTTTCCGTTTTCAAAAAAGTTGTGAGCGATGCCCTCTTGACGAGCTGCTTCAACTGCCTCAGGATCCTCTTCAGCAACGAACAGGGAATCGTAATCCCCAACGCTGATGGTGCGTGCCGTCAGGTCCTCGTCGGTGCTGATTTCGACGTCACCGGGCGCTCCGATTGTAAAGCCCAGGATGTTCCATTTATCGCCCTCGTCGGGTGCACCGTTCCCGTTGACGGCGTTGCCAACGAGTTGGAAGTACACCGGTCCTTCGTCCGAGTCAGGGGCCACCCACTGGACGACCCAATCGTTGCCGGGCTCGCTCTGGGAGAGAGCTCCAGGTTCATCGGGCACCGTTTGAGACCCTTCGCCAGCAAGGAGGGTCCCAACACCGAAGTCGTAGAAGAGGAAGCCACCCGCTTCGTTTGAAGCGTGCTGAAGCGAAATGGTGAATTCGTAGGTTTCACTCAAGTTGTATGCCCGAGGGACGTTGGATACGGAAACCACGACTTCGGTCGATGGGGCGCCACCGCCGTGGCAGGTGCACCCGTTGTCGATGACCAAACTGCCACCGCCAGCGTCCCATGGCGGGCCGTTTGGGTTGCCCAGCGCAGGCGCTGCGAGCATCAAGGTGAGAAGAATCATCAACGAGATGTTACGGTTGCGTCGCTGCATCTGCTCACCTGTGTGTTTGGAATCCCCAACGCTCTTTGAATCTTCCTTCAAGGTTACGAGGCGGGCAACGGTTAGACCTCTTTGATGGCGTTGTTCAAACCGGTCATCATGGCTTTACCGTCACCGAACAGCATCATGGTCTTGTCCATGTAGAACAGGTCGTTGTCCACACCTGCGTAGCCGACAGATAGGGAACGCTTGATGATCACCACGGTGCGAGCCTGGTCAGCATCGATGATGGGCATTCCTGCCAACGGCCCCTCGCCGGTCCGTGCTGCGGGGTTGCACGTGTCGTTGGCTCCGATGATGACCGCAACATCGCATTCGGGGAACTCCGGGTTGATTTCATCCATTTCGATGAGCTGTTCGTAAGGCACGTTTGCTTCTGCCAACAGCACGTTCATGTGACCTGGCATGCGGCCAGCAACCGGGTGGATGGCGTACTTAACTTCGGTACCGAATTTTTCTTCGAGCAGGTCGCCGAACTCCTTGACTTGATGCTGGCATTGGGACACGGCCATGCCGTAACCAGGGACGATGATGACCTTCTGTGCACCATCCACCATCATGGCCACCTCATCGGGATCAGAGCCGACCTTGGTTCGTGTGACCTTCTCTTTGGTGGTCCCGCCAAAGGACTTGAACAGCACATCCGGCAGGGTTCGATTCATCGCTTTGCACATGATGAAGGTCAGAATCAGGCCGGAGGCGCCAACGAGCGAACCGGCCACAATCAACACGGGGTTGCTGATGATGAAACCCGTGAAGGCCGCTGCGATACCGGACAGTGAATTGAGCAACGAAACAACCACTGGCATGTCGGCTCCGCCGATGGGAAGCACGAGAATGATGCCCAGCAGGCACGAGATGATGATGATGGCCCAAAGGTAGGTCGTGTTGGTTGGGTCGTTGATGGACATCACGATCAATGCAAGGACGCTGATGGTCAGCAACACCTTGATGGGGTTGAGCCAAGTTGGACCCCAGGTCGGGGTGCTGAACCATTTGCCGAACAGTTCCACACCACCCTTCAACTTGAACATCGCCAAGATGGAACCCGTCAGCGTCATCCAACCTACGAGTGCCGACAAGCCTGCTGCAACAACAACGACCTGCAACCCAAGATCGGTCGGCAACTCCAGGGATGAATCCTCGATGTACTTCCAAGTTTCAGAAAGTGCGACCAGGGCCGAAGCAGCTCCGCCGAATCCGTTGAAGAGAGCAACCAGTTCTGGCATGCCGGTCATTTCGACCTTCACGGCCATGACGATGCCGATGATTGAGCCAATGACCAAACCCGCAGCGATGAGCGGTAGGTTCAGCCCTCCATCGGCAAGTTGCATGTCAATGACCGTCGTGATGACCGCAACCAACATACCCAGAGCACCGTATTGATTGCCACGTGGCGCAGTGCGTGGGTGACCGAGTTTCTTCAAACCAAAGATGAACAACGCTGCAGAAAGCAGGTAACCGAGTGGAACCCATGCCTCCATCTCAAGCCCTCCTGTTCTTGCCGGCAATCATGTTCAGCATCCTGTTGGTCACGGCGAATCCTCCGACCACGTTGATCATGGCCAAGACCAACGCGACAAAGGCAAGCAGACCCGAAACGGCGGTGGCCCCCCCTTCGTAAGCGACGTTGGCTCCGAGAAGAGCGCCCACCACACTGATGCCAGAGATGGCGTTGGCACCGCTCATGAGCGGAGTGTGCAGGGTGGCTGGAACTTTGGTGATGAGTTCAAACCCGAGGAAGATGGCAAGCATGAAGAGTGTCAAATTGGCAATGAGTGAGGCTTCCGTGATCATCCAACCACCCCCGCAAGGCGAGTTTGTTTGGGATGTATCGCACCATCTTTGCAGATGAGCACGCCTCCCATCCCGTTAACGTAGAAATCGGAGCCCTCCGGAGCTCCGACCAGGATGTCATCGTCCTCCCCAATGACGACATTGCCCGATTCCTTGTCAACGAGCGAGGTGAAGAACGTGGTGAGGTTGTTGGAGTACAACATGCTGGACGTTGTGGCCACGGTTCCCGGCAGGTTGGAGGTCCCAACGACGATGACACCGTTTGACGTGGTGGTCACTTCGCCGGGAACCGTCGATTCACAGTTCCCGCCTACATCGGCGTTCATGTCAACGACCACTGCACCGGGTTTGAAGGAGGCTACGGCGCTTGCGGGCACGGTGATCGGGGCTGGACGACCGAAGATGCGTGCGGTGGTCACGATGATGTCGGCATCGGCAGCGACAGCGCAAACCGTATCGTTGACTTTCTGAATGAATTCAGGAGTCAACGGTTTGGCGTATCCCGATTCGTCCTCGAAATCGTCCATGCCGTCCACTTCGATGAAACGACCACCGACGGATTCAATTTGCTCTGCTGCACTCTTGCGCACGTCGGACGCATAGACAACGGCGCCCAAACGCTTGGCCGTGGCGATGGCCTGGAGGCCGGCAACACCGGATCCCATAATGACGACTTTCGCAGGACGTACGGTGCCGGCCGAGGTGGTCATCATGGGGATGCCTTTTGGCACATGCGAAGCGCCCAGTAAGACGGCCTTGTAACCGGCAAGGTTGTCTTGACTGGAATTGACGTCCATGCTCTGGGCACGGGACAGCCGGCGTGGAATCATGTCCATGGAAAGCAACGTCACGCTGGCGTCCATGCAGGCCTTCACATGCTCTGGGTGTCGGAACGGGTCGGCCACACAGGCGAGGTTGGTTCCTGCAGCCACCCCATCTAGCCCGGGGAAACGAATGCAGACGATGTGTTGGCACGCCATGACTTCGGACCGGCTGACGATGTGCGCGCCGGCGTCGATGTAGTCTTGATCCAAGTAATTGGCAGCAACGCCGGCCCCGGATTCAACGAACACTTCGAACCCGGCCTTGGTGAGTTTTTTCATGCTGGATGGCACGATGCCGACACGTTGTTCGCCGGTTGGTTCCTTGGGTACACCGATTTTCATGCCGTTCATCTCACCGCCCACGAGGTGTGGGACACTTGGTCCACCAAAAGGGGGTTTTTAGATAACACGCTCAGGATGCTTCTCTTGTCTTCTGCTCCATCGATGTTGCCAACCACGGTCCTTATGTGCCTGCGGCTGGTGGTCGGGGCACAGGTGAAGCACATGGCAACCGGGCGACGAAAAATTGCAGTGATTGGAGCAGGAAACGTTGGCGCAACATGTGCCTTTGTGTTGGCACAAAAGAACCTCGGCGAGGTGGTGTTGTTGGACATTCACGAGGGATTTGCCCGAGGGAAAGCGCTCGACATGTCACAAAACGGTAACGTGCTGAACTACGATGGCACCATCACCGGCACGAGTTCCTACGAAGACATTGCAGATGCTGATGTTGTGGTGGTGACGTCCGGATTCCCACGCCAACCGGGCATGACGCGAGAAGACCTCATCGGCAAGAACGCCGACATTGTCACGCAAGTTGGCACTGGGATTAAGGAACATGCCCCCGAAAGCGTCGTGATTGTGGTCACCAACCCGCTTGACTTGATGACCTACCACATGCAAAAGGTGACGGGTTTTCCTCCCGAGCGTGTCATCGGGCAGGCCGGTGTGCTCGACAGTGCTCGGATGGCCCACTTCATTGCACTCGAACTTGGCTGCGCTGAGGAAGATGTGTCCCCCATGGTGTTGGGAGGTCACGGCGACACCATGGTCCCCCTCCCGAGGTACACCACCGTCGGTGGCATTCCCATCACGCAACTGATGGATGATGCAACCATCCAGGCGATCAGCGCACGAACAGCGAGCGGTGGCGGTGAAATCGTGAAACTGTTGGAGCGCGGCTCAGCGTTTTACGCTCCGGGCTCGGCCGCTGCTATCATGGCCGAATCGGTTCTCAACGACCGAAAACGGTTGATTCCAGCATCCTGTCTTTTGACCGGTCAATACGGCTTGAACAACGTGTACATCGGTGTGCCTTGCATCATCGGTTCAAACGGTGTGGAACGCATGTTTGAACTTGAATTGACCGAGGACGAACTTTCCTCCCTTCAAGGGTCAGGGGAGTTCTACAAAACTCAATTGAGTGAGTTGCTCGGTTACTGAAACCTCGTGCCCCTGCTGCTTGGGGCGGCTTGTTCGACGCTCACGCATCGCGAACAATGGCCAACGAATGGGTCCGGCCGCAAGTGGTTGCTTCATTGGGTTGCCCTTCCAACCGAACGAGGCGGTGGCCCTGGCGCCCTCTTGAGCGCATTCGTGCCATCAATTCCTGTCCGGTGTAACATCCCTTGTGTTCATGGACCAAAGCGCCAAGGCCGCATGCAAGTGGATGGTGGCGATCGGTGATTTCATGACCGTGGTAGGGTATCATGAGGTTCACCCTGTGGTCGTTCCAATCATCGTCCTTCCAATTGGGTTCGAGCGATTGGTCCAGCGGTGCCACGCGCATCCACCCAAAGAAACTCTTGTGGACGGTGATTCCGGGTTCTGCCAGGGGTTCAGCATCGCACAACAGGACTTGGTTCAAATCGGACACATCACGCACGCTGACCTCACGACCTAGCATCTTGTCAGTTAAGTGCTTCACGAGGTGACTTCGGTTACCTGCTGAACCGACCAAGGCTACGCCGTTGGGCAAGCAAATCACATCAACAACATCGATGATTTTGGCGTTGGGCGTCAACACCACCGTTGTGCAGGAGCCGTTCACAAGGTTGGTCGACAGGCCGTTCAGGAACGTCAACACGTCCGTGCCTTCGCACCACAGGACCGAAGCTGGGTGGGCCCGAGTGAGCATGCCAAGCCTCAGGAAAACGACTCGCCGCAGCCGCATGAGGTCGAAGCGTTGGGGTTGTTGATCTTGAAACCGCCACCCATCAGCCGATCGACGTAGTCGATTTCAATGCCGTTCAGCAGGTGGCTCGATGCTCGAGGAACAAGAACTTTGAATCCATCAATTTCCAATTCCTGACATGGCGTTTCGGTCGATTCAACGATCTGCAGGTCGTACATGTAACCGGAGCACCCCCCGCTGAGTACGCCGACCAGGAGAGCATGGGACCGGTCGTCCCCAAATGCATCGCTGAGCATTTCCACAGCCTTTGCGGTCATGGTCAACTCAACATCAACTTCCTCGGGTGCATTGACCAAAATGGGTGAAGCCGATTCGCATGTCCCGCAGTCCATGACTCACGCAGGTGGAACTGCTTTTTGAACTTGACCAAATGAAGGGGGGTTGTTGGGTTCAACGCCGTCGCTTTGCCTTCTTTTCGAGGGCTTTTTGCAAAATTCTGCATCGTCGAATTTGGTCCTTGGCGCGCTTGGTAGCAGCATTGTCCAATCCTCGGGGAATGGCTTGCTCAAAGCACTTGATGGCGTCTGTGTACCGTTCCATTTCAGCGTATGCCGTCCCCATGTTGTACAAGGTCTCCCCGCGAACCTCGGTGGGGCGAATGGTCATGGCCTGGTGGTACGCTTCAACGCATTTTGGGTATTCTTCGAGGAAATAGAAGGCGTTGCCACGGTTGTTCAAGATGCGAATGATCATCTCATCGTCACCTGCAAACGCTGGCAGCGCTTTGTCCAGCGATGAGAGCGCTTCGCGGTACTTGCCGTCCTCAATGAGTTGAACGCCTTGGTTGAACCAGGCGATGTCCTGGTTCGCAACCGAGCTGGATGCCGTGGATTGCGGTTGTGTTCTGGCCACGGTTTGAGCCGCATCGAGGGCAGCCTTGGCCAAATCGACGTGTGGTTGGGGTTCAACCGTTGCTGCAGGCTGGACGGGTTGCATCGGCTGCAACAGGAGTTCGCTAGCGCCGTTGAGCGGTGCATGAACAGTTTCGGTGGCGGGGTCGCCGAGATCGGGGAATCCTGCGGTTGCAGGTGCTGGCTCAGGAACCGTCAACACCGGCATGGGTGGTGATTCATTGGTGATGGTTGGCACTGATTTGGCCGGTTCTGGCGTGCCGAGGGCAGCGGCCTTGGCATGGCACTTGGCAGCCGTTGCTTCATCCCCAGCCCGCTCGAGTGCTCGAGCAAGGCCGGTCCAATGATCAGCCGAATGTTGGTCGGTTTGAATCAACCCCTTCCACATCAAGACCGAATCACTGTGTTGCAACGACAACGACAAGGCCTTGGCCCGTTCGGGGGAAGGGGCGTCTGGAAGCAGCGTTAGAACCTCTTTCGCCAGGTCAGGCCCCTCAGGAACAGTGGGCGGCAAACCGGTCGAGTGTTCAAGCGCGTCGTGTTCTCCGTTGGCCAATTGCAAGAGCGTGTCGACGAGGGCTTGGTGGAGGGGGTGGCTTTGGTCATGGGCACTCACGGCACGACAAGCGTCGAGGTAATGGTCGATCCATCCCTTGTCTTCGGACAACGCTGCCATTTTCTCGCCAGCTTTGACGTAGGTACCGTCGGCAGCCATGGCCCGTTTGTAGGCTTGGATGGCTTCACTGGCCAGTCCGTTTCGTTGCTGAATGGACCCAAGATTGAACCACCCCGCAGCGTGGTTTGGTTCCAAATTTTGTGCGTGCGACATCGCCGCCATCGCATGGGTGTCAAGGTTCAAGCGAGCCATCGCACCTCCGGCCACACGCCACGCATTGGCGTGTTGTGCTCCCACCGTCTTCAAGTGAGGTTTGAGCAATTGCAGGGCGTCCTTGGCTTGTCCGGATTTGAGGAGTTCCGTCGCCTGAGTGCTCAATGCATCAAGGTCAATGACCGGTGCGGCGGTGGTTGGTTCTTCACTCGGCGCTGCCAAGGTTTCAGGACTGGCGCTGCCGATGTCTTGACTGATGGATTGAGTGGCCACCACAACGGCTGCTGCACTTTCCAACTCCTCTGCAGAAATCGATTCATCGTGGTCGTGGTCGTGGTGCATGGCCTCCTGAAGCAAGGCCCCGGTGTCTTCGATACCGGCTTTTTTCGCCACCTTCTGCACGACGTCCATGTCGACGGATTGCGATACTTCGAGCGAGGGCTTCATGGCCTCCATGGGTACGGACAAGCCGCTGTCCTTGGTGCGTGCCTTGAGGTCAACCAGCATGGGGTGTCCAGGGTAAAACGTCAGGGCCTTTCCGGCCATGGCGTGTGCACCTTCGAGGTCACCGATGCGTTCCAGCAAAATGGCCATGTTGGCCGTGGCAGGAGCGTGGTCTTCGTTGAGATCAAGGCATATTTGGAAGGCTTGACGGGCGCCACGAGCATCCTGTTGTGCTTCCAGCAGAACACCGCGGTTGAACCATGCCATGTCCGAGGCAGGGTCGAGTGCAATGGCCTTGTTGAACGCCGCCAACGCGCCCTTCACATCGCCTTTTTTGCTCCGTTCTTCACCGGTTTGGAGCAACCCTTCCACCATGGATGCCGTGTCTTCCAAGGACTCCAATTCGGGAAATGCATCCGAAGGGGCTTGTTGGATGCCCTCATCGGTTTGCGATTCATCGTTTTGAACCGCCGACAAGGCTGCATCCATGCCCTGGAGCGCCACATCTTCGATGCCTGCTTGGTTCGCCACATCAACGTCGCCATTGTTCATGGAAAGTCACTCGTTTGAAACCAGCATCCGTTCGTCAATAAGTGTTGTCTTTTCCTGCTACATACGGGAACGAAGTGCACGAACACCTTCATGAGCCTCGAACCCGTGGTGATTTCATGAACCAACCACCCGTTCGAGTCTTGGCGCTTGCCGGCGAGTACCGCTCCACATCGAAATCCGGCATGTTGGCCCATGCTGCTCTTGACATCGCGAAAGCTGCGGGGGCTGAGGTTGAATTTTGGGATCTGGATGCCTCCCCCCTCCCTCTGGTCGGTGAGGAGGGGTGTTGGTCCCATCCGAACGTGGCAGCGTTTCAAGCAGCGGTGACCAACGCGGACGCCGTCTTCCTTTCGTCCCCAGAATACCACGGCACCATGTCGGGCGTGATGAAAAACACCCTGGATTGGATGTACGACAAGCATGTCGGTGGAAAAGCCGTCGGGTTGATGTCGACCCTTGGAGGCGTGACCAACGCCAACACACTCAACCACATGAGAATTGCATGCCGTTGGCTCCATGCTTGGCCCGTTCCTGAACAACTCGCCGTTGGTCACGTCAAGGAGGCCTTCAATGAAGATGGAACGTTGGTGGACCCGGCCATCGTTGAGCGCCTTGAGAAATTGGTGCATTCAGTCTTGGCCACGGCCACCATGTTGCGTGACCGCACGTGATGGTCATGGATCAACCCGTTTTTTCCGACCAATGGGGTGGGACATATCGACTGATTGAGCCAGGTCAGTTCATCATGGGCGACGAACGTGGCGACGGTGCTCGAAACGAGCAACCCGCCCATGATGTTGAGATTGTGCGACCGTTTTTCCTTGGGGAACGCCCGGTCACACAAGCGCAATGGTTTGACGTGATGGGGGCCAACCCGTCCAAACATCAGGAGGGTTGGAGCGCAGGTCTTCGACCGGTGGAATCCATCACGTTTGATGAGGTCAAAGGGTTCCTCGAACTGCTGAATCTGCGCGATTCAGGCGAGGTGAGGTTGGGGCTGCCCGGGCATTGGCGTCTTCCAAGCGAGGCTGAATGGGAGTACGCCGCCAAGGCAGGGACCCGTTCACGTTGGTGGTTTGGTGATCGCGACCGTGATCTCGATGACAACGGTTGGCACGCAGGAAATTCGGGCGGTTCGACCCGCGAGGTGGGCTCCAAATCAAGCAATCCTTGGGGGTTGTTCGACATGAACGGTTTGGTCTACGAATGGTGCGAAGACCACTACGCCCGGCGTTACGATGAATCAAGAACGCAGGCCGCATACACCACCCCAGGTGGAACACGGCGCGTCATTCGCGGCGGGGCTTGGTTCACCGAAAGCGATGCCACACGAAGTTCCGCACGTTCATCGGCCGCCAATGAAAAACGGAGCGATGGCATTGGGTTGCGACTGGTGTGGGAGCCGGGTGCATCCGGCCCCAACTGACCCAAATTACACCGCTTCGTCTGGAAGCCGTTCGGTGTCGTAATCATCACGGTCACCTTGCGCATCCAAGACCTGATGGTCCGGCGTCAGGCCCGGGCCGATGTTCCACCGTGCATTCAACGGTTCATCCAACATGAGCAAGAGGTTGTTTCGCTGAAGTTGGCCCAACGCCATGGCCGTCCTTGAAACCACGGGAGCCACCTCCTCTGCAAAGACCGCATCCATCACGCTGCACACTTCTGCGAACGTACGTGAGCCATCGCACAACTCCCACAACATGCTGTTCATGCGGTCGAGCGGTCGCCTGACTTCACGAGGAGCCCGAAACCATCGTGCGATCAACCGTTCAAATCGATTGAATCGCTTTTCAATTCGCAAAACGACACGACGGCCGCTGACTCCGGTCGTTTGTGGATCCCGCTCGACTGGACCCACCCGGGCCCACCACACCGGCGTCCTGCATGGATACTGCTGAGCCAACGGGTGGGATGTTGCGTCCACAATGTCCATGCGACCACCTCAAAATTCACTCCACGTCCACATGACCAACGTCAACATGCTTGCCACGCCCGTCAGCACTACCAAACGCAGGGTTTGAACGCGTTGGGTGAAATGGCGAAGGTACCAAGCGGCGACACCGCACAGGGAAACAACCAACCAGAAACCGTACCATGCGACGGGATACTCGGTCATGGTGAAGGGTCCTCACAGCGTGCCATCAAGGTATTGCTGCCCGTAATACATCCACTGTTCCACGGTCCAACCGGGTGGCAAACCATCTTCCGGCAGGGGAGGGCCGGTGGCCAGTGCGGCGCTTTGAGCGACCGGCACGGTTGATTCTGTTGCAGATGCCAGGTGTTCTGCGTCAACGGTGAGGCTGTTCATGGGTGCTGTGAACGGTTCGCCCACCGCCCCCGTGACCAACGATGGCGTGACTTTGGGTCCAGCCAACAGCACCATTGGTTCCTCTCGCTCTCTTCTTCGGTGGAAAAGCAGCCCAATCAACACGGCCGCGGCAACACCTCCACCACCAACAACGACCGCTCCGGATGCGAAGCCTTGGGGTTCATCGGGTTGTGTGAAATTGAGGGGCACGTTCAACGCCAAATTGACGGCCTGGGCTGAATCGGTGATTGTGAATCGCAGTACACCCTCCCAAGCCGTGCCGAGGTTGACCACTTCACACAACCTGCGTTCCGTTTGTGGGTTGAGGTGGCCGGACTCCATGGCGATCGTCTCACCCGATGCATTGAGGAGCCGCTTTTGGCAACTGATTTGCCAATCGTCCGGCCCGCCCGCCATCAACGTGAGGGTTTCAGCCTGGGTGGACGTGCTGGTGATGTTCACCCAAACCAACGCCGTGGTGTCCCACGAAACCGCATCGCTGTTGGCAGGCACCGCCGTGGCGGAAACCGAACGCCGCTGATCAACAACCACAAGATGTTCGGCCACCAGGGTCACGGGAAGCCCTTCATCGTTCACGACGCCGAGCACTTCGAACCGTATCACAATGCGGGTGTTCAATTCCATCCCATCCGGTACCAGCAGGTCAACACGCAACGACGTGTTGCCGCTTGCAGGCACATTGAACGGTTCGGCCACGCCCAATGTTCGGCCGGCACCGTTGACCGTGAACAACGCCACCAGTTCGGGGTTGGGCGGTGAGGCAGAAACGGTGGCAAGCATGGTCAAGGACGATTCCTGAGCGTTCCCTGCATTGGTGACCAAGGCTTCCGCAAAAGCACTCCCACCCACCGCTGCCCCGTTTGACCCCATGGCATCGCCAAGTTCCACGATTTTGACCGCAGCAGTGACCGATGTCCACTCAATGGCATTGTCGGTCGGATCGACATCCACGCCACCGCCCGTTAATTCGAGTGACCAACGGACAGTGGAACGGGCGCCAGCGTCCTCGTTGGATGGAACTTGAAGTTGGACTTCAATCAGCGCACGATGGCGGGTCCCATAAATGGGCGAGAGCTCAATGCTGTTCGTGGACGGTTCACCGTCCACCATTGTTGTGTAACTCCATCCGACGGGAAGATCTTCAGCCACAAGACGGGTTATGGCCGGACCGTTTCCGAGGTTGCTGATGTTGAACAACAACAGGTTGGTTCCACCGGGCAAGATGCGTTGGGGCAGTTCATCGGCTTCCAAGGCAACGTTGTGAACAGCGGCTCCACGTATGCCTTCAAACGCATCGCCTTCGAGGAGCATGAGGCTCCGTTGCGATTCAATGATGGGCGTGATCGTCGGGCCTCGGTCGCCGGACTGGGCCGTGAGTGGGGCACGGACGCGCACATCGAAGGTCGCCGTCGATCCGCTGTTCAGCACCATCGCTGGCCTGGTGGGTTCCTCCACGACCCACTGCCCGGGCGTTTCAACCTGAACACTGACATCAAAAATGTCCTGCCGTGGTGCGTGGTTGGTGACCGTGTAGGTCAACACCGTGTCTGCACCGGGGAGAACCTGTACCGTTCCGGTCATGTCGTGACTCGTGAGATCAATGGTGGCGTTGCTGACCATGCTTGCCGAGATGTCAAACGCCGTCGTCAGGCTGCGGCGGGTGTCGTTTTGTGCCGTCATCGTCATGGAGAATTGAACCACGGTGTCCGGGGCTGCCGTTTCGGGCACCGTCATCATCAGGGCCACTTGTTCGGGTTGCTGAGGCCTAACTTGGACCGAGGTTCGCTGCATCCAATCGAAGTTGACCGCCCAATTCGATGGCAGAGTGGACGTGTTCAGGGACAAGTCAAACACATCGGTGGCTTCACCCGCATTGTCGATGTCAATGGTGAACGCACACGTTTGTGTGGGCGGACAACTCGGCCGGACGACGGGTGTGGCCATCACAGGAATTCGATCGGCCTTGACGAGGAACTGAACTGGAAGCGATGCGTTCACGCTTGGGTATTGAACCGATTGGATGTTGATTTGCATTTGCTGGAATCCTGTGGAGGCGTTCAGATCTGGATTGAGCATCAACTTGAACAAAGAGGGAACGCCAGGCGTGACGGTCAAGCCAGAGGCGGGATTGAAACTCGTCCCTGAGGGTCGGGCAAAATAGACACCCCAATCCGCTGGTATACCGGTGACGGTGGGCACGAAAGTCTCGGTGATGTTGCCGGTGTTGATGATCTCCACCGTCACGCTGCCCCACTCTCCGGGCAACGCTCCTGTGGTTGCCACGCCTTGGGCGGCGACATCAAATTCATCGCTTCGAACCTTTTGGTCGTACAAAATCACGAGCTCGTCGATGTAGAAACCGACATCGGTGCCTGAGGCGTTGGATGTGAATTCAAATTTGAACTGGGACGTGCTGTGGAACAGGGCAGTTTGAATCGGAATCAAAGGAGAGGAGGCTCCTTTGTTGTTGAAACTGAAGGTTTGCCAGTTGGCACCGTCAAAGAAATTCTGATCCACCGTGCCTGTCAAGGACGCGATTTCAACCCAAGCCCCCATCGTGTCCGTGCCGTAGATTCTCAGTACATCGTTGGCAGCGCTGCTTCCCGTGTAGTAAAACGACAGCCCGTTGGTTCGCAGCGGTGACTGAACGGCATCGGACATGTCCATCACGGGCGTCACCAAGGCTGTCATCATGTTGTTGGTGTAGGTGCCGGTTTGGCCGTTGCCAACATGGCAACTTGAACCCTTGGAAATTGAAGTGTCTGTGCTCAGCGACCAACCAGGGCCAAAGGTGTAATTGGTCGTTGTATCGCAGTTGTAATACCGGAAGCCGACGGTGAAATGGCGGTTGAATCCGTTGTTGGAGGGATCATCATCGCTCACCGTGGGCGTAGCAGTCACCAGCAAGGAGTGGTTGCCGGCGTAGCCAGGCGTGATGGGAATTTGGACCGTGTCGATCCCGGATGAGGCAAGACTGTTCATTTGAACGGTGGTGTTGACGAATTCAAAGAAGGCGTATTCATCGTGAAGAAGGGTCACGGTCACGTCCACCACCCCACTGTTGCTTGTTCCAAGGTTTTCAATCGTGACCGTCAACGTGGAACTGGTGTTCACCATGCCATCAATGACGTACAAATTGGCAGGTCGGTTGAATCCCACAATGGGGTGGTTGGATGAAAACATCCTGTAGGAATTGACGTCGGCGTTGTTGGTGTAGGCCACCGAAACATCCGTGACGGTGAGGTCAACGCCCGTTGGGTTCGATGGTGCACCGTATGGCAATGGTTGCGACATGGACACAACCCCCGGTGTGTGAATGGAGCAACACAAGAGCGCCAGCAAAGCGCAAGCCATCCAGGTTCGGGGAGCCATGGGTGATGCAAGGTCGTCAATCTATTTAGGAGCGATGTTCAAGATTTCGTGGACGGAGTTTGAAGACTCTCTTGCACGGATTGTTCGTCCGAAACCAGTTTCGCTTCGTCGCGCCTTTCCTTAGCGCGGGCGGCAAAATAAACGGTGAACGACGGTACGAGCACCATGGCAAAACAACCGACCACGGCCGCCAGCGCCCACAAGAATTCGGTCGCTGTGTCCACCGTGAACACCTCGACGTTGGCGAATGCTTCGTTGACGGTTTCAACCTCAATGGTCGGGTTGGTTGTCCGGTTGCCTTGCTCAACAACCTCGATGCGCAGGAGTGCCGGAAAATGGTCGTAGGCGATGAGTGCTCGCGCTTTGAGTTCGGCTTCTCCAAGGTCTTGAGCGAACACCGAGCCGTTGGATCGGCGGGCTGGGTCCGTGGACGTCAGGGCATGAAACAAAACTTCGCCGTTGGCGTCCGGTTCACGGACATGCGTGGCGAGATGGTCGCAGAGATCAGCGCAAGAGAACTCCTCCTCAAGGGGGTTTTCGAGGTCGTACGTGTTGCCCAGCAACGGATGGCTGTACAACTTAGCGACATTGATGATGCGAACCACCGAGCCGCCGGACAATTCGGATGCGGTCACGTTGACCCAGGTAAGGTTGTTTCCGTTCATGGTGACCGGCCACGCCCATGTGGTGGTGTTGGCATCCCCATCGTAGGTTCGCTCAATGTTGCCCTCATCACCGCTCGTCGTGTGCTCGGTGGTCGACGCTTCGGTCTCGTACATGTACACCGAAGGCGAAACCGTGGCGCCGTAGACGGCGTAACTGAGCAAGAAAATGAGGGTCAAGGACAACCCGATGAGGGTTCGCAAGAGGTTGGGGTTTTGTGCCAACGCCTTCTTCATCAACCCCCACCAACCGGACCGGTTTCAAGAAGGCTTGTATCCCAGAGAATCGCTGGCCCCTGCGTGGACTGCGCCGTGGGCACCCGTGCTTTTCATATAGGGGCGGACGGTCGGCAAGTTGCTTGGTGTATCGTTATGACGACCGTGTTTGACATCCCCGCTGACCTGTTTAACCCAGCGCTCGCCAAGGCCATGGCCGAACAAGACGCCATTGCCATGCCCGATTGGGCCGGTTTTGTCAAGACCGCCGTGGACCGGGAGCGACCGCCTGCCCAAGCCGATTGGTGGTATGCACGCACCGGGGCCATCCTGCGGAAGATCGCTCGAAACGGGCCCATCGGCGTGACTCACCTTGCCCAAGACTTCGGTGGCAAGAAAGACAACGGCGCTATGCCCAACACCCCTGGTGTGGCCTCCCGACACATCATCCGCACTGCCCTTCAACAGCTTGAGGAAGCCGGCTTGGTCGAGAAAGTTCCCACCAAGGTCGTTGAAGGTGAAGACGGCCAGGTCCAACTCTATGCCGGTCGCCGCATCACCGCCGCTGGCCAAAAGTTGGTCGACAACGTCGCACATTCCATCCGCGAAGAAGCGGATGCGCTCTATCCTGGCCTGAGCAAGTATTGATCGGAGTGAACACGGTGGCCAGCATGGTGGAGAACGCTCGTGACACCAGCGTCGAAGCCCTGCGCGCCCGCCGGCTCGAGGAACTCCAACAACAAATGCAAGAACAAGCCATGCAACAACTGGCAACCGAGGAACAAAACCGTCAGGAAACGGAGGTGCAGGCCTCGTTGGACCGGATGATGCGCAGTGTGCTGACACCTGATGCACGGTCCCGTCTTGCGAGGATCGCCCTCGTTGATCCCAACCGTGCCAACTCGCTCAAAGCATACATCGCCCAGCAGCATGACGCTGGCCAACTTTCCTCGGTCGTTACCGACCAGCAACTGAAGACGTTGCTGGCATCGCAATCCAAGAGCCGCAGCAATGCGTCCATCCGGAGAATCTGAGAAGGTGCTCGATATGTCAAAAAACAAGCCAGCAGCAAAGAAAATTCGCCTTATGAAGGCAGGAAAGCAGAACCGGCGTGTCCCCGTGTGGGTCATGCTCAAGACCGACCGAAACACGGTGTCGCACCCAAAGCGGCATCAATGGAGGCGCAGCAAACTCCAGCGCTGAGGTGACGAACATGGCACGACCCAACGAATCCGAACTGGTGGTTCCGCTGCGCAACGCATGGAACATCACCCGATACAAGCGCGCACCGCGCGCCATGCAGATCATCCGTGAACAGGTCATTCAGCACCTGAAGGTACGAGAGGACGAGGAACTCTACATCGACCCAGAGGTCAATGAACATATTTGGAGGCGAGGGATTGAAAATCCACCCCGCAAGGTCCGACTGCTCGTCACGCGTCACGACGAGCCCGGCATTCCCGTTGAAGTGACGCTCGTGAAGGAGTGAGCAAAATGGGCAACATTCGACCAAGTTTTATCAAGATCCGAGCCATTCGTCTGTGCGAAGAACACGGTGAAAAATTCACCGAGGATTTTGACCACAACAAGCACATGGTCAGTCAACTGACCGATGTGCAATCCAAGAAACTCCGAAACTGGATCGCCGGATACGTCACCCGATACCGCCAGCGACGCACGGATTGAACGGTGGTGACTTGACCGTCCGAGTCAAGTGGGACCGGACGCCAATCAGCGTTCACAGTGAACATCGCGAAGCTCTCGAGGGGCTCATGATGCATCTCAGGAACGTGCACAACGTTCGCAAACGCTCGATCATCATGCCCGATCGGGAGGAGGGGGGATTTTTGTTTTTCATTTACCAAGTCTGCGACCCACGATGGATTGCAGAATACCTAAACGGAGGGCGTACCAATGGGTGAACGATCCGATATCCCTCTTCCCGTCGGCGATTACCGAATGATTGTCGTGCTGGTTGGCGTGAGTCATCCTGGTAATTTAGGTGCCATTTGCAGAACAATGCTGAACTACGGCTTCGACGCCCTCCACCTCGTCAACCCGACCTGCGACCCCGACGATGAGGAAACCAGAAACCGTGCCAAACACGCAGGCCGATTGCTGGATGAATGCCAAACCTTCGATAACCTTGCCGATGCGGTTGCAGAATGCAGCGTGGTCGTTGGCACCTCAGGAAAGCGAGAATTGGGTGAAAAGACATTGTTCAGGCATTTCGTGATGCCTTGGGAACTTGCTGAGCGCCTGAGCGGGTCGGGAGCAACCGTGGCCTTGGTGTTCGGAGAAGAGGGAAAAGGGCTCTCAACGTCCGATCTGGATGCGTGCGATTTTCTGGTGACGTTGCCCACGTGGGAGGGGTACCCCATTGCCAACCTCAGCCACGCCGTGACCGCACTGGTCTACGAACTGCACCGCGGGCGCGTGATGAGGCACCAAGGCGACGAACTCGGCATGCCCGCGATTGTCCCACTCGAGCGGCACCTCTCTCCCGAAGTTCGAACCGTCCTGAACCGAGCCGTTCAGCAACTCGCTGCATCCCTCACATGGTCGGAGGACCGACGTGAATCATGGCGCCAAACGGTCGTACGCAATCTTGCCAAAGCCATGCCAACCGACGAAGAAGCAACCCGGATGGTGGGTGGGTTTGTCGAGGCGACCACTGCACTGCAGCACGCCGTCGGCCATCCGGATTGGGTGAACGACCGCCGACGAAAGCTCAAGTGATCATGGGCGCCAGGTTGCTACGGATTTGGGCGTTTCTCGACAGTGCATGGCCACGAGCCGAAGGCGATTGCTGTACGCTGATTGAACGTGTGGCTCAACTTGTTCAAAGGCCCATTTTGCGAGGTTTTCAGCCGTGGGAATGAAGTCGACGACGACGGTGCGGTGTTCAGGGCCCATGGACGCAAGCGCAGAGCGGGCTTCTGCGTCGCCTGAATACACAACAAAAGCATGGTCAATCGCATCGTGGACGTGTTCCATGAGAATTGAACTCACATCCGAGAAATCCATGAGCATACCTTCTTCGGAAACACCGGGCTCAACCACGACATCCCCCTCAATTTCGGCTTCGAATCGGTAACGGTGCCCGTGCATGTGACGGCATTTCGAGCGGTGGTTTGGGACCCGGTGCCCTGTATCGGTTTCGACGTAACGGCGGATGGTTGTGGTCATACAGCTTCCTCCTGAGGGATGAACGTCAACGACGCGGAATTGATGCAATACCGCTCGCCACCGTGCTCGCGTGGCCCATCATCGAACACGTGGCCAAGGTGTGCATCGCAGGTGGAGCAACGGACCTCCGTTCGCACCATGCCGTGAGTTCGGTCCACCACCCGGTGTATGCGAGTGTGCCCCCGTTCGGTGTGAAACGAAGGCCAACCACACCCCGAACTGAATTTACTCGTGTGATCGAACAACGCCTTTCCGCAGCAGATACAAGCGTATGTGCCTGGGTCCGAAGCGTTCCAAAACTCACCTGTGAAGGCACGTTCTGTTCCTGCCTCTTGTGTAACGTGCCACTGGAGCGGTGTCAACCGGTCGGCGAGGCCCTTGGCACGGTGGCGGCGGTCCTCACCGAGGGCGTGCGCCAACACGGCGTCCCAACCGGCCACGTAAGGAAATGGGTCGCGCCGACCAACGGCATGGAACGCAAGGATTCGTTCGATGTCCGAGCCGGTTTTGCCGTGACTCTTACCATCGGGGGTGGGGTCGTAGGTGGTCAGGGTTCGTTCGAACACATCATCAAAGTTCAGCCCCAATGCCTCCGTTGTAACTTCGGCATCCAACAAAATCCCAGCCTTGTCCATGTCCAGGTAGGGGAGGGTGAACGAAACACGTTCTGCACCCCAGTTGCCAATCCGGAATGCTTCGCCCAAGGCATCGTAAAATTCAGGGCGGCAGTCGGGGTAAATCGCATGGTCACCCGAATGGACGCCAAGTGCAACGGCGACTTCGTCGCCGGTGTCATTGGCGATGGACAAGGCTGTCCCGTACAACAGCGAGGCGAAGATGGCGTTTCGGTTCGGTACCACCGTGGACTTCATCGCTTCCTCTTCATAATGGCCCTCGGGGATGGAATCCCCTGTGGCCAAAAGATGGCTTGAAAACAACCCCATCGCGGATGACAGATCAACGGTTCGGTGGACGACGTCATGTTGGTGATCGATAAGGTGTTGAACGAGTGCTTCGGCTCGCCGAAGTTCAAGACGGTGTTGTTGGCCATAATCGAAAGAGAGGCACGTGACGCGATGCCCTCCAGCGAGCAGGTGGAGCAACAACGCACTGGAATCCATGCCCCCACTGAGCGCCATGACGGCCCGTTTCACCTCAGTCCACCCCCATCCACTTGTGCGTCTGCAGTGATAAGCGCCAAGGTGGGTTGTTTTTCACGACCGATTCAGTGATCGTAAAACTCGTTCCGTTTTCCTCGACCGTTGCTGATTCATCGTACAACGGTTGGAGAAAACGGTGGTCGAATCCATCCACCAACGTATCGTACATGGAAAGCGGTTGGCCAACATAAACACACTTGAGTTCGTTGCCCGTCCGCTGACGAAGGGTCAAGTTTGGGTAGACTTGGTCCTTAGGCGACACGCACACCCAGTCCAGAAGGCCATCTGGAATGGCAACCGTCCCGTTCGTTTCCACCGAGAGGGTGTACCCTCTGGCTTTCAGCAACCGTTGCAAAGGCCAGAGGTCGTTCAACATCGGCTCTCCACCGGTAAAAATCACCCGTTGGCATGGAAACTTGAGCACCTCGCCGAGCACGTCAAGTGCCGTCATGGTTTCATAGGTGTCAAAATCGGTGTCACACCATTCGCAGGCGAGGTTGCATCGACCGAACCGAACGAACACATGGGGGATTCCAGCGTGGAACCCTTCGCCTTGAACGCTGTGAAAAATCTCCACGATGTTGTATTCAACGGCCAAATCGGCTGGATCGTCGCCCAACGGTCCGCCGGCTCTGATGCAAGGTTCCACAGGTTCACCTCAAAGGACGGGTTGTTGAATCAACTGCATCAGTTCGGATCGTGCCTCACGCTTGTCAAAAAAGACGCCGCGCATGGACGAAGTGGTCATGATCGCTTCCTGTTTGGCCACACCCCTGCACTGCATGCAACCGTGGGAGGCTTCCAAAATCACGGCGGCACCAAGCGGTTTCAAGTGCTTCTCAAGGTCGTCAGCCACGGATTTCGTGATTCGCTCTTGATTTTGCAGGCGACGTGCGTGCATGTCGACAAGACGAGCGAGTTTACTGATGCCCACAATCCGCTCAACCGGTATGTAGGCGACATGGGCGCGGCCACGGAAGGGCTGAAGATGGTGCTCGCAGGTGGAATGAAACTCAATGTTGCGCAACAGCACGATGCCATCGTAGCCTTCACCGTTGAAGGTGGCGTCGAGCAAGGCACCGGCCGATTGGCCATACCCGGCAAACACCTCATCCCACGATTCAATGACCCGACGCGGTGTC
>Ga0255777_10001610_pt1 | contig 21072 bp, 17 predicted proteins | sample 101ome_15_FD_179975 | JGI IMG/M metagenome (GOLD analysis project Ga0255777, IMG submission 179975) | Coastal salt marsh microbial communities from the Groves Creek Marsh, Skidaway Island, Georgia - 101402AT metaG (version 2) | ecosystem: Environmental > Aquatic > Marine > Intertidal zone >... | reverse complement strand
AGCATCGAAGCTACTACGGCTTCCTCGCCGCCGACCGCTTGGCCCAGCCCTATCAGCTGGCCGCGGAACGCCCGGCCTATCGCCTCGACATCTTTGAGCGGGTCGCCCAGGATCCGGCGGTCCGCCGGGCCTTTGAGCTCCGGGCCCTGGGCGAACGGCCGGAGGCCCGCCTCGAACTCCTAGACGCGGCGCGGCGCCTTAATCGAGAGGAAACGCTGCACCTCGCAGCGCTAGCGGACCAAGCGGGGTGGCATCGCATGGCCATTGCCGCAACGGTTCAGGGGGAGCATTGGGACGTGCTAGACCTTCGCTTCCCCCTCGCCTTCGAGGGCCCCCTGCGCGCCCGCGCCGAGGCCACGGCCCTCCCCCCAAGCTGGCTCTACGCCATCACCCGCCAGGAAAGCGCCTTCATGAGCGATGCGCGCTCCCGGGTGGGGGCCCTGGGACTCATGCAGCTTATGCCCGGGACGGCGCGCCTCGTCGCCAAGGACCTGGGCCTGAACCTCGATAGTCGCTGGGCCATCCTGGAGGAGGAAACGAACCTCACGCTGGGGAGCCACTACCTCAAGCAGCTCAGCGATCAGTTCGACGGCCATCGCGTGCTTGCCTCCGCGGCTTACAACGCGGGGCCCCACCGCGTGAGCCAATGGCATCAGCGCTTTGGCGGGGGCACCACCGCCGAATGGATTGAGCGCATTCCCTTCGACGAGACCCGGCGCTATGTGCAGAATGTGCTGGCCTATGCCGTGATCTATGGAGCTCGCCTTGGGGAAGAAACGCCGCTTTTTCGGCCGCAGGAGCGCCTTGTTCCGGCGCCGCCCTAGGGCCAGGACCCTGGGACTATTAACGGTGCTTGGGACCCTCGCGGGCTGTGCTGCCATGGCGACCTCCTCAGGGGCGCCGCGCTGGGTGGAATCCCCCGAAGCCCTCGCGCCCTGCCCCCTTGCGCCCCCCTGCTTGGTCAGCCGAGAGGATGCGGGGCGGGCCTATGTTGAACCCCTTCGCTTCAGTGGCCCGATCGAAGACGCCCTGGCCCGCCTAGAACAGCTCATTGACGACGACCCCCAGCTGACCCTCGAGGCCCGAGGGCCCGGCTATCTCAAGGTGGTCGCCCGAACGCCCCTGATGGGCTATGCGGACGACGTAGAAGTTTTGCGCCTTGGGCCTGGTCTGCTCGGACTTCGCTCCGCCTCGCGCATCGGACTCTTCGCCGGAGGCACCCACGGGCAAAGGCTCGCCGCCCTGCGAACGGCCTTCGAGGCCAGCGCCCCCGGAGCGCCCTAGGTTCCTTCGCCCATGTGGATTGATATCGGCATCAACAGCACCCACGCGCCCCTGGCGACGGCCTTTCCGGAGGTGCTTACGCGGGCGCGGAAAGCAAAGGTTCGGGCGGGATTGCTCACGGGGACGAGCCTTGCGAGCACCGAAGCCGCCCTGGCCCAGGCCAGCGCTGCGGGCCCGGGTTTCGGGGCCACGGTGGGGGTCCATCCCCATGATGCCGCGGGGGCCCCGGACGATCTGGCTGCCCAGCTACGGTGCCTCGCCGCCCACCCTGCAGCCTGCGCGATCGGTGAAACGGGCCTCGACTTCAACCGGGATTACTCCCCCCGGCGGGTGCAGGAGCGGGTCTTTCAAACCCACCTCGCCCTGGCGGAAGAAACCGGTCTCCCTCTGTTTCTTCATGAAAGAGACGCAGCGGACCGCTTCCAAGGCTGCTTCGCGCCCTTCGAGGGCAAGGTTTCCGGGGTGCTCCACTGCTTCACCGGCGACCCCGCCATGCTCGCCTGGGGCCTCGCCCAGGATCTCTACTTTGGGGTGACGGGCTGGGTGTGTGACGAACGCCGGGGGGAGGCGCTCCGGGAAGCCCTCCTCAGCATTCCGGACGACCGACTCTTGCTCGAAACGGACGCGCCCTTTCTCGTTCCCCGCACCCTGCGCCCCCGGCCCCGGCATAACGAACCGGCGTTTCTACCGGTGGTCGCGGAGACCGTAGCCACGCTCCGAGGCGTACCCCTCCCTTCCCTGGCGGCTCAATGCGCAGCGAACACCGTTCGCTTGTTCGGGGACCGCCTCAGGCCGGCGCCTGAAGAAACGCAAGCGCCTCCGGGAGCGTAAAGGGCCCGGGAAGCGCCTGGTCCGTGCTGGGCCGGTAGAGCACGGGGATCTGCGTTTCAAAGCGCGCCAGCAGCGCCTCGTCGTCCATGATTTCCACGACCTCAAGGCGAAAGCCCAGGGCCCGGGCCGCCGCCCCCGCCGCGGGGCGCAGCGCATCGCACAGGTGACAACCTGCGGTCCCGAGGAGCCAAAGGGTTTCCACTCGTACCTCCTGCATCGATGCCCGTATCATGGGCCCATGAACTTGTCCGTGCTCCCAAGGCTAGCGCACTCCTGCTTCCTGTCGAAGGAACCGGGCCTTGCTGTGCCGCAAGGGCTTCGCCCTGAGCCCTTGCTATCGGCCTTTCCAAGCCTCGCCGCCCTAGACCGCCGCCCCCTTCCCACCGATCAAGGACCCTGGACCCCCCTGGGAACCCTGTCCCTTGCCGCTGGGGAGGGGCTCGTTCCGAGCCTTCAAGGGCTAAGGCCCTGGACTGGCCGGGCCACCCTTCGCTTCGAGTCCTCGGAAGGCCACCTAACCCTCCTGCCTATCACCTTCGGCGGGGAGGACTCCGGCCCAAAGCCTAGGGAGGCGCCCGATCCCTCCCTGCCTTCCCTCACCCAGGCCCTGGACGGGGTGATCGCCAAGACATCGCAGGCCCTCACCGTGAGCCTTCGCCTCGAAGGGGATCCGGGCGCGCTCCTACTCAGCTTTGCTCGGCGGCCCTGGGCGCAAGGGGTTAAAGCGGAGGACCCGGGGGAAAGCGCGACGCTGCCGAACTTCCCGCCCCGTTCGCAAATCGCGGAGGGAGGCGACGCCGCCCGGCACCGGTGCAGCCCCACAAGCCTGCGCATGGTGCTCGAGGGCTTTGGCCAGGCCGTCTCCGAGCGCTTCTATGAAGCCTGCCGCCACGATGCCTTCGATCGCTTTTTCGGCCTCTGGCCCCAAAATCTTGCGGCGCTCCAGGGCTATCGTGCAACGGGGGTGCTTCAGCTTTTTTCCTCCCTCGCCCAGGCGAAGAATCTGCTGGATGCGGGCTTCGCCCTCGTCCCCTCCGTGCGCTTTTCCGCGGGGGCGCTCCCGGAGGCCCCCCTCCCGGAAACCCAGGGTCATCTCCTGGTACTTCGGGGTTTTCGGGGCGGCGCCGCCGAGGTGCTCGACCCCGCCGCCCCCGACCTGGCTACGGTGCCTCGGCGCTACCCCCTCGAAGCCTTTGCCAAGGCTTGGCTATCCCATCGCGGGGCGGCCTACGTGCTTTGGCCACGGGCCTGGGAAGGGGATGCCCCGTGAGCGAAGAAGCGCTTTTCACCCCCCGGCTCCTCATCCGCGCGCCCCAGGAGCAGGACGAAACGGGTTTCCTGGAGACCATGGCCCTTTCCCGGGAGCTCCACTATCCCTGGATCTTCCCGCCCCTGACCCGGGGGGCCTTCGGTGCCTACCTGGCTCGGGTACGGCGGGAGGATCACCGGGGCTTCTTGTTGATCGATCGGAAGGAAGGCGCGCTCCTTGGGGTTGTGAATTTCAACAACATCGTGCGCGGCAGCTTCCTCAGCGCCTCCCTCGGCTATTACGCAACGGCCTTAAGCGGGCGGAGCGGGCTCATGGCTGAGGGTCTTTCTGCCCTCTGCACCTGGGCCTTCCAAGGGCTGGGGCTGCACCGCTTAGAAGCCAACATTCAGCCGGGTAACCGGCGCTCCCTGGCCCTGGTGCGACGCCTTGGCTTCCGCCGGGAGGGCTTCTCCCCGGCCTTTCTGTACCTTGATGGGGCTTGGCGGGATCACGAACGCTGGACCCTCCTTGATCCTCGAACCACCCTTCGGAGTAGCGATTCATGACCGCCCAGCCCTACGGATCCTGGCCCTCCCCCATTACCCCGGAGGCGCTCCTGGCTGGCGCCCGGACCCTCGCCTTTCCCGAAGTGTTTGAGGGGCAGCTGTACTGGATGGAAAGTACGCCGGAGGAAAAGGGCCGGAGCACGGTCCAGGACCTTTCCCTCACCGCCGGTGGCCTCGTGTCCGCCCCCTTTAACGTCCGATCCCGGGTCCACGAATATGGCGGGCGCGCCTACGCTGTAATCGCGGGGCGCGTACTGTTCGTGAACTTCCAAGACCAGCGTCTTTATGCCCAGCCCCTCGCCGGCGGGGACGCCGTAGCCCTGACGCCCGAGGATGGCGCCCGCTGGGGGGAATGCGTCCCCGACAGCCAAGGTCGCGGGCTCTGGCTCGTCGGAGAACGGGAACAGGGGGAGCAAACGGATAATTTCCTAGCGCTCCATCACCTGGTGGCGGGCGACCTTGAGCAGCCTGAGATCGTCGCGGCGGGGCACGATTTCTACGCCAGCCCCATCCCAAGCCCGGACGGACGGTGCCTCGCCTATCTCGCCTGGGACCAGGGCGAGATGCCCTGGGATGGCGCCGTACTTTATCGCCAACGGCTCACGGCGGAGGGGCAGCCCGAGGGGGATCCCGTCGCCGTCGCCGGAGGCCAGGGTACGAGCGTGTTCCAGCCCGGCTGGGCCCCCGACGGGGCGCTCCTCTTCATGGACGACCGCACGGGGTGGTGGAACCTCTACGAGCAGGCCAGGGAAGGGGAGGCCCCTAGGGCGTGCCTTCCCCGGGCCGCGGAATTCGGCCTGCCGCTATGGCAGCTTGGCATGCGGAGCTGGTGTTTCATCGACGATCAGCGCCTCGCCTGCCTTTGGTTTGAGGAAGGACAGCAGCAGCTCGGCATTTTTGACCGGCGCAGCGGGGCCCTGACGCCCCTGGCCACGCCCTTTGATCATTTCGACGGGCTAAGTAGCGACGGCACGCGGCTATTTACGGTTGCCGGGGCCCGAACAACCTTCCCGACGCTCGTGGCCCTGGGCCTCGACGGCAGTGCGGAAATCCTCCGCGAAAGCAGCGCCCTCGTGCTTCCGGAGGGATCCCTGGCCGAGCCCGAGGCCCTAAGCTTCGCCACGGCGGACGGGGAGACGGCCCACGGCTATTTCTACGCGCCCAAGAACGCTTCCGTAACGGCCCCGGCCACGCCTCCGCCCCTGCTGGTCATCAGCCATGGCGGCCCCACGGCGGCCACCTCCCCGGCCCTCAACTTGAAGGTTCAGTTTTGGACTAGCCGAGGCTTTGCCGTGCTTGATGTGAATTACCGGGGCAGCACGGGCTACGGCCGCGCCTACCGGGATGCCCTTCGCGGCGCCTGGGGGGAGCGAGACGTCAGCGACTGCGTCGACGGCGCCAAGGCCCTAATCAAGGCCGGTCGCGTGGACCCCCTGCGCTGCGCCATTCGCGGCAGCTCCGCCGGGGGTCTGACGGTGCTTGGCGCCCTTGCCTTCCACGACACCTTCCGGGCGGGCACGAGTCTCTATGGCGTCACGGATCTGGAAGCGCTGGCCGCGGACACCCACAAATTCGAAGCGCGCTACCTCGATCTGCTCGTCGGGCCGTTGCCGGAAACCCGCGAACGCTATCGGGCCCGCTCGCCCCGATACCACGCCGACCAAATCACCGCCCCCGTGCTCTTCCTCCAGGGATTGGAGGATCGAGTGGTACCGCCGTCTCAGCCCGAGGCCATGATCGCGGCCATGACCGATGCGGGCGTGCCCTCGGCCTATCTCACCTTTCCGGGGGAGCAGCATGGCTTTCGGCAAGCAGAAACCGTTCGCACGGCCCTGCTGGCGGAGCTAAGCTTCTACGGTCGGGTCTTCGGCTTTACTCCCGCCGATCCCCCCATCGACCTTCCCTTTGCCTGCGAAGAGCGCTTAAACACGCCATGACCGGAAAAGCTTTAGCCGAGGCCCACGTGGTTATCCTCCAGGGAGGACCATCCCCGGAGGCCGAGGTGTCCCGGAGCTCCGCAGCGGGCCTGGAGCAGGCGCTTTTGGGGCTTGCTCGACAGCTGACGCGCCTGGAGGTGGACCGGGACCTGGCCTCAAACCTTTTGGCCCTGGCGCCCGACGTCGTTTTTCCTGCCCTCCACGGTCCCCCGGGGGAGGACGGTACGGTCCAGGGCCTGCTCGATCTCCTGGGCTTGCCCTACGTGGGCAGCGGCGTGGCGGCGAGCGTCACGGCCATGGATAAAACCCTTGCCAAGCACGGCTTTCGGGCCGCGGGCCTCCCCGTAGCCCGGGATGTGGTGGTCCCCCGGGGAACGGGGCCGGCCGACGCTTCCGCCATGGTGCAAAGCTCCCTCGGCACCCAGGTCGTGGTGAAGCCCAGCCAGCAGGGCTCGGCCCTGGGGGTGACCCTTGTCGATAACGCAGAGTCTCTTGAAGCGGCGCTCGAGCTGGCCCTCGGCTTTGGGGACGCGGTGCTCGTGGAGGAACGACTCCAGGGCCGGGAGCTCACTGCGGCGATCTTCGCCCCGGCGCAGCAGGACGCCGTGGCTCTGCCCCTCATCGAGATCGTGACTCCGGCGCACAGCTGGTATGACTTCGAGCATCGCTATGCCCCGGGGGCGAGCGAGCACCTCGTGCCTGCCCCGGTGAGTGACGCTGAAGCGGAGGCCATGAAGCGCATCGCCCTAACCGCTCACCGCTGCCTGGGCTGCCGAGACCTCTCCCGCGCCGATCTCATCCTGACGCAGGCGGGCCCGGTGCTTTTAGAGGTGAATACGCTGCCGGGAATGACGCCCACCAGCCTCTACCCGGACGCGGCGAAGGCCGCCGGGCTCCCCTTCCCCCAGCTGGCCCGCAGCCTGGTGCAGAGTGCCCTCAGCCGGGGCCCTCGCTTTCCCTAGAGGCCGGGAACGGTCACCCCTTCCGGACGAATCAACCAGCAACAATGGGCGGGACGACCCCGATCGCAGTCCTGATCGAGGGTCAGGTGGGTTTTCTCTTCCACCTCCCACCCCTCGGCTTCAAAGGTGAAGTCAAAACGACGCGCGTGGGTCACGAAAAACAGCACGCCTCCGGGCGCGAGCCGCTTAAGGGCCGCCTCAAGAAGCGCAGGATGATCCCGCTGGAGGTCCAAATCCTCCGCCATGCGCTCGGAGTTCGAAAAGGTGGGCGCATCGAACAAAATCACGTCGAAGTTGCGCTCCCAGGGCCCCGCGGGCGGGCTTCCCAGCCAGGCCTTCACGTCCGCCTGCTGAAGGCTATGGCGGGCTCCATCCAGGCGGTTCAGCTCGAAATTATCCCGGGCCCAGTTTAAATAGGTGCGCGAAAGGTCGACCGAGAGGCTTTCCTCCGCGCCCCCGAGAGCCCCTTGCACGGTGGCCGTCCCCGTATAGCTGAAGAGATTGAGAAAGCGAGGCCCCCCCTGCCCTTGCCGAGCCCGGCGCGCCCGAAGGATGCGAAGATATTCCGCGATCGCGCGGCGAATCCCCCGGGAGTCGAGGTAGAGCCCCGTATCGAGGTAATCGCTTAAGTTCACCCAGAACTTCGCGGGCCCCTCAATCACCTGCACCCGCTCCTGGGCCCGGCTGGCCACGCCGTACTGCTTTTCCGGACTCGTGCGTCGCCGCTCCCGATGGTACAAGGCCTCTTCCTTCACCCCCGCCGCTTCTGGCAGGAGCGCCAGGGCGGCTTTTTGGCGGAGCGCCGCCTGCGCCGGATCGATGGTGTTCGGCGCCTCATAGGTCTGCACGGCCAGAGCCGTGCCGTAATGATCAATGGTCAGCACATATTCCGGGAGGTCCCGGTCGTAAAGGCGGTAGGCCGATACCCCCTGGCGACGCGCCCAGCGCCCAAGGTGGGCCCGGTTCTTACGAATGCGATTGGCGAAGGCCTCTGCCGCCTCCAGGGCCTTGTCCCAAAGGGGATCCTCCCCCCGAGCGGGCCCGCCCACGGCGGCGCTAGCCGCGCCCTCCTTGACCTCGGGGGCGGCGGGCGTTGCCCCGCTCAGCACGACGGCTTTGAGGGCCCCATTATTCAGCGCGCTGGCCTTGAGCCCAGGAATCCCTAAGCGTGCGATAAGGGCTCGGGCGTCCGAGTCCTCCCCTGCGGGCACCCCCACAATGAAGGAGAGCTTCGTTTCAGGATGATTCCGCACCAGAACGCGCCCAAGGGTCGGCAAGAGATCTTCGCTCGCGGCCAAGCGGGCACCATAGGGCGGGTTCCCTACAATGAGCTGGGGGGCGGGCTCGGCGCCTGCGTAGTCTTCGAACCGGCCCTCGGCGAGGTCGAGCTCCAGCAAGGGGTGATCGAGTAGGCCCGCCGCCTCGAGGTGAACCTGGGTTCGGGCCAGCTGCTCCGGATCCGCGTCCCGACCGATGAGACGCAGGGGCGCTTCCCGTTCCTGCGCACCACTTCGTGCCCGAAGCGCGGCCCATTGGGTCCGCTCAGCGCCCACCCAGCGGTCGTGCCCGCTCCGCTCCCGACTGGCCCCGGGAGGAATGCCGAGCGCCATGAGTGCCCCTTCGACAAGCAGGGTCCCGGAGCCGCAGACGGGGTCGAGCAAGGGACCTTCTGCCCCAAGACCCCACCCCCCAAGACGGAGGATGGCCGCCGCCAGGTTTTCCTTAATCGGGGCGACCCCCGCGTCCCGGCGCCAGCCTCGGCGATGCAGCGCGCCCCCCCCAAGCACCACGTAGAGCGTGACCTGCTCCCGATGGAGCACGCCGTGGAGCTGCAGCTCGGCTCCCGCGGGATCGAGTTCCGGCAGGGGCAAGCCGTCCTGCCGGAGGCGATCGAAGATGGCGTCCTTAATTCGGAGCGCGGAGAAGCGGGTATGGCGAAGCTGATCATGAACGCCGTCGAAGCCGAAGCCCAGGCTGCGAGGCCCCAGCAGCCACTGGCCCCAGGGAAGGGAGGCGGCGCCGGCATAGAGCCCATCGGCGTTCAGCGCGGGAAAACGCGCTAGGGGCCAAAGGACGCGACTCGCGATGCGCGAGGCAAAGCACGCAAGCTCCGCCTCCTCGAAGGTCCAAAGCCCCCGCACCCCGCCCTGGAAGAGCTGCACCGGAGGCAGCTGGAGCGCCTCGAACTCCTGGGCAAGCATCCGTTCGAGCCGTCGGGGGCAGCGGATAATGACCTCCGCCCGGCCCTGCCCCGTGGGGGCCAGCAATTTGACCCGCGGCCGCGCCCCGCTCACCGGCCCGCCCTTCCTGGCATATAGCGACCGGCGCTCGAAAGCGGCGCCCTTAGAGCTTTTTGTTGTTCGACAGCCCGGATCCAGGAGCGTAGAAACAAGGACTCACCCCCCCAACTCGGAGTGCTCCATGAGAACGCAAAAACGCAATTCGAAAGCGCGCGCATGGCACCAGGGCTACCGCGCTGGCGTGCGCGGCCGCCCCCGAAGCCAATGCCCCCGCGGGGCTCTAGGCCTTCGCAGCCAATGGCTCGAAGGTTGGCTTCTGGGGGCGGAGGAACGCGCCAATGGCACCCTCGCCCTCTTTGGTTTGCACAAACCCCGCTAGCGGTCACGGCGCGGGCGCTGCCAAGGCCCGCGCCACCCGGGACACGAGCCCGGGCCCCTGATAGATCAAACCCGTATACAGCTGTACCAACTGCGCCCCGGCCGCCACCATGGCTCGGGCGCGATCGGGATGATCAATGCCCCCCACCCCAATCAGCGGATAGGCCGGGCCGAGCTCTGCCCGCAGCAAGGCCATGACCTCAAGGGCACGAGCGTGGGCGGGGGCACCGGATAGACCTCCGGTTTCAGCCCCGTGGGGAAGGTGCTCGACCGCCTTGCGGCTCAGGGTGGTGTTGCACGCGATCAGTCCATCGACGCCCTGCGCGGCAGCCTGCGCCGCCAGGCGCTTCAAATCGTCGTCATGAAGATCGGGGGCAATCTTGATCAGCAGGGGCGCGCGGCGACCCTCCCGATCGGCCAAGGCCTCTCGAGTGTGACCAAGGGCGGTCAGAAGCTCGGCAAGGGCGTCCCCCTGCTGCAGATCCCGCAGCCCTGGCGTATTTGGAGACGATAAGTTGACCGTGACGTAATCCGCGTGGCAATGCACCGCCTGCAGCGCCCGGGTGTAATCATCGGCGGCGCGCTCCGCTGGAGTTACCTTGTTCTTACCGATATTAATGCCCAGCACGCCGCTATAGCGGCGGCGCCGAACCCGGCGCAGGAAGGGCTCGAGCCCCTCGTTGTTAAAGCCCATGCGATTGATCAGCGCGTCCGCCTCCGGGAGGCGAAACATCCGTGGCTTCGGGTTCCCGGGCTGAGCCAGGGGCGTCACCGTTCCCAGCTCCAGGAAACCAAAGCCCAGGGCGCCAAGGGCTTCAAAGGCGCGCGCATCCTTATCCAGCCCCGCGGCGAGCCCCACGCGATTAGGAAAGGTAAGCCCCAGGCACTGCACGGGATCGGCCACCGGCGCCGGGGCCAAGGTATCGAGCTGAAGGCGGCTTGCCGCGGCCAGCAGGCCCAGCGTGAGATCGTGACTGGTTTCCGGAGCCAAGCGGAAAAGCCAGGGGCGTAAGAGCGCGTACACAGCATATCCACGGCGAAAATTCGACCGCGCATTGTAGCCGTTCCGCCCTCCTAATGCCGAGCCTTTATGAGGCGCCCCCGGAAGCCGGAGCTGCGTTAGACTGCGCAGCGGTTTTCTTCATGCATTGGAAAAAGGGGAACGGGCCATGGCCCAAAGGGACGCCCTGCGCGGGCTGCGAAGCTGGCTCAATCATCGGATTTTGGGGCAAGAGGCCCTGGTGGATCGGCTACTTATCGCCCTCCTGTCTGACGGCCACCTTCTTGTGGAAGGCGCTCCCGGGCTCGCCAAGACTCGAGCCATCAAGGATCTTGCTATGGGGGTGGAGGGCAGCTTCCATCGCATTCAGTTCACCCCCGACCTCCTCCCTTCCGACGTGACGGGGACGGATATCTTCTCCCCGGAAACGGGGCAGTTCTCCTTTCAAGAGGGGCCGATCTTTCACAACCTCGTGCTCGCCGATGAAATCAATCGCGCCCCGGCGAAGGTTCAGTCCGCGCTCCTGGAAGCCATGGCTGAAGGACAGGTGAGCGTGGGCCGACGCAGCTTGGCCCTTCCCGAGCTTTTCCTGGTCATGGCCACGCAGAACCCCATCGAGCAGGAAGGCACCTATCCCCTGCCCGAGGCTCAGCTCGATCGCTTCCTGCTAAACGTACTCGTGGCCTATCCCGATGCGGAAACGGAGCAGCGCATTCTCGCGCTGGTTCGGGCCGAGGCCCAGGCATCGGCGAACCAGACGCCGCCGGCGCCCCTCTCTCAGGCGGACCTCTTCGCGGCTCGGCAAGCCGTGCTGTCCCTGCACATGGATCCCGCCGTGGAGACCTACCTCGTGCAGCTGATCCTGGCCACGCGGAATCCCGCGCCCTGGGGCGAGGACCTCGCCCGGTGGATTGAGTATGGCGCCTCCCCCCGCGGCACCCTGGCGCTTGATCGCTGCGCCCGGGCCCGGGCCTGGCTTGAGGGCCGGGACTTTGTTACCCCGGAGGACATCCAAGCGCTGGTCCACGACGTGCTTCGGCATCGCGTACTCGTGTCCTTCGAGGCCCAGGCCCAGGGCATCAGCACGGACCATGTCCTGGATGAGCTATTAGCTCGGGTGCCGGTCGCCTAGGCATGCGCGGCGCTGTTCCGACGCTGCCGGAGCTTCTGGCCCTCCGCGCCGCCGCCGCTCGCCTCGTATGGACGCCTCCGCGAACGGTGCGCGCGGGCGGGGCAGGGCAACGCAGCTCCCGCTTTCGCGGCCGGGGCATCGACTTTGCGGAAACTCGGGCCTACCAGCCCGGGGATGACATTCGCCACATCGATTGGCGTGTCACCGCGCGCACGGGACGGGTCCACACCAAGGTTTTTCACGAAGAACGGGAGCGGCCCATCTTGCTCCTCGCCGACCTCGGGCCCCAAACCTTCTTTGGTACACGCCAGCGCCTGAAATCCCTCGCCATTGCGGAGCTCACCACCCTGCTCCTCTGGCGCGCCTATGACGACGGGGACCGGGTCGGCGCCCTGCTGCGCACCGCAACGGGGCTCGAGGCCCTTCGCCCTCGGAAAACGCAGCAGAGCGTGCTGCGGATCCAGAACCAGCTTCGGGAGGGCTGCGAAGCCCTCGCGGAGTGCTATGGGGCAAGCCCTCGGGCCGCGGCCCGCCCAGCCCCGGGGCCAGTGGAAAGCCTTAGCGCCGCGCTTCAGGAACTCCTCAAGGTCGTCCGCCCCGGAACCACGGTGATCGTCGTCAGCGACTTCGCCGATGGCTTAGACCCCTTTCCCCAGGTGCTGGAGCAGCTGGGCCGGCTCGGACAGCAGGCTCAGGTCCACAGCATTTTGGTAAGCGATCCCTTTGAGCGGGCCGCGCCCCCGGCGGGGCGCTATCCCTTAAGTGATGGTCGCCGGCGGCAAACCCTCGACCTCGCTGGGCGAGAAGCCTCGGCGCGCTGGACCGAGCGCTATGAGACACGGCGGGATGCGCTGACGACCCAGCTGCAAAGCCAGGAGGGGTTACTCCTCGAATGCTCCACGGACGGCGATTACCTCCAGGACCTTGGGCGGTGGCTACGATGATGCGCAGCGCCCTGCCCTGGCGCCTCGCCGCGGGCTCGCTGCTTGCTGTGGCCCCGCAGCTGCGAGCGGCGCCGGCGCCAGGGGATCTGACCGTACTAAACGGCCTCGCGGATATCGCCGAGCCCCCGGAGCCTAGCGCCTGGCCCCCGAATTTTTGGGTCCTCGGCCTTACCCTCGCCGGGTTGGGCTTCACCGCTTTGATGATGTCCCGCCTATGGCGGCGCCATCAGCGGCGCCGGCCTTACCGGGCGGCCCTCGCGGAGCTCGCGGCGTGGGAACGGACCGTCCCGAGCCGCAGCGCCGGGGACGCCGCCGCGACCCTGACTGCCCTCCTTCGCCGCGTAGCCCTGCTCCACTATCCGCGGGATCGGGTCGCACCGCTCAGCGGAACGGCCTTTGCCGCCTTCCTCGACGAGGCCATGGCGCGGCCCACCTTCACCCAGGGGCCTGCGGCGGAGATCCTCGGCGATGCGCGCTACGGGGCGAGCGCTCCGGGGCCGCTGGACGGCAGCACGGAGCTCGCCGAAGCGGCGCGGCGCTGGCTCGACGCCCATCGCGATGGAGCGCCCCGCCATGCTTGAGTTTGTGGCGCCCTACTGGGCCCTGCTGGCGCCCCTCCCCTGGCTCCTGCGTCGCCTGCTTCCGCCCCGCAGCCCGGAAGATGCGGCGCTCCGGGTCCCCACCCTCGATCCCTTTTCCCCATTTCTCGAGCGCCATGGCTCCGGCGACCTCCGCCGGCGCCTGCGCCTGGCAGCGCTCTGGGCCCTTTGGCTGGCCCTTCTCACCGCCGCGGCCCGGCCGGAGCACTTCGGCGAGCCCGTCAGCGTTCCCGTCACCGGCCGCGATCTGCTGCTGGCCGTGGACATCTCCGGATCCATGAATCGAGAAGACATGGTGCTTGAGGGACAGAAGGCAACGCGTCTTATGGTGGTAAAGGATGTCCTGGAGGCCTTTCTTGCCCGCCGAGAAGGGGATCGGCTAGGGCTGATTCTCTTTGGTTCCGGCGCCTACCTGCAGGCGCCCCTCACCTTCGATCGCACCACGGTGAACGCGCTGCTCCAGGAAACGCCCCTGGGCATCGCCGGGGGAAAAACCGCCATTGGCGACGCCATTGGCCTCGCGGTGAAGCACCTGCGGGATCGGCCCGCGGAAAACCGCGTCCTCATCCTCCTTACGGACGGCGCCAATAACGTCGGCGAGGTCAGCCCGGAAAAGGCCGCGGAGCTCGCCGCCCAAGCGGGGGTGCGGATCTATACGGTAGGGGTTGGCGCGGAAGTCATGGAGGCCCCGGGCTGGTTTGGCGGCGCCTTTGGCCGCGCCACCATGAACCCATCTGCCGATCTCGATGAAGCCACGCTGACGCGCATCGCCGAGCAAACGGGCGGCCGCTACTTCCGGGCGCGCAATACGGAAGAGCTCGCGGAGATTTACCGGACCCTCGACGCCCTCGAGCCCGTGCCCGCGCCGGATGAAGTGTTCCGCCCGGTGACCGCCCTCTTCTACTGGCCTCTCGGGATCGCTCTTGCCCTGAGCATGCTCCTGGCCCTCGCCGTCGCCGGGCCCCGGCGGGAGGAGACGCCATGATGGAATGGCACCTGCTTCGCCCCGAACTCCTCTGGCTCCTTCTGCCCCTAGCGGGGCTTTGGGCCCTTTTGCTGAGGAAGCAGCGACAGCAAGGGCGCTGGCACCAGCTCCTTGACCCGGAGCTTGCCCCCTACCTCGTTGAGGGCTTCGAGCGCCCTCGCGGCCGAGGCCGCCTTGCCCTCCTCGCCCTGGCCTGGCTCCTTGCGGTCCTGGCCCTGGCCGGGCCGAGCCTCGAACGCCAGCCCCAACCGGTGGGACAGGGGGATGATGCGCTGGTGCTGGTGCTGGATCTTTCCCTGTCCATGTACGCCGAGGACCTGCCCCCTTCCCGCCTACTCCGTGCCCGCCTGAAAATCGAAGACGTCCTTGCCAGCCGCCGCGATGGACGCACGGCGCTGGTGGTCTACGCCGGCGATGCGCATACGGTCATTCCCCTTACGGACGATGGGCGCACCATTTTGAATCTGCTGCCGGCCCTCGAGCCCAGCATCATGCCCGTGCTCGGAAGCCGCCTCGGCCCCGCCCTTCGCCAGGCCAGCGAGCTCCTCGACGGCACGGCGCCGGGGGAAGGGCGCATCCTCCTGCTCACCGACGGCCTTGGCGATGAGCGTCCGGAAAGCGCCGCGGCGGAAAGCCGCTACCCCGTTTTCGTACTGGGCCTTGGCACCGAAGCCGGTGCCCCCATTCCCCTTGCCCCCCTCGGTCGTTCCGGCTTCCTTGAGGAAGGTGGACGTCGGGTCCTAGCTCGCCTTGACGACGACGCCCTGGTTCGCCTGGCCCGAGCCACCGGCGGCAGCTACGCTTCCTTCGACCCCCAGGGTGCCGATCTGGCGGCTCTGGGGGCCGCGGAGCGGGCCCTGAGCGAAGCCGAGGCCTCGGACTCATCATTTGAACTGTGGGTCGATTCCGGGCCCTGGCTGGTCTATCCCCTTTTGATCGTTGCCCTTCTGGCCTTCCAGCGGGGGCGTCTCGCCGTTCTGCTCTTCGTGCCCTCCCTCGCGCTCGTGACGAACGCCCCCGCGGAGGCCGCCGAGGCGCCCTGGTACCTGAACGATGACCAGGCCGGGCTACACGCCCTTCGCCGGGGTTCGCCGGAAGCGGCCCTCGCGCGCTTCGAGGATCCGCGCTGGCGGGCCACGGCGCTCTATCGCAACCAGGAATTCGATGCCGCCGCGGCGGCCTTCGCCGCCTTCGATGACCCCTTCGGCCATTACAACCGAGGCAATGCGCTGGCCAAGGGGGGGCACTACGAGGCAGCCCTTCAGGCCTACGATCAAGCCCTCGCTCAAAACCCTACCCTCGAAGACGCCGCGAAGAATCGGGACCTGGTGCAGCAGCTGCTCGATCGCGCTAAGGCCGCAAGCCAAAACGAGCAAGGCAAGCAGAAGGATCAGCCCGAGCCCGGGGACAGCGACGCCGAGGCCGGGAACAACAGCGAAGAATCGGGGCAGGAAGCCCCGCCGGAGGAACCGGGGGACGCGGGAAAAGGGGGAGAAGCGGACCCTGGGGATGACGCGAGCGATGGCGCCCAGGAGGACACCCCCGCCGCCGCGGAAACCCCGGGAGAGCAAACCGCCGAAGCCGCTCAAGCAGAAGAGGAAGCGGAGCAGGCCCTCGAACAGTGGCTCCGCCGCGTGCGCGATGAGCCTGGCGCGCTCCTCAAGCGGAAGTTCCGCTACGAGACGGAGCGGCGCTACCGCCAAGGCCTGCCCCGGGCCCCGGAATCGGAGCAGCCCTGGTGAGACCCCTGCTTTCCCTCGCTCTGCTCCTCGTGGCGACGCTCAGCGCCTCCGCCCTCGCCGCCTTTACGGCGGAAACGGATCGGGAGGTCATCGACGAAAACGACGTCCTTCGCCTCACCCTGCGCATCGATGAGCAGATCTTTATCGGCGAGCCGGACTTCGCGCCCCTGGAACAAGACTTCGTCATCATGAGTCAGCAGCGGGCCAGCCAGTTCACCCTGGTGAACGGGCAAACGGAGTCGGAAACAAGCTGGACCCTTACCCTTCAGCCCAAGCGTCGGGGCACGCTGCAAATCCCTGCGCTGCGCTTTAAGGGCCAGGAAAGCCCACCGCTTCGGGTGCGGGTGACGGCGCCCTCCGCGGAGGCCCAGGAGGCCCTACGCGCCTTGGTCTTTATGGAAAGCACCGTAAGCACCGATGACGCCTATGTGCAGGAGCAATTCACGCTCACCGTGTCGCTCTGGTATGCCGCCGGGGCCGTGCTCTTCGGGGACTTCCCCCCGCCCCCCACCATCCCAAACGTGCTGGTCTATCCCCTGGGGGATGCGGAGCCGGGACGGCAACAGCGGGACGGGCGCCGCTACAACACCATCACCCAGCGCTACGCGCTCGTTCCCCAGCGAAGTGGCCTCCTGCGCCTCCCCCCCCAAAGCTTTGCCGGGGCCGTGCGCATTCCCGAGGGGGGCCGCACCCGGCGGAAGAATCTGCGGGCCCAAACGCCGCGCCACGAGCTCTCCATCAAGCCCGTGCCCACCGGCTGGCCCGAGGGGGCGCCCTGGCTCCCCGCCCGAAACCTCACCCTAGAGGCGACCTATGCTCCCGCGCTGGAAAGCGCCCAGGTCGGGGTCCCTCTCCAGCAAACCCTTCGCCTAAGGGCCGAAGGGGTTGCGGCATCGACCCTTCCCCCCCTCCCCGCACCCAGCGCGCAAGGGCTTCGCACCTACGACAGCCAAACGGCCCTCGAAGAGGCGGTACGGGGCCCCTGGCTCCAAGCCGAACAGCGCATGGTGACGGTGCTCATGCCCGAGGAAGCCGGTGCGCTCCGCCTCCCCACCCTCTCCGTGCCCTGGTGGGATACGCAGGTCGACGAACTCCGCTACGCCACGCTCCCCGGCGCCGAGCTCTGGGTCGCAAAAGGCACCCTGGCAAGCCTCCCCTCGGCGCCCCCTTCCGCTCAGCCCTTAGAAAACGCGGCCACCTTCGGCGCGGACAGCGTGGAAGCGCCGCCGCCCGCGATCGCACCCCTTGAGGACGACCAGCTCTCGGCGGAGGAGGTTGTGCCCGAGGACAGCGCGCCCCTCGGACCGGCCTGGGGCAGCCTCCTCCTCGCGCTTTTGGGGCTGCTTGGGGCCATGGGGCTCTGGCGCTGGCGTCAGGGCCACGCCGCCGTATCCACGGACCAACCGACACAAGGCGCGCCCTCCCCCAGGAAAGCCCTGCGATCGGCGCTCGCTGCGGAAGATCGGGACGCCGCCTACGCGGCACTCCTGCGTTGGCAGCGGAGCCCGGATGGCCAGGCGGCTCCGGAAGCGGTTCAAACCGCGGTGCAGGAGGCCCTCGCAACCCTCGGGGCGGAGCGCTATGGCCACGCCCCGGCGGACCAGGAAATGTCCTGGGCCGAGCTCAAGACCTTGGCCGGAAAGCTTTCGGCAAAGGGTAAACCCCTAGCGCCGCCGCCCCTGCCGGCCCTCTACCCGCCTTAGGTGAGGGCTTTCGACACCACCTCGAAGACGTCGGGGGATTTGATCTCTTCCGCCAAACGCTCCAGCTCCCGCTTCATCAGCCCCTGAGACGCCTCGGGGTACCGGGCCCAGCGGGTCAGGGGCGTCGCCAGGCGGGCAGCCACCTGCGGATTCTGCCCATCGAGCTTGCTAATCCAATCCGCCAGGAAGCGATACCCCGCCCCATCGGGGCGATGGAAAGCCGTGGGGTTCTGCCCGGCAAAGGCGCCGAGCAGAGAACGAAGCTTGTTGGGATTGCGCGCATCGAAGGCCGGATGGCTCGTGAGGGCTTCCACCCGCGCAAGGGTATCTGCCCCAGGGATGAGCGCCTGGGTGCTGAGCCACTGGTCCACCACCAGGGGCTGGTCTTGGTAACGCGCATAAAAGGCGTCGAGAACGCGCTCCGCTGCGGCTTGAGCGGCGGGCTGGTCGCTCCAGACCAGGGTGCGAAGGGCGCCTAGGCGATCGGTCATATTATCGGCCTGGGCGTAGCGCGCCTCCGCAAGCGCTACTGCTGCCTCATCCCCCGAGGCCAGCAGATAGGACAGCACGAGATTCATCAGGGACCGGTGCGCAATGCCCGCCGCATCCGGCGCGTAGGGCCGGGCCTGATCGGTCGCATAGAGCGCCGCTAGCGTATCCCGGTGAGTGCGGGCGAGCGCATTGCGCAGTTGGCGCCGCGCTTCATGAAGCGCGTGCACGTCCACCACGGGGACGAGCTGCGCAAGCGCCTCCTCCGCCGGCAGGGTCATCATGGCCGCCAGCATGGCCTTCCCTTCCCCGTCATCGGGGGCAGTGAAGGCGGCCTTGAGCAGCGCGCCGAAGGCCTCAGAAAGCACCGTAGGCACGGGAGCGTCGGGGGTGTCCAGGCGGCTCAAAAGGACGCGCGCCATGAGGCGATCCGCCGCATCCCAGCGGGCAAAGCCATCGCTGTCGTGCACCATGAGGAAAGCGAGCTCTTCATCACTCTGCGCCACCACGAGCTTCACCGGTGCGGAGAAGTCGCGAAGAAGGGAGAGCGCCGGAGGACCGGAGAGGCCCCGGATGGTGACCGTATGCTCCGCTTCCCGGAGGTGGAGTAGCACGCTGGCCTCCGTGGGCCGAGCCGTCACCTCTACACCCGTGATGGAAAGATCGCCGGGCAGAAGGTCCTGCCCCGCCTCATCGAGGAGCCCCAGGAGGAAAGGGATGTGCATGGGGGCCTTGGAGGGCTGGCCTGGGGTCGGCGGCACGAGCTGCTCGAAGGTCAAGGTCAGGGCGCCGTCGGCATAGGCGCTCTGCACGGAAACCACGGGGGTCCCGGCTTGGCTGTACCAGCGCCGGAACTGGGTCAGATCGGTACCGCCCGCGGCTTCCAGGGCCAGCACGAAGTCTTCGCAGGTAGCGGCCTGCCCGTCATGACGATCAAAGTAAAGATCCGTCCCCCGGCGGAAGGCCTCCGCCCCCAGCAGCGTGCGCATCATGCGCACCACCTCGGCGCCCTTCTCGTACACCGTAAGGGTGTAGAAGTTGGAAATCTCAAGATAGCTGTCGGGACGCACGGGGTGGGCCATGGGGCTCGCGTCTTCGGCGAACTGAGCGGTGCGGAGGAAGCGCGCATCCTCAATGCGCTTCACCGTGGGGGAGTTCTGATCGGCGGAGAACTGGGCATCGCGCAGCACGGTGAAGCCTTCCTTGAGGGAAAGCTGGAACCAGTCCCGGCAGGTCACCCGGTTCCCGGACCAGTTGTGGAAGTACTCATGGGCCACCACCGCTTCCACCCGCTGGAAGCCAAGGTCCGTGGTGAACTCCGGCGTGGCCAGCACGCAGGAGGTGTTAAAGATGTTGAGCCCCTTGTTCTCCATGGCGCCCATGTTGAAATCGTCCACGGCCACGATCATGAAGATATCGAGGTCGTATTCCCGGCCGTAGACCTCCTCGTCCCAGCGCATGGAGCGCTTCAGCGCGTCCATGGCGTAGTCCACCTGGGTAACGTTGTGAGGCTCGGTGTAGATGCGCAGGGTTACCTCCCGCCCCGAGACCGTCACGAAACGATCCTCGATCCACTGGAGATCCCCCGCCACGAGGGCGAAAAGATAGGACGGCTTGGGGAAGGGGTCTTCCCACACCACTTCCTGGCGCCCGTCGGCCAGAATCTGCCGCGACACCTCGTTGCCGTTGGACAGCATGATGGGCAGGACCGCGCCATCCCCGCGGATCGTTGTGCGGTAGCGAGAGAGCACGTCGGGCCGATCGAGGCTGTAGGTGATGCGGCGAAAGCCCTCCGCCTCGCACTGGGTGCAGTACATGCCCCCGGAGCGATAGAGCCCCTCCAGCGCTGTATTTTTCTCCGGGAAGATGCGCGTCTTGATTGTGAGCGTGCCCTGCTCCGGCATGGCCGGCACCACGAGCGTATCCCCTTCGATGCGGTACTCATTGCCGCTCAGGGGCACGCCATCGAGGGCGAGGCCGAGCAGTTCGAGATCCTGACCCTGGAGCACCAGGGGCACGGCGCCCTCCCCCGGGGCCCGGCGCAGCGCCAGCGCTGCCGTCACTTCCGTGACGCCCTCGGCCAGCTCAAAGGTGAGATCGGTGTGATCCAGCAGGTAAGCCGGGGGCTCGTAGGCTTCGCGCAGCACTGCCTGGGGCTGCCCTTCCTTGTACGCCATGACCATTCTCCTAAGGGGGGCCTCTACGCCCTAGGACGGGAAGCCCTAGGACGTGAAGAAAGCCACCTGATGCGCCGTGTATTTTCGAATATTGATGACCCCCGAGGTGAGCAGGAGGTACTGCCCTTTGATGCCCTCGAGCGTGCCTTCCACCGTACCGAGCTTTTCCAGAGCCAGGGCCTTCACCTTCGCTGGGTAGGCGGTGACGGGATAGGCTGCCTGCCAAAGCTCCGGGCCCGTCACCCGCTGCACCGCCTGAAGGCCGTGATCCTGCTGGAGCCCGGTCAGGGCGTCGGCGCAGGTCTCCCAGAGCTGTTCCCGAGCGGCGAGAAGATCCACGGGCTCGGGGGGGCCCTTTAGCAGGCGCTGCCACTGGGTGCGATCGGCAGCGTGGGCCTTCAGGATTACCTCCACGAGCCCCGCCAGGTGGCGCGTCGCCGTCCGCGCAAAGAGCACGGCGGCGCTGGCGCCCTGATCCAGCCAGCGCGTTGGCACCTGATTGCCCCGGGTAATCCCGACCTTTAACCCCGTGCTGTTGGCGAGGTACACCCAGTGATCGGTCATGCAGAACCGCTCGGCCCAGCTCGGCTCCCGGCAGGTGCCAGCGGCAAAGTGGCACTTTTCCGGGCTCACGATGCAGCTGTCGCAGGCCGCGAGCTTCTGAAAACAGGGGTAGCAGTAGCCCTGATTAAAACTCTTGTTCGTTTTGCGCCCGCAGGCGGTGCAGTAGATCGCATCTTCAAAGCGCAGCTGGATCCGCTGCCCGAGGAGCGGGTTTAGGGCAATCTCCGCATCGCCCAGGGGCAGGCGATAGGCCACCGTGCCATCGTCGCCCACCGTGGCACGCATTTTCT
>Ga0255777_10001606_pt1 | contig 21111 bp, 27 predicted proteins | sample 101ome_15_FD_179975 | JGI IMG/M metagenome (GOLD analysis project Ga0255777, IMG submission 179975) | Coastal salt marsh microbial communities from the Groves Creek Marsh, Skidaway Island, Georgia - 101402AT metaG (version 2) | ecosystem: Environmental > Aquatic > Marine > Intertidal zone >... | reverse complement strand
TTGGGCCAACATACACAAACCCTACAGTAACTTGTTCTTTTGCAACTGCACTGAAAGAAACACCTAGTGCTACTACTAGTGCAAATGCCATTGTTTTAATAATATTCATTGATATATCCTTGTTATTATTATTGTTACTTACGATGTAAGTCCAGCGTCACACAATGATGTCCTCCACCAAGTGTTCTACTGTGTGCAAAAGGCACAACATAACTGTCAATGCCGTTTGCTTTTAGTGCCTCTTGCAACAGAGGCGCATGATCTATGACCGCCAAGTTGGGACGGATCATAAAAAAGTTAAGCAGGATATAGTTGCTTGCAAAAGCCTCACCTGCAAATTGTTTGTGTGGTAGATCTTCGCTTCCGAGCCAGATAATCTCCCAATCTTTGAAACACTCGGGTAAAGTGTTTTTGCTTACTCTATCCTTATTTACTACAACAAGCCCTTCATTAACTGGGCAGAAAGTACTGTCAATATGAATACCTGTATAAGTTCGTGTTGTTTCTACTGTATAATCGGGAAATTGCTTTTGTAACCAACTAGCACCTGCTCTTGTGCCACTTGGACTAATCAAGTACAAAAGTGTTTTGCCTAATCTGCAAATGTTAGCGGCATCAAATTTTAAATGTTTATTACGAGGTACAGTAATAACACGCTTTGCATTTTTGAGAACAAAGTCAATATAAAGACTTTCTTTATCTCTACAGTCGTATTGCATGTTACAGTCTATAACAGTATCACCTATAACTAATAGCCTGTCACGTGGACAATAGTTGTACATACCATATGGTGCAAAGTTGTTGTATTTTGGTCTGTAAACTTTAACACCTTCTTGTTCTAATGTACGAGCAAAGCGATCTAAGTCCATATCTGCTTGTGCAGTTACATGTCCGGGATATGCACCTGGCTTGTCAAAGTGGCAACCTTCAGGCCTATTGGCACCAGCCGCACTGCCTACTACTACACTACGAAGTGGTGCCCATTCGTTGTGAGAACTTATTTTCATTTAGCAAGCAAACTCTTGTTGCAGTTTGATATTGTCAAAAAATTCTTTCTTTGTTCCTGGATCACTATTAAATGCACCTTCTAATACGGTTGTTTGTGTTAAACTACTATGTGCCATAATGCCTCTATTTTCACAACAACCGTGTGTTGCTTGGATATACACAGCAACATCTTTAGAACCTGTTGCATTCATAATCTCGCGAGCAATATCATTACACAGTTCTTCTTGTAATGTGCCACGTCTTGCACACCACTGTGCAATGCGTGTGTACTTGCTTAATCCGATAAGTTTCTCTGCCGCAATAATACCAATGTATGCTACACCAGTTACGGGCTGGTGATGATGACTGCAAACACTTTTTAGTTCGCTACGCACAACCAACATACCTTTATAGCCTTCTTCTACATGATTAGGAAATGCAGTAGCGTTAGGCATAGGATCATATCGGCCACTCATTAATTCGTTAATGTACATTTTTGCCAATCTACGACCAGTGTCGTTACTGTTAGGATCATTTGCACGATCAATAACTAAACTGTCTAATACATCTTCAAACTTAATTGTAAGTTCTTCAATCAGTGCTTGTTTGTCGCCTTCGTGCAGATAACTTGAGATGTTATCGCCTGCCCAATAGCGTCCGCCAGCATTGCGTATTCTTTGTGTAATTTGTTGTGAAACTGTCATAGTATTCTCCGAGTTATAGTGGTGTGTCACTGTGTATTATTATATGATTATTTAGGCAAATGGTCAATATTTAATTTGCTACAATCTGGATATTCAACTAGTTGTGTGTATTTTTCTTTTAGTTTGTTGTTTGACATCATTTGGATACCTAATTGTGCATCTTCTAGTCTCATACCATAATGATATCCTATACAAAAGTTTACTTGATCTTGCCACGGTGAGATATCTAAATCTCTGCCGTCATACGCCATCTGCTTTAATGTATTGTACTCATGCTCTTTGTTTGTAAGAATAGCGCCGCCGTGTCCTATTTCTAAACGCTTACTAGGACCAAAACTTATACATTGTAGAGCATTTGCACGATACATGCCTCGATCAAACGCTCTAGCACTGTCCCAGATATTACTTGGTGCTAATCTATATTCATATTCCCAAGGCTCGTGATCATAATAAAACTGTACACCAAGTTTATGCAACATCATAGGTACACTTAAATAGGTATGTGCTCTACATGTAACAGGTCCTGGATTTTTATAACGCATGCATAGTTCTATTGCATGAGTACAACTATCAGTTAGTACAACAAAAGGTGCACCAGTATATTCACTAATTACACGTTCAAACTTTTTTAGTGTATCGAATGTAAGTGTCATCTGTGACCTGTAAGTTGTAGTGTATAACGCTTTTCTAGTCCAATATTAGCAGCCATGTGCGGTGTATCACTTTCCCAAAACAAGTAGTCACCTGCACGCCAATCTGTTATGGGTTTGTCCTCAATTTCTGCAATGTGTCCAGGCTTCCAGTCATCGAGATATACAACAACACGCACACAATCTTTTAATCGCACGCCAAATATTTCTCTGTATTTTTTGTATGTGTCTTTGTGATTTGGTAGAATAACACCTGTGCCCATTCTGTAGTAACTAGTGCCAACATCTGCAACACTGTAAGTATCTTCAAACCATTTGATAATTTGGTCATTCCATGCAGGCTGAGGTTTGCGCATGTCACATAGCATACCTGTGTAATGGCTAGTAGGATGTACATAACCCTGACGTTTCCATTTCATCAAGTCTTGCGGATTGTTAAAACTTTCTAGTTCATAGTTAAGTTGTGTGTAACTAACTTTGCTCCAAAAAGGTTCAATGTGACCTTTATGCCAGTTTTCGTGTGTTTCCGTAATGGATGACTTTATATCTGTCATCTTCGTATTGCCTCCAAGGATCTACAATTACACTGCCTTCTTCTAAAAGACAGTATAAATCTTGAGTTTGTTCATTCATGTACTTGTATGTAATATTTGCATTGTGTGCTAGTAGCACAACAGCCTTAAATGGACCACGTTGCGGATGTGTATATGGATCTACTAATATAGGCCACATACCATGTTGTTCGCAATAGTGTGCAACAAGTAAACTATAACTGCCGTCTCGATATGGCACATCTGGCTTGTATGCAACACCATGTATTAGTACGGGCAAGTTGTGTTCCTGTGCAGTTGTAACTAAAAACTTTGCTAGGTTTTGTGCTTGCTTTTCTCGAGCATTCATAATAGCATCAAAAATATCGTAACCTAAATCAAGTTCCTGTGCCATGTAGCGCAGGGCAATATTGTCTCTAGGATGGCAAGCACCACCATCACCCATCCCTGCAGTCATGTACTGCTGGCCCATGATCCGTTTTGTTGACTTTGCAAGTGCTTGGGTAACCACATCAACATTGATATTGCCCTGTTTCATTGCGACATCCTGTATCATGTTTGCCAGTCCAATCTTTGTACTGATAAAAGTGTTGTAAAACACTTTGATACATTCGCATTCATCCCACGTTCCAATCTCATAACGTGGATCATTTTCTATAACTGTACGATAAAAATCTACAAGTTCTTGTGCATCACCTGTTTCACTACCATCTTCGGTGCCTATCATAACCATTTCAGGATTCACAAAATCCCATGCTACACTACCCATAGCAATCAAATATGGATTGTATACAAAACGTGTGTTAGTTACTAGTGGTTCTAGTTCTCTGCGTACTGTGCCTGGCAATACTGTGCTGATTAACACAATCATTTGTGCAGGATTCATTACACTATTGCATTCATGCAAAACATCTTTAACAATGTCGTAACTAAAGTCTTTGGGTTCTAAATGTGCAGTAGGAGCACGACCATCATAACTAGGGTCATGCGGAGTAGGAACAGCAACGAATACAATCTTTGCAAACTTAACTGCTTCTGCAATTGTGTGTTTTAGGTCAACTAGACCAATAGGATTAAAAAATGTTCCGTCACGGTTGATACGGGCAGGATCATATCCTGTTACTGTATGTCCTGCTTTTGCAATTTCCTCTGCACATGGCATTCCTAATTTTCCACAGCCGATAAATGCTATATTCATGTAATACTTTCTCGAATGTGTCTATAAAGTTCTTTACCACTGAAGAAGTCAGTTTCAAGGTTTTTAATTACTCTGTGAATTGCTGGAACATAGCCATTGTAGTTAGACATGAAGTCTCGAATTTGTGCTACAACTTTGTCTTTGTTCTCAAGATATTTATCATAACTTTCAGTCCACTCACTAGGATACTTGAAAGCATCAGTCATTTCACTATAACTAAGTCTATCTGGAACCATTGGAATAGCATTTACAAGTGCGCCTTCGTACCAACTAATACCAAGTGTTTCTTGTAGGTTAGCACTAAACACCATCTTTGCTTCGCCTAGTAAGTTATGGTATTCATTTTTAGTTAGTTCTTGTTCTTGACAAATAACAAACTCATATTCAGGCATACTTTCTTTTAGATCACGGAATATCTCAGGCTGTTTCTCAGGTGCAATGCGATGTGGGAAAAGAATAAGATCACGCTTTTCCATGCCTTTGTACATATCCATACTATTGCGCAGGTATTCCATAGGCCAACCTACACGATGTGTTCTGTCCTCGTCCATGTGAAAGCATTTGTGGAACATATCAATGTGAAATTCAGTTGCATAAAAGTTATCATCGTAACATTCATACATACTGGCTTCAGCATGTCTTACCCAACTTGCATCACCAATTAGTCTGCCCAAAAAGTCCTGTGGATCATAACTACCAGCATGCCACATACCGCCGATGCGAATGCTTGTGCCAAGTAGGCTAGCCATGTATTTAAGTTGAATAACAGTAGGGTTCCAAGCATCAGTATACAAAAAGTAATCACCATCATGAACTTGTCCATTACAGAACAGTTCGGCGATTTGCCGTAATTGATTAGACTTGTAAACATTTGTACCTCCAAAGTTTAAAAATGCACCTGGTGTTGTAGATTGTGGAACATCTCCGCCGCTGATAACTTCTACTTCAGCAAGCACTGCACTATCACTACACAATGCTCGCTGTAGTTGATCTGGAAGATGCTCTTTCCATTGTTTAGTATAGCGAGTATCAACTGCTTCAATGTCCACAATATACACTTTATTCATTAGTTTCTCCGACCGCTGGCAAACCTTCCGCCGCCACGGTTATCATTGTACTGACTCAAACGAAACTTAGCATCACGCATCCAGTTTTTAGGAATACGAGTACCTTGTTTAAATCTCAAATATTCAGCATACCCCGGAGCATCCTCACGATACAAGTCTGCTTCATCATATGCCCAACCAAATTCTTTACAAAAACGCAAGTAATCATCAAGGTCGTCAAATACTTTAACAATTTCTTTACTCATTGGTTTTCCAGCCATTTATAGTTCTCCCTTATTAGGCTCTTGGAAAAGTGACAACACAACCGTTCTCACCATCTTCGCTCACTTCAATGTGAACTTCTCGGTTTGATCCATAGCGTTTACGGATCTCTAAAAATAAATCATCTGCAATCATTTCACAGGACTTGTAGTCAAGCGCGAGCACTGTATGCCCGGCTTCGCTGCCTGCTTCATCTGTTCCCACACTGTACAGTCTTTGCAACCATCTACTGAACTGGATGAACTCGATTTCTCTATCGTCGTGGTACACTTCAATTGACACCCGGAAGTGAAACATATGACGATGAGGATAGCCAAGGAACGATACATCATCCCAATCTCCTGTTGCTAGTTTAGGATCATCCAGTGCCGCAGGATATTTGTGTATACCCTCTTTTTGGAATGTGACCCAAATCATACGCTTGCTTTTGTGTAGTTGCTGACGCATTGCATCATCGCGCATTGCATCTAACATCATGTTATCCATTACTTTACCTCTGTATCGCCTTTGTAATCACGCCAATCAGTATACACACGGCGATCCATTAAACTGTGTATGCTGTGGCACCAAACTCCGGAGTTAGTATCTCCCCAAGTATTGTCATCTAACTTCAATGTAGCATTATAGTTGAACTGTTTAATATATGGTAGTTTAACTGAAATCATGTTAATAAAGTTATTGTATTCGTCAAACCCAGTTTCTAATACTTCCTTAACATAGAATACATCATAATCCAGTGTACACCAATAGCCTGCACTAAGCAATGCTTTGATCATGTTTTCCCAAGCAGTCCAGTCTGCATCACTTTCTGGTGCGAAACTTTGACTTGTACCAAAGTACAAATGTTTAATATTGTGTGCGTCTGCTCGCTTTTGAATTTCATTGCAAGGTTGCACACCAACAACAAACAATGTTTGTTCACCGTACATTGCTGTGTGTTCTACTTCTGTACCAATAAAATAAGTAACGTCTTGGCGTTTGTTAGTGTCTAGTCCCAATAGATATATCCTCTACCATAGTTGCCTGTGCGATTATTAGCATCTTCAAATGCTTGTTGCCATTCTGTATCTCTATTATAACCTCGATCCCAGAAATTGTCAAGCACTAGTTTACCATCCATTTGCCACTGTCTTGCGCAAATCATTGCTTCATAGAATGTAGGTGCTCTTGGACTTGGAAAAATCATAGTAACTGCTTTCCACAGCATATGACTCAGTGTAGTGTCAATACCGTTTGGCTTTTCGGTTGCCATAATAATGATTGCATTTTCATTTATACAGTCTGTGTTAAACACACGATCATCTTCTTTTAGATCAACTACAATATCATATTTCCCATCAAAGTCAATTAATAGTGGCGAACCTTGTTCATCAAAGTACTCACTGTTACTCGAACCAATCACGTCTACGTCAATATCTGGGAATAGTATTGCAAATGTGCGTAGCACAATTTTAGCAAGGAATCCACTACCAATGATTACTGCCCTGGGCAGTGGTGTGATTGTATCTTGTAGTGCAATAGCATGCCTTGCTTGTAGCACACAGTTGACCCCACATGCTACTGGCTCCAATATCCAACGAGGATCTGCACCAGGAACTACAACCCATTGTTCAGGTTTTACATGGTACTCATCAGCATATGCTGGTTCGCCTCGGGTTGCTACATAGTCACCGGGCTGTACACCTGAAACACCACTGCCCACCGTAATCACTTGTGCAAGTCCTTCATGTCCTTGCATAGGGATTGGTAGTGGACCAAACTCGCCATTCATCATAGCGATATCACTGCGGCACACACCTGTCATTACTGCACGAACATGTATGTCTTGCTCATCCAGTGTGCCAGGTGTATAACCACCTTGTTGAAATACACCATCTCCTAGTGTATATAATATTCTAGTCATTAGAACAACTCTAGTTGTTTATGAATCCAAACATCGCGAGCAAACTGCTCGCTCCAATATCTATCATTATATAGATTTTCTATTGCTGTGTCAACCATTTTCCCATATGCACTTTCTGGACACAGTCCGAGTGGTTCTGTGTGGATAAGATCTTTTTGTTTGTAAAACTCTATATTGATCTTATCTCCCACAGGATTTTTCCAACTTGCAGTGCAGGTATAAAAGTGCCAATCATTGTGTAACAGTATATCTGCGGTATCATCTACATCATATACACCATGCGGATCTACTACACCATAGTCTGTACTGCCCACAGTTTCCAGATCATAATGCTGATGTTTGCTTGCACTGTATAGTTGCAAATCAGTGTAGTCTGGCTCAAACACCTGTACCCAACTTAGCAAATGTGGCAATAAGTCTCTGCTTACACCGCCCCAAGCATGGCTTTTATCAGTAAACCAACTGCCTGGATTTGGTACTCGATTATAGTTGTGCCAATTGATTACAATCTCATCGCTTTTGCGAGCAGTAATGTATAGTTCTGCTAGATTGTCTCTAAACTGATTGTTCTTAACCATTGCAAAACGTGTATTTGGAAAAGTGTGTACAAGAGCCTCCCAATGTTCACTGGTACGCAATCCAGGCTTTTCTACAAATACAATTTTGCATCTGTCAGCAATGGTTCTGGCAATGTGACCATGTGTCCAGTTCGGTGTGCAAATGTGTGCAATATCAAAGTCACCTTCAACTTCTTCGATATCCCAATAGTCTGCAGGACGTTGCTGATCTACTGTTACAATGTCAAAAAGTTTGTTTTGATATATTGTTTGGTATAGTTTGCCTATGCCCATACCTACAATAAGGACTCGCATTATACTTCCTCAAATAAACTAAAGAACTGTGCGCTACTGTTAATACTCTTTTTACCAACATGTCCACGAGTACCAACTACTCGCATCCAAAGACGTTCGTGTTGATCAATCATTTCCAATTGCTTGTCTCGGTCATCAATTTCAAAAATTCTAGCAATAACGTCTTTTACTTCTTGTTTATCAAACGTATCATCTACTAGCATATATGGATATTTGCCTTCGTCAAACACACGATTTGCTTCTTGTACACTGCGCAAGTGTGTGTATACATTGTGATTCATCATTAGCATATAACTAAAACTATCCCAACTTGTATTAGTTTGTTCTCCCATACGGTTTACACATGTAGGACTATAGATAGTAATGTCATTGAGTTTCATTAACTGTGACAGTGGACTTGGCATCCAATTATCATATAATTTATCACAGTAGTCATCATATGGAGTAGTGTCTGCGTGTAATGCTTTATCATCTGGAGACTTTTCCATAATGTAACTCCACTTGTCCTCATGGTCAAGTCTATAGCCTGTATACTGTGTACCGTTACTTGTAGCAAGGAAAGGACTTGCACAGTCAAATGTAACAGTGAAGTTTTCATTGAACTGTTTGCGAATGCCACGTTGAATAGCAGTAAGCACCATTGCCCATTCTAGTTTACTGGTGCCCAGGAAGTGCATAAGGTCTTGTTTGCCTTTTTCCAGCAATCCATCGTGTCCGAGAATAACAACACGGCGCAGTGCAAGATGTAGATCACACATATTCTGACCACCCATTGCCCAGCCATTAAAATGTGCATCTGGATACTGTTTAGGATCACTGAAGTGCTTCATTTGTGCATACCAGTCATCTGCTTGTGCAAAGTTTTCACCTTGTAGCACGTTTAGGAACTTACAGTCTCCTGTGCGATTCTTAATAAAATATTCGTTATTGTACTTTGTGCCATCTGCGGCTTCTTGATAACTGCTAATTTTACTAGCGGCACTGCCTTCTGGTGATCTGTCTACCCATGCTGGAATATCCAAGATCATACCATAGTCCATGAACTTGTCCATCCAGCGCAGGACACCTTCACGTTTCTTTTGTGCTTGTGCGCATCCGCTACCAGCACGCCAGTCGCCTTCCCATTTACCTTTACCGATTTGGAAGCCACCAGAGTCACCAAGTAACCAACTGGTTTCTCTGTTGCGTACACGATACATATCTTCACGATACAGGTCCTTTTCGAGATCCAGACTTGCATGCCCAGCACTGTGCAAACTCCACTTGTACTGCCACAGACCTTCAGGTGCAAGCCAGTTAAGACCTTCCACACCATGCGGCAGTCCTTGTGGAATACGAGCAGGATCAATATAGGGTGTACCACTGCCTTTGAGATTCTCATCAAATGGCAGTAATCCTCTGCGTTGTCTGCCTACAAACAGTGCATAGAACGTACTAAGTGCTGGCAAAAACACAGCATAGTCACTTTGATTTGCTGTTAGATTAGTCGGCAGTTCCATTACTTGCTCTGTGCTGGCAACAAGTAACGATATTCTGCAAGTCCACTGTCAACAACAATCTCAGCAACACCATCATCGCTGAACTTAAATGTTGTATCACCGCCGAGACTGAGAATCTTGCTTACTTGTTCAACGGGCCATGCCCAACCGCGTGTAACTGCACCACCAACATCATGTTGGAATACAAAGTTACCTGCATGTGTGCTGTGATCACCAAAGAAAAACTTTAGATCACTGCCTTCTGTTTTAGCAATAAATGTAGTTTCTTCACTGTTAGCACTAATCATAAACTTGAAACGTTGGATACTTGCTACTGTAGGCTGAAACTCAATACCCCAATTTACTTCACGCATCTTAACTGTTTTAAGTTTTTCGTTAATAATTTCACTTGCCATAAAGCGATAGTCGTTCTTAAAGTCGCCGCCAGCATTTTCAAAATGAATACCAACTGGTACATTCTCGCCGTTACGTTCTTGTGTGTTGATTGTAATTTTTGCATCTTCGTTGTATTCTGGAATACGCAGGATAACACCAAGTTTGTCCAAGTTAGGCATACCAAATGTGCCCATAAAATCTGCTACTGGTGTTTTAGTTGTTGCTTGTAGAATAACACTGCGGTCTTCTGCAAGTCCTTCAATTGTTGTGGTTTTGTCTGTGCCTGTAACTTTTACAAGACTAATAAAGCCAAGCGAATGTGTGTGCTTGACAATGTCGAGTAGATAATCTTTCATAAGGATGTCCTTTACTGTTAGTGTGCCTATATTATATTTAGATTTTGTGTTGAAGTCAATATTATTTTTGTGGATATGCTGAACTGTTAATACTAGTTCGGTTAGGAGTCTCAATTTTTACAAGTGGACTACTAAGTTTTTGACTACTAAGTGTTCCTGGTTTTTTAACTACCATGTAACTATGGCTACCATTATGTACATCGCCTTGATTCACTATGTCAAAACCAAACATCTGTACCATGTTTGTCATAAGTGTTTTGGTATTATATGCCCTATAGTCGTTTGCGCAAAGATCTAAACTTGCAAGTTGCTCACAATCGTTGTAACTAAAAATAAAATGCCCGCCAGGCAGTAACAGATTATAAACTTTTTGTACTTCTGTTTTAATAGGATCTATGGGCCAAAATTCGTAACTATTAATACTTACTGCAAGTCCTAGTTGTCCTTGTGGCAAGTGTAATAAGTTATCGTAAAACATAATACGCTTTTCACTAAAAAAGTTATTGAACTTGCTTTTTACTGCTTCTTTGTCTAAAACATTTCCAGTATATAAGTACAGTGGATCATTTGCTAAAAATGCTCTTGTTAGAAAACCATTACTAGGATTTAATTCAATCGCTGCCCAGCGCCAGTCACTATGGTATCCAATTTCTTTCTTTACAAAATTTACAAAGTTTAAGTCTAAATTTTCTACGCGACGATTCATTAGATCAAAGTCCGGAGCCTGCTCTGCAAATTTATCGTAATCACGCTTTAGTATGAAAAGTTCTTCTTGTCTAAGTAAGTGATTGCTATTTTTATTAATTTTATCGAGCAAGTCATCGTGGTCTTTTTTTAGTTTTAGCATTTCATCTAAAACCTTATTAAGACGATCATAATTCTGTTTATCTTTGAAAAAACGTGATTGATCTTGGTAGTAACTTTGTTGAGTTAGGAGATCGTTTTCTATGTCAAGTTTATATTGTTGATTATCTCGTAGCATACGAGTCAGCAATAACATTTTGTCGATTAGTTTCATTGACGTTCTCCACTAGTATTTATATGCGTATATTATTCAAAAGAGAATAAGTCGTCAAATGTGTTAGCAGTTTGGGTTGCTTCTCCAAGATTCCAATTTAATACACTTAGTAAGTTGTCAATCTTTTGATCAACAATAGTGCCTTCCATCGCCGCATCATCAAACGGCAAGTCTTTGAACCACTGTGGCAAATGTGTTTCGTCTGTGGGATATCCTACACTAGTATAGCCAAGTGGATTTGGTTTGAGTTTACACACAATAGTTTTAGCACCATCCATGATCTGACTGCTATACTTGTCACTGTTCATTGTGCGCAGTGTATTCCAGTTCATAGCCGCTCTGACATGTCCGGGCATGTTTGCTTTACCCAGTCGCTTTTCTTCTGCTGTATACTTGGTCAAGTTGTTTACACGCTTGGGTGTGCCTTTTTCCCAGCCTGGACGATCTTTGAACGCATATTTGAACTCTTTGATCTTGTCCACAATGTAGTCTTTGTCTTTGCCTGTTAGTACATCCAATAGCAGTTCACTCATAAAGTCCTGCATGATCTTTGGCGTATCACTGCGCTTCAAGTCTAGTCCCATTGCTTTAACCTTACCTGGCTTGCCCTCTGTATCCAAACGGAAACCTTCCAAGTCATAGATCAGTGCTGCATAACGCTTTTTAGTAATGTATAGACCTTTAGTAGCAACAATCTCTCTACCACCTTTGATGATCTCGCCATTCTCACGTGGGCAATGAAAAGCACGTTCCATAAACACAGGAAACTCATCGTTAACTCTGTCAGCAATATTGTCATACAGTTGTGTACAAATCTCTTTGCCCCACTCTGCTCTTCCTGCTTCAACTTCTTCTCGCATCATGGGCCAAGCACTAAAGTATACACTGTCAGTATCGCCATACACAATAGCATCACCTACATGATTCTCCTCTCCTGTAAGGAGACCATTAACTGTTTCAGCCATTCGCTTGCTGATGCACCTTCCAGTAAGAGTTGTGGATTGCCCAATACGATGGTCAAAGAAACGACACCCAGGATTAAGAATAGCACCGTATAAACTATTAAGATTAATCTTCTTAACCAACTGTCGCTTATCCCAATATTCAACGGCATCTGCGTCTCCTTCATCTTTAACTTTTTTAAGTTCCTTCTGCATGTCTTTGCGTTCAGCATACCAGCGTTCAAGTAGTCCAGGAACAATGCCTTTGCGTTCATATGTAAAGATAGTACCGTTAGCACTGAGTGTCCATGGTTGATTACTGTCAAACACTAGACGCCATACATCATATGCACTAAGTGTATCTTCATCGCCATTTTCCCAGTCAATGGTAATCTCTGTGCCACGTTCCATGTTCATAACTGCTTGATACTCTCGGCTACCAAACTCGCCTTCCCAAGCATCAGCAAACGATTTCTTTTGTCCCATCAAATCTCTGATGCGACTTTCAGTCATTGTTTGACGCAGTTGTCCTACTACAGTTTCTGGACCCATGTTAAGAGCACGAATCACACTAGGATACAGACTGTTAATGTCAATAGCGCCAATCCAATCATGCAAACCTTTTTTAGGATACGCAACGTAAGCACCTGCCGCTGTTGTTGGCTCGCCATCTCTGTTGCGTCTGTTTGGTACAACCATGCCACGAGCATGTGCATCATTGATAATGGCTTGTTCTGTCACAGCAACCGCACCCATTGTGGTCATCAGCAACACTGTGTTTTCATGTGCCAACACATTAGATAGTTCAATGAAACGCAGTTTCTTATCCAGTTTGTTTAGCAGTGCAGTATCCTGTCTGTTATAGTCAATGAACTTTTCAAAGTCTTGATTGTACAGTTGATCCAGTGTGCCTTCATATGCTACTTTGCGTTCATCTAGTTCATGCTCACCAATGGCATCCAAACTGTAACTGTGACGTTCTTCATAAGTGTATTTGCGATACAGTTGCATGTAGTCCAAGTGTACACGCCCTACTAGATCAAACGTAACACTTTCAGTACCATAACGCTCAAATGTACGCTTCTTGGGCAACTGTCCAAATAAACACCAACGTCTATTATCTTCCTTGCTTAGTACACGAGTAATACGATTCACTGTGTATGGAATATCATAACCTTCACTGTTCCAGCCACTTACAATGTCGGCATCTTCTAACAAGTCGAGAAACACATTCAGCATCTCGCCTTCGTCTGTAAACAAGTATGTGTTGTCAAACTGCTTACAAAGATCTTCTGCTGTTTGCATGGTCATGCCACTTGGCGGAATAGCCAATGTGATTAGTTGATCTGTCCAATCTAAATATAGACTAATTGCAGTGATTGGGTTGAAGGGATCTTCAGGACTACTATATCCCTTGTCTTTGTCAAAGTCAACTTCAATATCGAAAAACGCTGTTTGTAGTTTTGGAGGTTCTGCACCCAAGTAGTTTTCTTCCAAGCAACGGAATATAGGATTGATGTCACTTTCCCATAGACCTTTGCCGCCTTGAATCTTAAGTTCTTTCATAAACTCTTTGCGATTGCGTGTACTAAATCTACTAACAGGCTTGTCATAGATAGTGCGATGTTTGCCGCGCGGATCGTCATAGTAAAACACATAGTTAGCAGGCAATTCACGATACTCGCGTTTGCCATTAACACGTTCTACAACATGAATACGATCATGCTCTCTGTCAAAATATGCGTCTACATAACTCATTATAACAATCCTATTACATATATGAATGTTAACAGAATATTCATCCAAAGTAAACTATTTTCTCGCCACAAATAACCTACCAGTATCCATAGTCCATTTGCTACTATGAATCCCCAGTGATGCCAATATAATTCAGGGACAAAACTTGCTAGACTAGCAGCACCTACTAACCAAGCAGTTGCTAACCATGCTACCCATTGATAAGGTTTACGTTCTACCACCATGATACTGCTACTCCGTATCCAAATACATTTACTAAACTAAAATAAAAAGTGAGCATCATAACCCAAGCCGCGCCACGTCTGTATGCAGCATAACACTGCGTTGTGCTTCCTATAAAGAAAAATGGGTATACAATACTCATGTCCGGATCATAAGCGTTAAAAGCAAGTGTAAGACTAGCACCCACTGTGAAGATAAAACTTATTAACTCAAAGTAAAATGCAGTCTTGTCACTAACAAAACTGTTTATCCAAAACTGTTTGATATTTTGCACTTAGATTTTGCCAACTGTTGCTAGAATATTTTCAAGTTCTGTATATTCATCAGTAACTTTTTCAAACTCTGCTTTGTATGCTGTGCGCACTGCTTTTTTAAGTACAGTAGGTTTAATTTGCATTTCTTCTGCTACTGCTTTAATTGTGTCGTTAAGACCGTTGTTTAGGTCATCTACTTCCTGCATAACTGTCAAACCTTCGTTTACAAGTTGTGTAAGTTTTGCTTTTTCTTCACTTGAGAAAACTCTATCGCTCATGGATAACTCCTTTAGTTTATATTAGTATACTACTTAAATGTTACTGTGTCAAGATGTGAAATCATCTGTTGTGTATTTTCTTTTGTAGGACATTGAGCACATATCTTGTTTGGCTTGCCGAAATTTTTTATAAAGTCCTGTATGTCTTGATTACTAGAAAATGCGCTTATTCCTTTAGGTATGTATTTACGCCAGTGTTCGTAGTTTGGATTGCCAAATCGTTCCAGTGTTTCTGCTAATAAGCCACTGGTGCTGCACTTGTAGATTATACCTTTGTATAGTAATGGACAAGTTTGTTGTATACAACTTTCAAATGCTTGCACAGGATTATTATTGTGTGGCATCATGTCATTATATGTGCCACAATATGTTTTTAAAAATACGTTAGGTGTTTTTACATGAAAGCGAAAGTTATTTTTGGTTATGTATCTGTCAATACCATATTCATTAATAGGTTTCCAATCATAACTATCAAAAACACGATTGACTACATTCTGTAAACGATCTGGAGTATGCGCTGTAATTTTTAAACTTACATTGCCCAATTCATACATTAGATCAACAATATCCCAATGCTTTTCTAACAATAATCCATTTGTAGTAAATCGAATTTGACTATCCGGCATAAGTTTCCTTACACCTTTTAACCAGTCACATACCTGTGGATTAATTAGTGGTTCACCGCCCATAATACCAAAGTCTGGAATGTCAATGCGCTGTAACCAACTTTCTAGATGTGCTTTGCCTTCTGCCCAGGTAACATATCCACTGTGTTTAAGATCACTGTAATTTGTGCAGCCAACACAACTTAGATTGCATGATTGTGTAATCATGGTTTCAACAAAAGGTAATACTGGTTTCATAGATCTATTATACTAGATATGTTGTGTAATTTCAACTGTTAAATCACTAGATCCTTTAATTAATCTGTGATATACTGCTTCTGGAATAAAATATTCTCTACCAGGCACAAGTGCCATTGGCAAGCGATTGTCTAATTGTAAACTCCAGCCCGAACCTTCTAGTACACGAACAGTACGATCTTCTGCATCACGGTGCCAGCAAAGGTCACTGTTGTCTGCGTCTTCTCTAAATGTTCTGTGTTTAATGTTAGGTGCGACTTGGGTTTCCTCGTAGGGTTTTACCACCATTGTCCGCCTTTAACTCCCAACGCCTTGTAACGTGGAGTACGGCAACTCCAGTAACGAGCCGTCATTTTATCGTTTGCTTGTTTACATTTATGGCGTGCTACAAACGAACGCACTGCGCCTCTGTCCTTAGCCTTAACACTAAGTCCAGTTGTATCTCCCCAACTGATCTTCTTTACACGACCAGTCTTTGGATTCTTTACATATACATAAAACTTTTTACTACCGCCACGCTTTGGGCTGTTAAGTTTTACTTTGCGTCCTTGATATTCTGCTTCATCTAATTCTAATTCTTCCATTGGAACATCTAGTGGCACAAGTTCGCCCTCTACCATGATACATTCGCCGATGTCTGTGTTAAGTAGTTCTTGATCCTGCCAATCCAAGTTTAGTTTATCTGCTACTTCGCGTACCTGTCTGTAAAACTCTGTAAATGCAGGCGAACCTGCACGGAACATGCACTCTGTAAACGGAACATTTTTAGCAACATGCTCACGAATAGCGTTTTGTACATCTTCAAACTGACTTTGTGTTAGTTTTGCTTTAAGAGTTTTGTTTGGATTTAACTGGTATGATAGATCTGTAGTTTTTTTACCACCTCGAGCAGTTGCGTCTGTTTGCTTTATATTCATTCCACCAACACTTGTACCAACTGTTGTAGTATAGCCAGTTTCTTTAGATCCTTTTGCAGAAACATTCACACCTGAGCCTGTTGTGTAATCTATTTTCTGATAACCTGGAGTAGCATCTGGTCTGAATGTTTGTGTTGCTTGTAAGCCACCTATCTTAGGAGTTTGTACACTAAGAGTTCTGCCACTGCGATCTTTTACAATTGTGCCCTGGTCACTCTTAGTTGTTACTCTGTTGTTTCTTTTGTCAACAGTAGTAGTAACACCTTGTGCATTAGTTGTAGTTACTGGCTGTTCTGTAATAAAATCACTTGCTCTCATTAGTTACTCACATTCTTTGCTTTACCACGACGATTTTTATTAGGATCTTCTCTACGCTTGCGTTTAACTGCTCTCGCAATACCCGCCTTTCCATCTTTTTTACCATCGCCATCTGCATCTGCGTTGCGCAATTTTGCTGCTGCACTCTTACTCAAACATTTAGGTTTTGCATCACCTTTGGTATCGCCACACTTACCAATGCGGTTACCTGAACTATCATAAGCATCCCAGCCGCCACCTCCTGCGCCGCCTTGTTTGCCTTTGCCGAACCACGCTTTGAGATCCTCATGTAGTTCGTAGGCTCGCATTATTTTTTACTCTTATTTCCCCAGTTAGCCGCTCCTACTTTGCGACACTGTACTAGTGCACCACTTGCGTATGCACTGGGCCATACTTTATAACGGCTTTTTACTTTGTGATAGCAAGCATCTTTCTCGCCTGCGGCTTCGTCAAATTCTGCTTCTGTAAGTGATTCGCCTACTTTAAACAGGTCTAGTTGCTTGGGTAATTCTATCTTTTTGACTGGAGAATCTTTTTCTGCTTTTTTATCTTGTAGTTTAGCAAGAGCACGGAACATTTGATCATTGCGTAGGCTTGAAATACTTTTGTATTCCTCTAGTTCTTCTTCGGTAATACTTTCATTTGCGTTTGTTAGTGCAGCCATAGCACGTTTCATCATGCCAACATTTAGATCTACACCCACTGTTAGATCAGGATCCATACGTTTTGCTTCTAGTTCACTTTTAGTTAGTGCAGTTAGTTCCATGGCCTGTTGCATTTTGTCGCCTTTGCCCATTTGTATATCACGGATAAGAGCAACAACTTTGTCTTTAATTGCTGTACGTTCAGGTGAAAAGTTCTTTTCAATTACCTTAGCAGCATCTGCAAGTGCTTGGTTTTCTTTAAACTGACTAAAACGCATTATTTTATTCCTCAGGCTGTTCTTCTAGTGCAATACCTAGTGCATCGCTGTGGGCACGAGTAAGTGCTTCACGAGCAATGTTAAGTGCTTGTGCTACTTCTTCTAATGCTGTAGCATCTCCACCTGCTTCATTAATCTTACGTCCAAGCATGCCGCCTTCTGCAACCATACTGTTAAGCATGTCCATAGTTTCTGACATTTTTGTAAATGCACGGTCAGCATACTCATATTCTGCTGTGCCTTCGTCAATCATAGACTTCATTGTGTTAATGTCACTACCAGCGGCACGTTCTGCTTTCATAAACTTAGCAAAACGATCCTGCATTGTTTCTTCAACTTCCGCCTCTTGTGCTTCTGCTACAAAAGGACGTTCTTCACTAATAGCATTAAACTTGTTTAGCAGAGTTGCTGTTTCAGAAATTTCTTGACGCTTTGTAACGGTTTCAGGACTTGGAGTAACATCCACTTCCTCGTTTTGTGAAATGGCATTTAATTTTTGTACCATTGAGAAAAAGTCTGACATTATTTTTTACCCCATTCTGAAAATTTACTTTGTGTGACCATTTTGTTAGCCATACGTTGCTTTTGCTGCGCTGGCATGTTTGCCATTGCTGCTTGACGCATATATTCTGCATCGTCACCAGCGCCGCGTGTAGCACCTGTATTTTGATTTGTACTTGTGTTAGGCTTTGGCTTAGGCAGTACACCTGGTGTTTTCATTTTTCCCAGTTTAGCAATGATATCACCAATTGGATCTTCTTCGTTCATTTCTTCTTCGTCTGAACTGTGTCCCAAATGCTTGTGTACAACATCGTCTAGTTCTTTGTGGAAGTCGTCAATTTCTTCATCGCTCATATCTTCCATCATCTTCATGTCAAAACCATTTACTTTAACACCGTAACGATCTTCTAGTTCATCAGCAACTGCATCAAAAATTTCATCCTCGCTGTCACCAGGATTAACCATTACTTTAACATTGACATCTGTTGGTAACTTATCTAATGCTGGTCCAGCATAATCAATGTTAGTTGCTCTGACCATTACTGCACGATCTTCTGTTACTTCAACACTTTCTGTTGCAGTCTTTTTTTCGTCTGCTAGATGTGCATCAATACCTGCTGTGCTCTTTAGTCCCCAATGCTCTGCAGCCTTTTTAGCAGCACCATATGAACTAGTAGCACTACATTCATACTTGCCTTTTTTAGCATGTACACAAATGTAATCACGCTCTTCTGCTTCAATAACTTCTACACTTTCTTCAGGCATTGTCATAGCGTCTGTCATATCACCAGCAACAGGAACAACTGCTAGTTCTACGTCTTGCATCATTTCGCCTTCCATATAGTGCTTTACTGCACCCATGTAGTCTGCACTTTTAGTAATTTTAGATTGTACCCAACCTTCAAGTCCATCCATCTCTGAACGATCTTTAAGCATTTTATGGATAGCAACTGCATACTTTGCAATCTTGTATAGGTCTGAACGTGCCATCTGCACTTCGTGATCTTTTTCAGCCTCGTGTGCTAGTTCGCCTAGTCCTTCTGCAATCATCTTGGGTACTTCCATATCTGCATCTTTGATTGCATCGCGGGCCGCACTCATGTCTTCTTTGTCTAAATGTAGATTACCATCTCTGAAACTGCAGTCGATACCTTCGGCTTTGCATACGTTAAGCACTTGCTTTTCGTAGCCTTCTGTAACAATTTCTACATTCAGTTCTTCTAGTTTAGTAATAATGTCACGCATTGTTTTGTTCCTGTAATTTATTTGTGTTAGTATTTATCGTTTACGCACACTACCCATAATGTTGTCATTGACATCAAGAGCATTAACTGCAGTGCCGTTGGGCTTTTTCTTTTGCGGTGCTTTGGGAATACCATTCTTGTCTAGGGGTATTTTAGCATGTGCTTGTACAGGATTTGCTACTACAGCCATATTTCCACTTGCTGTTGCACCGGCACTTGCATTTTCCATAATTTCACTTATCTTCATAAGGTTCCTCCTGCCATTTTACTTCATCTATCCAAACTCGTGCTTTTGGATAACCTGGTACATTTTCAATTTTTACATCGTATGTCTTAGCATCTTGTATTTCTAAATTTAGGATATTGGATATATCTTCAAACAAAACTGGCTTTACACCTATTGTTGGTGTTAGTGTACCATGTGGCACTGTATAAAAACGTTCTGTAATGAGTTCATCATTAATGTATACTCTATAAGGTGTGCCGTCTTTTTCACTTTTTATCTTTGCTTGTAAAAACATTATTCCATATTGTAAACAAACATTACTTGTCTGTAAAGTTGATTACCTCTTGCCCTTTCTGCTTTCTTAGTGCTCTTCTTCATTTTGTTAGCCTTAGCAAGCAAACGCTTTAGATCTGTTTTGCTAAGTTTGTCTCCGGCGCCTTTGCCCAAATATTGTGCTGCCTTTCGTTTTAAACTTCCTGGACGGCTGCCTGGTTTTGCTGGTTGTGTAAAGTCCTCAGTTAGTTGCTGAAGTTCCTCCATCAGATTGTTGATTTTGTTGTTGTATGGCTGATCGTTTTTCATCGCTCTGCTCTTTTTGTTGTTGGATCCACGCTAGAGCTGCACGTTTGCTAGGTGGAGTGTTTAAAAATCTTTGTAATTCATTATACGCTTTATCAAAGTTCTTTTGTCTATCTAAGTCTTCTAATCCTCCACTGTTGTCTATAATATGAAAACGCCCAGCACCCATTAGTTGCTGAAACTTCATCAAATTTTGTTGTACTTCGTTCCACATTGTGCTTACCATGTCTCGTGGTAAACTTCTTGCTCTTTGTTGGTTACGCTGTTGCGCAACTTCTTCGCTTGTGTTAACATAAATCATAGCAACATCATATCCTAGCATGCGTAAAAATTCCGCTTGTTTTTGATACTTTGCTACATCCTTGCCAGTGCCATCAATCAATAGTCCTAGTCTTCCGTCTATCCAATTAGCACTTCTTTTTTTTGTAATCAGTTTTGCTTTGTCGCGAATTTTTTGACCCTGGGGTGATGCTATAGTGTCAGGATCCAGAGCAAGATCCTGCTTCTTCATCAATATTTCATAAACATCGTCACTGTTCATTGTTTTAAGACCTGTGCCGCCTAGTAGTGCTTGTGCAACAAAACTTTTACCACTGCCTGGTCCACCTGCTAGGAACACTGCTTTAAAGATATGCGGATCGTTAACA
>Ga0255777_10001593_pt1 | contig 21289 bp, 20 predicted proteins | sample 101ome_15_FD_179975 | JGI IMG/M metagenome (GOLD analysis project Ga0255777, IMG submission 179975) | Coastal salt marsh microbial communities from the Groves Creek Marsh, Skidaway Island, Georgia - 101402AT metaG (version 2) | ecosystem: Environmental > Aquatic > Marine > Intertidal zone >... | reverse complement strand
ATCGGCTTCCTTGCCCAAACCGACGAGCATGGCTTTGCCGCCGTCCGTCCCGAGCAAGGTCATGGTGCTGTTGGCTTTGCCCTTGAAGTCCCCTTCCGACAGCACACGGTTGATTTGTGCATTGAGCGAATTGGGGATGCCCTCGTTGGTGGCACCGATGGTGTCCGTCCCTTCGAAGATGGGCAACACAAGGGTGCCGTAGATGTTGTTTCCTGAACTGACCGTGACTTGCATGTGACTCAACGGCACCGAGTGCGCGGGTGTTCTTCAAACCTCGTCCGCTGAATGTTCAACGGTCGGACGCCTTCCATCCGTTCACACGATGGCGTCTTTGCGACGCCCTCGGCCCCATCCGATGAGGACAATGCCGATCAGCGTGGTGAAGGGGTGGAACAAGCCGGTGCCCAACAGCAAACCGGGTTCCTCCGCTTCGACCAGCACCACCCGGTCGTCGTCGACGGTTTCGTTCACCCATGTGGCGGCGTTGATCACGCGCTTCTGGTAGTTCAACTTCCACGTACCCTCCGTGTCAAACCATGTTGGGTTGACATCGAAGCTCAACGCCGTGGTGTTCGTCGCGTTCACGCTGAACAAGGGGGAGGTCCAGCGCACGTTGCCTCCCTCATCGAGGTGCTGAAGCGTGGCGTTGGCGGTGCTGGCGTGACCGAGGTTGTGGACGGTGAGCGAAACCCGGTCATCGCTCACCTGCAAGGTTTCGACGGACAACCGGGCTCGCCAGTACCAGACGTTTTCAATGAGGTGGTGCATCACGTTCATTTCTTCGCCAAGGCGGTCCTCCAGGGCTTCAAACGACCCGGGAACAAATTGCTCGTCATCGGTTTCAAAGGTGAACGTGGGGAAACCCATGACTCCGTACCCGTAGTCACGGCTGGTGCCGCAGTTGGGGTACAGGCCTTGGTTGGCGTTCTGAATGGGAATGGGCGACACCTGCTCGTGGACGTCGTCGCGAATGAAGTGAAACAGCTCCCAATCGGGCGGTTGTTCGGGCCATTTGCCCCAGGGGTAGAGCATGATCCACACGCCGGTGTGCATGGTGACGTACAGGTCAGCGTCCGTCACGTGGGTGTTCATGTAGGCTGAATTGGAGGCGGTTTCGGATTCGCTGAAGGCACTGCTGCCAGGTTGTGTGGTGGGGCACGTGTTCCAATAATGGTCGTAGTTTCGGTTCAGGTCAACCTGGTTGATGTTCCAACGGGTGTCGATGTCGTTGCCGTCAGGGTTGAGCATGATGAGAATGTGGAGTTCCGTGTTTTGAAGCGTCTCGACGATGCCGGCGTCGCCGGCGTTCCAGCCGTTGATGTAGGTCTTCGCCGTCAGGTAGGCCAGCGCCGTACCGAGGTATTCGTTGCCGTGGTGGCCGCCGTCGATGTAGACGATTTCCTTGGCGCTGCCGTTGGGTTTGGTGTCCATGGACCAGTCCGACAGGCGAACCACCCAGAGCGTCTTCCCGAGTTCTGAGGTGCCTGCACTGGTGAGGCTGACCACATCGGGGTGGTCTTCCGCCCAGTTGTTGACGTCGAGCGTTAGCGAAGCCCAGGTGAGGTGGACGTGGTTGTCGATGGGTTCACCCGGCCAAGCATGGGTGCGGGATGGGTCGTATTGTGCAGCGGCCGTGGGCAAGCTTGCAAGGAGCAGGCAAACCACCAAACCCACGGCTGTTCGCATGGCTGGGCGTGGGTGAAGCGAATCAAAAACGCTTGGTTACCGAGTCGACTCACCAATCGGAGGTGAAGGCGTTGGGGTTGGTGACCTTTTCGTCCTCGCGAACCCAGATGCCTGCGCCATCGCTGCTGTAGATGTCGGCAAACGGATCGACATCGTCCTCCTGAAGGTTGCGTTGCATGTAGGCTTCAACACGCTCCCGAAGGTCGGGTTTGAACTTCCAATAGTGAATGCGCCATTCACGTCCGTCCCAGAGCGTGGTTTCCTCCGATTCCGTGGTCAACAGGTCGTAATCCTGGAACATGTAGAACAAGTTACGGTCGGTGGGTTCAAGGGCGTTGTCGATGATGCGGTTGTAAAATCCGAAAAACCCGAGGGCATGTTCGGCCATGCCTTGCGCCACTTCAGTGTCCATGTCCAGGTCAATGTGCTGCTGAATTGCACGCGTCAATTCCCCCAATGTCATTCCCATACCATCGCCTCAAACATGCCCCAGCGGCCGCTTTTGCGCCGCTGTCACTGTGTTATATTGGTCACCGACCCATATTAAATGTTCTACGTCAGTTCCTCCCACGCACCGGTTGCAGCGGTTGGAGAGGCAGCGTCCCATCGGCAGGATGAAGAAGGGCGCGTCCGACCAAGGGTTGTGGAACCGCCCTTCGTCGAAGGCGCCTTTTTGGGCGTCGGTCCAACCGCCGATGCACCGGACATGATCGTGGTGCCTTTGGCCTACGAACTCACCACCTCCTACGGCCGTGGCACGGCCGACGGGCCGGCAGCCTGCATCGAAGCCAGCGGGCAAGTCGAGTTGTACGATGCGGAACTCGGCGAGGACCTCCCTGCGGGGTTGTCCCTCCACACCGCCGCGGTGTGGGAGAGTTCCATGCCGACATTGCTGGCGCAACTGGACGACATGGCCAACCATGCCCGGCGCTTCATGACAGGTGACGTATTTCCACTTTTTTTGGGCGGCGAACACGGGATTCTGCCGCCGCTGGTGCACGCTGCACGGGACCATCCACGGGTCAATGGCGACCTCAGCCAACTCACCTTGGTGCAGATCGACGCGCACGCCGACCTTCGGTCGTCCCTCGATGGCGAACCGTTCTCCCACGCCTGTGCGGCTGCTCGAGCTCTTGACGTTGGGGCGGGCCGATTGTTGCAAGCGGGCATTCGCGCGTACGCCAAAGAGGAGGCTGAGCGGATGAAGGCTGACGATCGCATCACCTCGTTCCTGGCCAAATCCACGCAACATCCCCACCATGGTGCTGCGGCGTGGTCGGCGTGGCTGGACGAACTTCGTTTGGTTGAAGGACCCGTGCACTTGACACTCGACATCGATGGGTTGGACGGTACGTTGGTGCCCGCCACCGGCACCCCCGTCCCCGGTGGGCTGTCCTTCTGGCAGGTCGTCGAGACGATTGAGGTGCTGTTCGCCAACCCCAAGGCGGTGGTGATCAGCGCAGACGTCAACGAAATCGCCGTTCAGACCGATAGCCCCCTCACGCAATTTACCGCCGCTTCCTTGGCCACCCGGATTCTCGCTCACCATGTCTTGGCACGACGGGAAGGTCGCTGGACGCAGGTCGATGCACGAGCCGTTTCAGACCCTGCTCTGGAATCCTTTTTCCAAACCACCTTTGGTGGTAAAAATTCGGCAAGTTCTTAGGTAAAATGACTTGGCCACCGCAAGGTGGTTGGTTTGATGAGCATCAAAGCCCAAGGCGCCCACGTTTTCCTCGACTACACGGGCGCGTATTTCCAAAACGAAACCGATGGGACGTGGATGCTTGAGCGCATGCGCGAGGCCGTAGCGGCCACACCCGCCCGCGAAGTGCACGCTCACGTGGAGTTGTTTGACGGCACGGTGTCGCCGCCGGGGTTCGCTGCCGTGGTGCTCATCGATGAAAGTCACCTTTCGGCTCACAGCTACGCCGACCGAGGGTTGCTGGCGCTGGACTGTTTCACCTGCGGTGCCACCAATCCCGACGCCGTCGCTGATCATGTGCACGCTGCGCTGATGAAGGCCTTTCCTGAACTTGTGTTGGAGCGCCGTGAGCGGGTGAACCGCTTTCTGCATGCGGGGTGACGCCGTGAGTGTTCGAGCCTTTGTGGACGAACATTACCGTCACTTCAACGCTGGGACGTTGCAGCGTGCAGCCCGTTCGCTCACGGAGTTCATCGATGCGGGCGGCAAGGTGTTCCTCACCCTCGCTGGAGCCATGAGCACGGCTGAATTGGGCCGAAGCCTGGCGCCGATGATAAGGGCAGGGCACGTCGCTGCCATCAGTTGCACCGGTGCGAACCTCGAGGAGGACCTGTTCAACCTGGTGGCCCACGATCACTACGTGCGCATCCATTCCCACGAAGACCTCGCACCAGCCGATGACCAAGCGTTGCTTGAACGCCATTTGAACCGCGTCACGGACACCTGCATTCCCGAGGAGGAGGCCATCCGAGCGGTTGAGCATCACATGATGGCCCGTTGGCGGTCCGCTCCCGAGCCTCAACTCCCTCATCGCTTCCTCTACGACTTGGTGTTGTCGGGGGACTTGCACGACGTTTACCAAGCCAATCCGGCCGATTCGTGGCTGCTGGCCGCAGCAGAACTGGCCCTTCCGCTGTACGTGCCGGGTTGGGAGGATTCAACGCTGGGCAACATCTTCGCCGCCCGATCCATGGAGGGCGAGGTGAAAACCGACGCCGTGTTGGGCGGCGTGCACTACATGCACCACCTCGTGGATTTTTACCAACGCAACCACCATCCTCTGGCGTTCCTTCAGGTGGGCGGCGGCATCGCCGGGGATTTCCCCATTTGCGTCGTTCCGCTGCTGACCCAGGACCTGCAGGTCGAAGCCCCGTTGTGGTCGTGGTTCGCCCAGGTGACGGACGCCACGGCCTCGTACGGGGGGTATTCGGGTGCCCCCCCGAACGAGAAAATTTCGTGGGGGAAGTTGAGCATCGACACGCCACGGTTCAACATTCACAGCGATGCCACCGTCGTGATGCCCTTGCTGTTCGGTTACGTGCTTGACCGTTGAGTTGCACACCCTCCCCAAAGTCTTGAAGAGGAGTGTGTCCTCTTTTACACCATGGACCTTCGACGCACGTTGGCCGTGGGCGTGGTTTTCCTGATGGCGTTGTCAACCGTTCCCACACAAGCCGAGGGGAACGATCTTCACACCGTTGCCGTTGGTGTTCATTGGGTTGATGACGGTCAAGGCGGTGTGCTGAACCAGTACACGCTTCAGTTCAACGGAGACGGCGCCTACACGTTCAATGCTCGCTTCTCGAGTGACCTTGTCAACGGCACACTGGAACCCACGGCGGTGTCGTGGAACAGCAACGATGCTGGACGGGTGGCGCTGGTCACGTTTGACCACAGCCTCAGCTGGGGCGAATTGGTCTCCGTCAGCGTCAACCTCACGGCGGTGGATGGGACCGCATTGTCCTCTCCTGTTCACGTTGAGCGCAACGTGCAGGTCGGGCAGTGGAACCAACCCATGGACGACCATGAGGTCCTGCTGTCCACCCGCTGGTCCACCGAGCAGGCCTACACGAACGATGAGGGGCCCCAACGGTTTGCGTTGTCCTTTGACGGCCAAGGGTGGCAACAGCGCATCGGCGATGTGGTCCAATCTTGGGAACTCGGGGCTGGAGATTTTGAGACCTTCGAGCAAGTGAACGGCACCGCCACGGATCTTGATCTCGTGCTCACGCAACTCTGGAAGAACGAAACCATCGTGGCGGGCGTCTTGACGGCCCAAACCTTCGACGCACGCGGGTTTGGCACCCTCAACACCACCGTTGACCAAGACGGGGTGCTCACGGTGATTCACGCCAACGTGTCGCAGGCCGAACTGAACCGTTCCACCATCGATGGCGTGATCGAAGAGCAATTGCTGCTCGAAGCGACCGGCGTGCTCAACCTGTCCGACAGCAGCGCATCGAACGATACCTTGTCCATCGACGGTGAATTGGCCGTCTTTTTCCTCGAATATCACGACGTTGACGGTGAGCGCGTGCTTCAACACACTCAGTTCGAAGCCATGGCCACGTTCGTGCTCATCGAGGACGGCACCCGCCTGGACGTCGACTTGGATGGATTTTCCTCGCTTGAGCGTTGGGAACATGGAGAGCGTGTCCAACAGCACGAGGAACTCTACGGTTCGGGGACCTTCGGGTTTTCCGACCAGGACGAGAACGCTTCGCTCCAAGTGAACGGAACCATCCTTGACCTGCACACGCAGGTGGTGAACGGTTCCACCACGATCGACGACCTTCATGTGGACGGCGTTCTCACCGGTGATGTTCAGGGCACCTTTGGTGTCGTTCGGGGCATCGAAGAAACCGGAACGCAAGCCAACGCCACCGGCGAGGTGTTTGATGTGAACGTGATTCATCAAGAAACGTGGTTCAACATCACCGGATTGAACGGCGGGAATTTCTTTGACGGTGCAGGTTTGGGTGCCACGCACAACGAAACTTGGGATTACCAAGTGGTGCATGCGGATTGGGACAACCGTACCGTGCGCTTGGTGTGGCGGGAAACCGGAGCCGACGCCTCGGAAGGCGACGAACGGCCCGAGCGCAGCCCGATTCAGCAGGATCCGACCTCGCCCGAGGTCGATCAGTCCCTCGGCAACCTCACCGTCAGTCGTGAAACGGGATGGATGCCCATTCCGCTCCAGACCGGTGACCGGTTGACCCTCAACGCCCAGGAAGGGCTGGTTTTGGACGTTGTGGCCGGCGAGCCGGGCGTGGACGTGCGGGACGGTCACAACCTCTCCGTGGTTCGATGGTCCGGAACGTACGGGGTGGATGGCACCGGCGCTCAGGGCACGGCCAGTGGCTCCATCGTTGCAGATGGTCCGCTCCAGGGTCTGCTTTCGTCCGTTCAGCGCTCGTTGAGCGTGCCCTTTGGCCCCACCAACGACACGCTGATCCTCAATGAAACCCAAGACCTGGACCGTGTGATTTCGCCTCAAATCGTCAGCGCAGACGACAACACCCCGCCCATGGTGAACGCTGTTTCCTTGCGAGAAGGTTTGGTGGTCGGTGAAAGCGGCTCGTTGGCGCACCTTGAGGTGACCATCACCGATGCTGAGTTCAACGTCGACACCGTCACCGCCGATTTGAGTTCGGTGGGCCTTGGTACGGTGGTGTTGAACGACCGTGGCCTGGACGGCGACCAATCCATTGGCGACGATGTCTACACGGTCAGCGTTCGTGTGCCCGGCCTCGAGGTGGGTGAGCAGGACGTGACGGTTGTGGCCACCGATGCCTTCGGGGCCCAAACCACGCACCAAGGGACCGTTGATGTGGTGAACCATGCCCCACGGCTGGTCGAGGTCACGTTGGCTCCTGAGACCTTGGAACGCGGCGCTGCTTTGGTGGTCAACGTGCGGGCGTACGACGGTCACGGCGTGGCATCGGTCGCGCTTGACCTCCGCCAATACGGCGGAGCGAACGTTGCGTTGGCCGAAAGCGACGGTGTTTGGGCTGCGATGGTGGACACGCCGGTCGGGCTTTCACCTGGCTTGCAGACCCTCACCGTGGTGGTGACGGACGGCGAAGGTGCCACTGCGCGCTACGAGGCATTGTCATCGCCCACCGGGCCGATCGGTGCTTCGCCCCTCGGGCCGCATCACGTTCCCGTCGGTGGGTCAACGCCGATCGCGTTGATGGTGCTCAACGACCGGCCGTCCATTCTGTCACCTCCCACCGTCAACGTGGTCAAGGTGGAAGGTGACACACCGGTGTTCACCGTGAACGTCAGCGATCCCGATGGCGTGTATCTCGTGGAAGCCAACCTCGGCGTGTTCGCAGGCGTTGGTGCTGCTGAATGGGTGACGATGCACGATGACGGCCGTTCAGGGGGCGATGAGGTCGCCGGCGACGGAGTGTTCTCCATCGAGCTGTCGGTGCGTTCCGGAACGCCTCTTGGCACACACGAGATCACTGTTCGGGCCATCGATGCCTTCGGTGAACAAAACACGGCTTCCGCAGCGGTGAACCTCATCGACGGCGATGAGGGCGACGGCACGGGTGTGGGTTCCTCCTCGTTGATGCTTGGCGCCATCGGAGGATTGGTGTTGTTGGGCGCCGTTGCAGCGGTCGTGTTCATGATGCGCAGCGGTGGCTCTGGCGGTCGCAGCGGTGACCGCTTTGGTATGGAATGATGGCTGCACGGAAGGTCCCAATCCCCCCAGCCGACAACCGTTTAAACCCCTGCTCGGTCGGGGGAATCACCAGCGAGCGTAGTGTAGTGGTTATCACCGGGCGTTGCCAACGCCTGAACCCGGGTTCGAGTCCCGGCGCTCGCACTTATCTTCCCCCCGATGCAGATTTGCGAGCGCCAGACGCTCGTGTTTCCCTTTGCTGATCAACCGCTTGTTGCGGTCCAACACTCGGATCCCGGCACTCGCACTTCTCTTCCCCCGATGCAGATTTGCGAGCGCCAGACGCTCGTGTTTCCCTTTGCTGATCAACCGCTTGTTGCGGTCCAACACTCGGATCCCGGCACTCGCACGCCAACGACATCCCAACGGTCCTCTCGAGCGCCAATCGCTGGCGATTCCCTCACTTCTATATCGGTTCTCGCCGGTGTGGGCATGACGAATCAAGCATGCTCGCAGGACCATGTGCTCATCGATGTCCGGATGCCAACAGCATCAATCTTTATGGACGACCGCACCAACAAAACGTTGACCATCATGACCGAACGACGCGTGATTTTCATCGGAAAAAAACCCCTCCATTCCTACGTCCGAGCGGTGGTGATGGCCATGGAAGAGGGCGACCGCTCCATCCAGTTGGTGGCCAGAGGTGCAACGATTGGCCGGGCGGTTGACGTGGCTGAAGTGTGCCGCCGTCGTAGCGGTCACATCGCTCAGGGCTTGCCCGAAACGGTCACCATCGAACACCTCGCTTGCGAGTCGGAATCGTTGGAGAACGACGACGGGAGCGTCCGCACGGTCAGCGTGTTGCGCATCGACCTTCACGGTGAAGGCGAACCGGTGGATTCCAACTGATGGCGGATGATCTGCAACCGCTCTTCGATGCGCGCTGCTGTGGCTTCGTAGACGTCGTATGACTGGCCCACGGGATCGTCGAGTCCCCAATCCTCGTGGATCTTCATGTTCGGGCACGCGACGCCACAGCCCATGGAGATGACCATGTCAAAATCGGTTTCGTCCATCAGGTCCACGCTTTTTGGGACGAGACCTTGGGTGGGCAACCCGCGTTGTTCAAGCAAGGTCAACGCATGTGGTGCAACCGATGCGGCTGGGTGGGTGCCAGCCGATGCGGCTTCAAAGCCCATGCTTTTGGCCAAGGCCTCGGCCATTTGAGAGCGGCACGAATTGCCCACGCACACGAACAGGAGTTTCATGGGGTGCATGACCGCTTGCGATGATTTCAACCCTTCCTCCATAGGTGGGTTCAAAGAAGCGCAGGCTTGGGAGAGCCTCATGCGTCACCTCTTGGTTCACCTTGGGGTGTTCGGCGCTTTGTTTCTGACGCACATCGTCGCAGCCTCGCTGAACGCCTCGGTGGCCTTCCACGTTGTGGCCATCACCGTGAGCGTGCAGGTGGTCCTCTTCGGCCCGTTGGGTGCGGCCACATCGCCAGGCCTGCCTTTGAACCAGCGTCGTCGTCGGCACCGGCATTACACCGTTGTCGGCTGCCCGCTGGCGTTGGGGCTGGCGTGGGCCTACGGCGGCATGGCATGGGCTGCAGGACCCTTCGTGGGTGTGATGGGTGCCTGGGCGGTGGCCCATGCAGCGATGGAGCTTCAATTTTCACGACGGATGAATGCATGATGGTGCAGCCGTGGGTGGGTTGAAGTAGCCCCCTGCGATGGTGCAGCCATGGCCGATTCACCGGTGACCATCAACCCGCCCGGAGGCGGAAAACCGTCTGAAAACGGGCCTTCTCCCCAAGAGCAGAAGCAGATGGAGCAGGCCTATGCGCAGATGAAGCGGAAGATGGCCATGGAAGAGATCGGTCGAAAGATCAAGCACAAGATCATGGTGCTCTCGGGCAAAGGCGGTGTGGGCAAATCCACGGTGTCCACCGGTCTGGCCCTTTCCTTGGCGCAACAAGGGCACAAAGTGGGCATCCTTGACATCGACATCACGGGCCCCAACGTGCCCAAAATGATGGGACTGGACGGGCGTCGACTCCATGTGGAGAACAAGCGCATCCATCCTGCCGAAGGCCACCTGGGCGTGAAGGTCATCAGCATGGCCTTCTTGCTGGACGACGAAGACACGCCCGTGGTGTGGCGTGGCCCCATCAAGCTCGGGGCCATTCAACAGTTCATCGGCGACGTGGAGTGGGGTCACCTGGATTACCTGGTCATCGATTTCCCACCCGGAACCTCGGACGAGCCCTTGACGGTGGCGCAGTCGCTCCCGGACATTGACGGTATGGTCATTGTGACCACCCCGCAGCAGGTGGCCCTCCTCGACAGCCGTAAATCCATCACCTTCTCGGAATCCCTCAAAGTCCCCGTCCTTGGCGTGGTGGAGAACATGAGCGGGTTCACCATCAGCGGGACCGCCCAACCCGGAACCGACATCAGCGTTGGCGCCCCAGGAGGCAAAACCTTGAGCACCACGGCCGGCGAGGACGGTTCGTTTTCGTTCACGCTGGATATCTTCAAGGAAGGCGGTGGCAAGGCGACCGCTGAGGAATTTGGTGTGCCTTTCCTCGGTGCTTTGCCCTTCGATCCAGGCTTCGTTCGCGGCGGTGACGACGGCGTGCATCGCATCGTGTCGGAACCCGACGGAGCGTCCGCCCAGGCCTTCGCCAAGGTGGTGGATGCCATCCAAGGTCAACTCAACCAAGGCGGTTCGACCGGCCTCGAAATTGTGTGAGGTGAGGCCGTGACGGAGACGCTGCCCACGATGACCAAGTTGGAGCGTCGGGCTCAGGACATGGCGCTCACCTACGATGACGGAACCACCCACACCGTGACCTACGACGATCTTCGCCATGCGTGCCCTTGTGCCAAGTGTGCACCCATGCGCAACGAAGACAACACAAGTCGAACCCTGCGCCGGCAAATCGAAGCGCTGCCTGCCGAAAAGCCCCAGGTGCGCACGGTGGGGAATTACGCTCTGGCCTTTGAGTGGCAACAGGGGTGTTCAAGCGGCATTTTCCGTTTTGAACGGATTTACGATTTGGCGCTGAAACGGGACCCGGACCGAGGGCGTCCGTACGTTCACGGCGCGTGGTGAACGGCGCTGCAGCGCACCGTGAGGACGACGCGTTCATGAAGCAGACCTGCTGCCATCAAAACGAGGTGGCGGGTTGCAGAGCATCTACTTGACTTGGATGATTTCAGCACTTGCGCTGGGCGTCATCCTGCTCCCTGTTTTCAAGCCGCCTTGGGCCAAGTTGTCGCTTCCACCTTTCGTTGATTTCTTCCGACGCTATTGGGTTCACATCCTCATCGTGTTCACGATTTACAACGCCAAGGACGGCATTGACCAAATCGACCGTGTGCTGATGGCGAGCACAGGGTTGGACATGACACCCTACATTTGGGCGGTGGAAGGCAACCTCGTGGTGTGGGTGCAGCAGACCTTCCAAGCCGATTGGTTGACCGCTGCTTTGACACATTTTTATGTCGCTGGTTTCATGTTTATCTGTTACGTTTCGGTGTTTTATTTCGCCTATTTTGACGACCGCTGGCTGGCCGACCGTGTGACGTTGTCCATCGCTTGGGTCTATGTGTTGGCGTTGCCGTTTTACCTGTTTTTCAACGTCCGCGTGACCGGGGACGCCATCCCGGAAATGGAAACGCTGGCCTACACCCTCACGCCTGAAATTGCCGACTGGTTTCGCCGAATCGATCCGTTCACCAACGGGATGCCTTCCTTGCACATCGGCATCCCCTTCGCCGTTTGGTTGTGCTTGACCCGTTTCGACGACGATCGACGATGGAACAGGTACCGAGGGACGGTGCTCGCTTACACCTTGCTCACGGCCTTCACCATCATCTACCTCGGCATCCACTGGTTTGTGGACATCATCGGTGGCATGCTGGTCGCCGGTGCCGCCGTTTCTTTGGCGGACCGCACCTCCAACGGTTGGTGGAAGTTTTTCGACGAACGGACGATGAACGCCCGCATCGTCACGGTGCTGACCCGTCCGGGCAAAGCGTGGGCATGGTTGGCCGGCAGGACCCAACGGACGTTCAAGCGCTACCGCCACCCCACCTCCAGAGAGACCGGAAGGATGGCGGTGTTCATTCTGATCTTTGTGGCGATGGTGGTCACCTGGGATCTGGCTGACCGCTCACTGCCCGCGGGCGGCGTTCAAGCCCCCGAGGGAGCCAGCGCTGCGGACGGATGGCTCGTCACGCTTGACAACCAAACCGAGGGCGCTGTGCTGACGCTGCACAACCTGTCCACCCCTGAGGACGAACCTGTGGTCATCAACACGCCCGGCTTGACGTTGAACAGCAGCCATGCCGTGCACGGGGATTGGTTGGCCGTCTCCAACGCCACCCGCATCCACATCGTCGATCTGAACCGACCTTTGTCGATTGAACACTCGCTTGAGTTGGCAAGTGTCGACCGGGTCGCGCTTTGCGGCGCTCCGGAACAGCCGCAGTTGCTGACCTTGACCAACGGCAGCATGGCCGCTTGGGGGCTGGACGGTGAGGCCAACCCCACGGGGTTGGTGGTGTTCGACGACGTCGTGCAACTTTCGTGCGCTGGGTTGGAGGTTGCGGTGGTTCAAGCCCGAAACCCGCTCACGGTTCATGTTCAGCAGATGGGGGTGCTTGGCCAGATTCAATACGTCATCAACGCCTCCGCAACGGTGGATGAAGACGCCATCCTTGCCTCATGGGGGACACCGGTGGACATGGCGAATGCCTCCATTCGCGACGTGGCGTTCAACCGGGATTTCGTGGCCGTCACGGTGAACGTGAGCGCGACGGACCGCTTGGTGGTCGTGAACCGGTCATCGGCCGATCAGTGGCTGGCCAGCAACCCGAAATTTGCCGTGAGCGACCCTTCCATGGGCGAGAACGTCCTGGCCTATGCCGTGCGCGACCATCTGAACCCGATGGCCCCGGTGGCGAAGTACATGGATCGGGAAATTTACTTCCTTGAACTCGAGGCCAACACCACGCAAGTGCTGACCTCCGACACCGCCGACCAGTGGGCCCCGCAAGTCCTGCCAAACCACATCGTCTACCTTGAATCGGACGGCGAGAGCCTGACAGTGGAGGTTCATGCTTGGGAACCCGAACTTCGCCTGTACTCGAGTTTGGCCCTCCAGGTTGGCGTTGTGGTGGCCTTTGCCGTCGTGGCCCTTCACCTCTGGCAGCGACAGAATGAATGGCGTGAACGCGCCTAACCGTGGTACCGGACACGCGTTCGGATGTCCTCCAGGCGTGCGTTCACCTCGTCGGCACCCGGAACCGCACCTCCCTTCAGCACGGGGACCGGCCCCAAGGTTCGATCGGCCTCGAGGTACCCTTCGACGGCCCGGTCGATCGCGCCCTCCCAGTTGGGGTGAGAGGCGCTGAGAATTTCATCGAGCACATGGAGGTCGATGCCGTAGCGCTCCACATCGTATTCGATGGAAGCCAACCCGAAGTCGATGAGGTGCACCTGCTCACCGTCGACCAGGATGTTGTTGGTGGAAAGGTCGCCGTGCGTCACGGCCCACCGGTGGAGCTGGCGGATTTCTGCACCGACGCAGCGAAGGAGGCTTTCCATGCGTTCTTGCGTGGTCGTTGGGTCGTTGAGCACCTCAATCAAGGGTCGACCGGGGACATGCCCAATGACCAGTCGGCCGGAGGCCAAATCCATGTCGAGAACCGGGGGAACGGACATCCCGTTCTTTCGCAGACGGATGAGCAACCTTGCTTCGCTGATCATCCGTCGAACGCCCAACCGGTGATCGAGGTGTGGGTGGCGCCAAGCACGTGCCCGCCGCTGTTTGCTCACGGCCGGCCGGCCAAACCATTGGCCGGACCACACCTCGGCTTCAGCCCCCAAATGCAAGCGCTCTTCGGCGATGAAGACCATGAATTGCCCACGTTCCCTTGGTTTTCAAACTTCACGGCCCATCCGTTCATTGAAAAAGGGTCAGCCTGTGGACAGGTTTGCATGACCGTCTCCCTCCCCATGTGCTCGGTGGACTTCATGGACACGGCGCTGTCCCCGGAAGAACAGGCGATTGCGGACCGCATCTCGGAGTTGAAAGCAACCTTGGGGGACCAACTGCTCATCCTTGGCCACCACTACCAGCGTGACAGCATCGTGATGCACGCTGACTTTCTCGGTGATTCCTTCATGCTCAGTCAAAAGGCTGCGGCTTCATCGGCGAAGTACATCGTGTTTTGCGGCGTTCACTTCATGGCCGAGTCCGCTGACATTCTGACCTCCGATGAGCAAGCGGTCATGCTGCCGAACCTCCGAGCGGGTTGCTCCATGGCCGACATGGCCACGCTGGCCGAGGTTGAGGTGGCCTGGGAGGACATCCTCGCCGGCTCGGGCTTGGCGGACCCCATCGCCAGAGACGACCCTTCTGCACCTGCGGGGGAAGGTGAGGCCTTCCTCGTCCCCGTCACATACATGAATTCCAGCGCCGACCTGAAGGATTTCGTGGGCCGTCACGGCGGGGTGGTGTGCACCTCATCCAACGCCGAAGGCGTGTTGACATGGGCGTTTGAACGGGCCGGCCCCAACGGCGCCGTGCTCTTCTTTCCCGACCAACACCTTGGACGAAACACGGGTCTTGCCATGGGCATCGATGAAGCGAGGATGCCGACATGGACACCCGGTCAAGGCGCATCGTGCGAATTGGAGGGCGCTCGCATCGTTCTTTGGCACGGCTTTTGTTCGGTCCACAAGCGGTTCACACCGGGACAAATCGAGGCGTTCCGGGCAGCCCACCCCGAGGGATCGGTGGTCGTTCATCCCGAGTGTCCAAAGGAAACGGTTCAACTGGCCGATGCCTACGGCTCAACGCAGTACATCCGTCGTTACGTGAACGACCTCCCATCGGGGGCTCAGGTCGCCATTGGCACAGAGATCAACATGGTGGCCCGCCTCGCAGAGGAACACCCCGACAAGCACATCGAATGCTTGGACGAGGAGATTTGTCCGTGCTCCACGATGTACATGATTCACCCGGCCTACCTCATGGACGTCCTGGAGCGCTTGGTTGACGGCGAGGTCCCCAACCGCATCGTGGTGCCCGATGCCGTTCAACACGGGGCCAAACTGGCCCTCAACCGCATGCTCGCCATCCCCAGGTGATCAGCTCAATCCTGCATGGGTGACCTTCCAACCCACCCAAGCCAGCAGCGGCCCGATGGCAGCCGTCGCCACCACGTAGCCAACGGCGTTGGTGTATGCGCCTTCTTGAGCCAAGCGAACCGTGTCCATCGAGAACGTTGACATCGTGGTGAACGCTCCCAGCAGCCCGGTCCCGAACAGCAAGGCCTGACCTTCGGAAACCACCGACAACGCCAAGGCGGCCGAGAGCGCTCCGAGGGCCAACGATCCGACAAGGTTCACGGTCAGCGTACCCCAAGGCGACGTGGACGAACCCACCTGCTCCGTGACGGCAAAGCGCAGCAGGGCACCAAGCGCTCCACCGAGGGCCACCAGCGCCCAATCTTGGACCATAGTCCGAGGCCTCGCCCAACATGCTTAGTCCATCCGGTGATTCGGACCAACCATGATGGCTTTGCTCATCGAGCCGTCATCGTCATAGGCGAACGCATGCCCTCACCAACCATGGGGCGAACGATTTGGTTTCTGACCACCAACCAAGGGAAGGTTGAGGAAGCCCGCGATCACGTCAGCGGGTACGGGTACGACATCCAGCAACTCATCGTTCCAGGTGTTGAGTTGGTGGAGCCACAAACCGACGATTTGGTCATCGTGGCCAAGGCGAAAATCGAACAGGCGCGCCCGCATTTGCCCAACCCCGACGATCTCCTCCTCGTGGAAGACGCCGGTTTGTTCGTTCAAGCCCTTCACGGCTTCCCTGGTGTGTACTCGGCTCACGCCCTGAAGACCATTGAATGCCAAGGCATGATTCGGTTGCTCAGCCACCTTCAATCCGAGGACCCGGTGCAAGAAAAGAAACTCCGTGCTGCCGAATTCCAAGCTGTCGCAGCACTGTGGGACGGCACGACCGTTCACATTGGCCACGGCCGGTGCCCGGGCTCCATCGCCACCACGGTGATGGAAGGCGAGGGTTTCGGTTTCGACCCCGTGTTCATCCCCGCCGACCTCGACGAGAATCGGCAACCCTTGTCGCCCGGTGACCTCGGTGCATTCAGTTCCCACGGGAAGACCTTTGGTGCCATGAAGATGAGCGAAAAGCACCTGTACAGCCATCGACGTCGAGCATTGGACGACCTGATGGCCGTGCTTAACGGGATGCACGGTGCCGTTGATTGAACGGTGTCCAGCAGGGTGATAAGTCAACGAGGCCTGCGTTTGGGTGAGGGGCATGGGATTCGCAAGGAACGTCGTGGCCGTTGCGTTCCTCTCCTTGCTGGCGTTTTATCTTTCGTCGGTGGGTCAACTCACCGACGAGGCCAAGTGGGGTTTTGTCGGTCTCCTTGGTTTGCTGGCCTTTGCATGGGTCAGCCTCGGTGATGCACCCGCTGCACCGGCACCTCCGGCCCAGCGTGCCCGACCTTCGGCCATGTCTCAACCTGCATCGGAACCCGTTGTTGCAGTGGATGACGAATCGGCGGTTGTTGCATTGGAGGAGGACGACGAGCTGCCTCCCGCCGTCACCGCACCCTCGCTGGATGGAGCCACGCTCAGGGAACGGAAATTGGCTAAAATCACCGCTTCACAAGCCCTCGACGCCGATGCCGAAGGTGAGGAACTGGAGGCCGTGGTACAGGTTGAACTCGACAACGTCCACGTGGCGGATGAATACGTCGTGGAGATCAGCCCGGAGTCGATGGAAGACGCGGACATCGAACTCACCGTCACCGAACGACGCAAGCGACACGAAGCAATTCGTGAGCGCATCAAGCGACGCCGTTTGGGCCAACTCGCTGAAATTCGTGCCTCCACCGCCCGGATGTGGGAAGAGCATGCGACGGGGGAAGACCTCGTGGCGTTGCTCCAAACACCCGGTCACGGTCAAGCCGTGATGGTGGATCCCGAGCACCCCAAACCGGGTCATGTGTACGGTGCCACGTTCATTCGCATCGATGCCAACCGGATCCTCAAGTTGCGTTTGCCGCTGGACACCGGATTCGAGGCGGTTCAGGTCAAGGCCAAGGCGCCTGAACTTCCGGCCTTGGTCGGTCCGGATGGAAACCCTCTGCCCTTGCCCGTTGGTCCGGACGGCGCACCGCTTCCGTTGCCCAACCTCCCCAGTTCCAGTCAAGCCCTCTCGGCGTTGCGTGACGAAATGAACGGTTGAGGATGGACCCTCCGACCCCGCTTGACCCAGCCGTTCAACCCGCACTTGAACGAGGGTTGCGTGATCGGCGCAGTCCTCCCTGCCCGCTCTCTCCAACATTCGAGACAGGGGTGTCCGTGCATTGCTGCCCGGGCTCCATGGCGGAGCGTTTATATGCGGTGGATGACAAATTACACATGCGTAACCCGCAGGAGTGCCCGATGTTGCTGACATGATGCCACGATCCAGTGCCTGGATTTTGTGAATGAACACAGACCCAAACGCGGAATCGCTCGACGATTCTGCACAGGTACATTGGAGGCAAAACATGTCAAAAAGCAACAAAGGACGAAAAAAATCAGGCACGAAGAACAACCGCGATTACGAGTACGACCCGGTCACCAAAACGCACCGGCTCAAGCCCCACGTCGCTGCCAAGCGAGCAGCCGCCCACGCCAAGGCCAAGGCCGAGAAGTTGGCGGCTCAGGCGAGCGATGAACGGAACCAGCGCATGACCACGAAGGGTTCACCCCTTCAGCGGGCCATTGAGCGGGACATCCCGATCGTGAACTCAAACGATTTGGGGCCCTGCTGCGCCACGGTGGATGCATTGAACGAGCGCAACGAAGCCATGTTGGTCGAACTGCGGGGAACCACCCAGCGAGCCATCGACCCGGTGACGCTGCGACCCGACATCATCGTGGTGCCACGGTGGTTCGTGCGGAAGCACGGCCGTCACATGGCGCACTTCCGAGCCTTCCTCAGGGAGCAGAAGGTTCGCGTGACCGGTTGATTTCGGAACCTGAAACCACGCGACCGAGCGCATTCTCGGACCGAGGGGGGAGCATCGGCTCCCCTCTCACCGGGCCGACAGGCTCGAAATTGCCCCTCAGCGGTGCTGCCATTCGGGCTTGGTGCGGTTCAGGAAGGCTTGGACACCGATTTCCTTGTCCTCGCTGTCGAACAGGCTGGCGAAGGCTTCGGCCTCCACAGCCACACCCTCGGTCAACCCCTCGTCCAACGCTGCTCGAACGGTCACCTTGCCAACCTTGAGCGCATGGCTCGATTTCGAACCGATCGTGCGTGCCATGGCAAACACTCGGGCCTCAAGGTCCTCGGGGTCGACCACGTGGTTGACCAAACCGATGCGAGCGGCTTCGCTCGCGTCGATGTGCTCACCGGTCATGATGAGTTCGTGGGTCTTGCCGTAGCCAACCAGTCGCTCCAAACGTTGGGTTGCCCCGTAGCCAGGGATCAACCCGAGGTTGATTTCGGGCGTGCCGAACACGGCTCGTGTGCTGGCAATGCGAACATCGCACGAGCACGCCACTTCGCATCCACCGCCCAGTGCAAAGCCGTCGACCATGGCGATGGTCGGTTTGCTCAGGCCCCACAGCGCTTCAACGGCGTTGTCCGTGAACCGCTCTCGAATGGTGTGGCTGTCGGCACCGAGGAACTCCGTGATGTCAGCGCCAGCCACAAAGGCGTGGGGTTTGGCCCGCTTGCCTTCGGGAGGGTCGTTGGGCGGTGCACCGGTGACGACCAGGCAGCGGACATCGTCGCGGGCTTCCACCCATGCGCAGACCGCCTTCAACCCGTCCATCACGTCCTTGTTGAGGGCGTTGAGTTTGTCCGGGCGGTCAATGGTCAGCACGGCAAACTGACCGAGGTCGACTTCACTGTCAACGGGGTGAAGGTCAAGGCGCAGCACATCGCTTTCGGGTGGGTTCATGGCGAGAGCGAAACCACGCGGCTACATCATCCCATCGCTGTTGGCCGTTGCCCGCTAAGCGAGGTATCAAAACACCCCGTGTCTGTGTGGGCGTCATGGCCGAGCGAACACCGTTGGTCAAGGCCCGTGACATGGCCAAAAAATACGGCGATTTCATCGCGCTTCACCCGTTGAACGTCGAGGTTCAATCGGGAGAATTCTTCGGTGTCTTTGGCCCCAACGGTGCAGGTAAATCCACCTTCATCAAACTCCTGACCGGGCAATTGCGTCCAAGCAAAGGCCAGATCGAGGTCCTTGGTGTGGACGCCGTGAAGGACCCGCAGAAAGTCAAAGCCAACATTGGCATCGTCCCTGAATCCGAATCTCCGCCGTCGTTCCTGACGCCCACGGAATTCCTCGAATTCGTCGCACGTCTACGCGGCGTTGAGGGCATGAATGAGCAGGTTGAGCACTGGTTGGATTGGTTTGGTCTCCAGGACAAGCGGGACACGATGTGCAAGGATTTGTCCAAAGGTCAGCGCCAAAAGGTCATGCTGGCCAGCGCCTTCATCCACCGGCCCAAGTTGCTCTTCCTCGACGAACCCTTCGCCAACCTCGACCCCATCTACCAGCGAAAATGCCGCGAATGGTTGCAGCAGCATGTGGCCGAAGGTGGGACCATTTTCCTGTGCTCCCACGTGCTGGAAATGGCCGAGCGCATGTGCAATCGAATGGCCATCATCAACGACGGGAAGGTCCTCGCAGCAGGGACCGTGAGCGGGCTGAAAGCCACCGAAGAAGAGACGCTTGAAGACGTCTTCATCCGCTTGGTGGGCCATTCCATCGAAGACGCCGAGCGGTTCAGCGAAGAAGGGATCGACGCCACTGAATCGGAGGAGTGAAGGTGGGTGAGACCTTCATTGAAACCCGCCCTTGGACCGACAGCGACGACCCGTTGCGTTCACCCGCCACCGCTGTGCCTGGGCTGGCGTTGCGTGAGCCTTTGCGAGGCTGGAACGCCTTCAGTGCCACCTTCAAGGTCATGTTCATCGAAGAATCGCGCAAGAGCGTTGAGTTTGCAAAAAAGCGCCAAATCGTTCTGTTCCCACTTCTCCTGACGCTGGTCACCGCAATTTCGACCGTTGGGTTGCAGTTTTTGGTCGGCGATTCAACGGCACAAACATCGGACATCGACGCCAAGACCTTCACTTGGGACGAGTTGAGGTTCGCCTTGCATCTTCCCCTGTTCATGTTCTCCTTGGGCATGGGCACGTTTGCCTTCATGGGTCGCGACGCCATCGTACGACGCACCGGGACGAAGAACTACCTCTTGGCAGCACCTGCTCTCCAACCGCTGCCCAACTCCATGGCGCATTTCGCGTACTTCGTCAAGGATCTGTTGTTCTACGTGTTGCTCATCCTCACGCCCATCATCTCTGGCATGGCCTTGGGCATCTTGATGGACGGCGTGGCCGGGGTCCGAACTCCGCTGCTTTGGTCCTCGTTGCCGTGGACGTGGGTTGCCATGGCCACGACGTTGGGTCAAGGCTTGGCGCTGTCGTTCCTCGCCTCGTCCCTGTGGTTGCGAGGGCGTCCGTTCACGGTGATCGGTCCCATTGCCATCGTCGCCCTTGGCGTAGCGGTCGGCTTGGGATGGTTGCCGGCACAATGGCTCTTGTGGGGCCTCGCTGCTCAAGCCACACAAAGCGCTTTGGCCATCCTTGCTGGGTTGTTGTTCTCCTTGCTGATCGGCTTGTGGGCATCGCTCATCATTCTCGATGATTTTGATGTCAGCGTGGTGGAGCGGGGCGACCTGTTTTCGCCCATCCATCAACGCCTCGGTTTCCTTGGTCGAGGGAACGTCCGGCTGATCGTCGCTAAGGAATTCGTTGACCTGTTCCGGTCGGGAGCCATCAAGAAGATGACCGTCTCGTACGCCATCCCGTTGCTCGTCCTGCTGGGCATGGCATGGCTGGTGGATTTTGCCGAAGCACCGATTCCGATCAATTTGCTGTCCTACGCCCCGTTTTTGGGGTTCTTCGGGTTCAACTTTTACTCGTGGCTCACGATTCTCGATTCCCCCGAGTTCATGAACGGCTTGCCGCTGAAGGTGCCCGATTTGATCCGTGCCAAAGTGGTGGTCTACTTCTTGGCCACCTCGTGGATTTCCCTCATTTTCATCGTGTTGATGGCCTGGCGTTTGGACGAATGGGCGTCCTTGCCCACCAGCATCGTGGTGATGTTTGCCAACTCGATTTACATTGTCGCCCTCACGGCGTTTTTGATGGGTTTGCGGCCCAACAAGGCCATTTTTGACGCCTCGATCATGGTCTGGTTCTGGATCGGCACGGTGCTGCCCTTGCTCGGCTTGTTCTTGTTGTCGTTCACTCAGGGCGATGTGTCGCTGTACGGCAATTGGTGGGAGCGGGCCTCGCAGGACGGCTTGGCCGCCACCGCACAAATGTACGACGAGACCATGGT
>Ga0255777_10001579_pt1 | contig 21357 bp, 14 predicted proteins | sample 101ome_15_FD_179975 | JGI IMG/M metagenome (GOLD analysis project Ga0255777, IMG submission 179975) | Coastal salt marsh microbial communities from the Groves Creek Marsh, Skidaway Island, Georgia - 101402AT metaG (version 2) | ecosystem: Environmental > Aquatic > Marine > Intertidal zone >... | reverse complement strand
CCGATAGGAGGTTTAACCAGGACGACCCGGAAACGCGCCCAGCTTGGGTTTGCGTGCTCTGGCAGGTCAAAAGCTTCCATGTTTGAAGAGCACGCGACGTAACTTGACGTCACGATGAGGAACCTCCTGACAACATCGTTGTAGAATGCGATTTTACCATCGTTGGCGTCGTACGCTCGCCAAAGTGACGATGAAGTTGGTGTAGTCGACCATCTCACGTCGCAAGTCGTACCGGTGGACATGTACATGAATCCGTTACGAAATGCGTTGTACAGATAAAATTGACCACTTCCATCGTTGCCAACGATGCGCCATCTCTCTGATGGCCATTCCTGTACGTCTGGTAACTCATCCCAGTTTTTTTCTGGTGAGCGCACAATGTCATCTGGATAGCACGCGACGAATCTGTTATGCGCTGGGCTGTGCAAAGCTACGACTGAGCCGCTAGCTACGTTTGGAGAAACATTCACCACTCGGAAACGTTCGTTGAATCTACCTGCTGGTAGATCTGTGTACGCCGTCGGTACAGAAGTTCTCACATTAAGAGAACGATCAATCTGAATGAAGCGGTTATGCCAATCAGAGTGTAGAGCAATCATCCCGTCCCCTGCGTCGACGACACGAAATCTCTCCCAACCCCAACTACTAGGTAGTGCATTCCACGCTTGGGTACCGGACCCCACCATAGTCCCGTCACCATTCATGCGCAGGAATCGATTGGTTTTCGCGTTATGCAGAGCGATTCGACCATTGCCTGCATCAACGACTCGGAATCGCTCGAGTGTCCAATCCCAAGGTAAACGTTCCCAGTCCTTCTCAGAGGATACTTGGACAGTGCGATCCGTATTCATTTTCAAGTATCGATTATATTTGCCAGAATGTAAAGCAATCTCAGCACCGATTGGCAATCGCGTCATTACCACTCGGAATCTCTCCCAGGTCCATTCGCTCTTCGGGGGCATGTTCATGTCGCTCCAGTAAGGATGAGTTGCATCTGTGCTGGCATCATCACGCATGCGAACGTAGCGCTTATGATGCGGAGAATAGATTCCTATTTCGCCATCCCCAGCGTCGACTATGCGAAAACGTTCCCACGTCCAATCAGCTGGAAATTTATTCCAACTTTTCTCCGCAGATGCGTCCAAGCGCGCGTTGTCTCTCATGCGAAGGAACCGATTCGTCGCGGCGCAATGAAACGCAACGTCTCCGTCACCAATATCGACGATGCGAAACCGCTTCCAATTCCAATCTGAAGGCAAAGCGTTCCAATCCTTCTGGTGCGAGCCCGTGACGTAACCTCCGTTTGGTATCGTCAGGAACCGGTTGTGCACTGTTGAGTGAAGCGCCACCTCGGCGCCAATCCACCAACGGTTCGTCCCAGCTGGACCGATGTCCGAACCTGCGAACGCCCCACCTTCCGCTGGAAGAGGTCGAGACGCACCCGCCGCCTCGGCGACGAACCTAGTCCCCGTCGCGATCGCAAACAGGATGGCGACGGCGAGAGCCATGGCGCGCGAGCTTCGGCGTCTCATCTCCCCGCTCGCTCTCGCTCGCTCCCTACGACTCAAGCCCTCTTTCCGCTCGACAACACCGGGCTCGACGAAGCACGAAACCCTCAGACCCTCTTTCGTCACGGTCGTGCGTCCCGTCTCGTCGCAGTCGCTCGTTCGCTGCCGTCCTCGCGTCGCGTTCGAACGATCCTGTTCCCAACACCCAAAGAGAAGGATCCAACACCCAAAGAGAAGGATCCGGATTCGACGTGAACACTCGACCGACGAAATCCGACCTCGGGGTTCGCTCAGCGGTCGACCGCGAGTTTCCGCGTAGCACGTTCGCGCGCCGGCGGCTGGCCGTCTCGCTCGCGAGTCGTCGGGCGTGCGTCGCGCTCTCTCTCTCGCGCCGATTCGCGCCACTGACGCCGGTACTGTACCGGCGGTACATTAGGCCTGCTGCACCTGTATCAGGCTGATACCGTATCAGTGTATCAACGTATCAGACTTTTTGTATGTGCAAACAGTGTGAAAACTGCCGATTCTGATACGTATCAGGAAATTCCTGATACGAGATTCAAGCACTCCTACGGTACATCTACCCAATCGTGTTTGTTCGAGTCACGAGCGGTCAATCTGTTTTTTTCGAGGGTCTAAAAACAGTTGTTACAACAGCTGGCCCACGCGCGGACGACGGGCGAGAATACTGAGACGAGTTGGAGGAAGAATCACTTTTGACGCTCCTTTTTCCACTTAAAGTGCGAAGACGTCGTCCCGTCTGGATTGGTCTTGGTGATTTTCACCTTGTGTCCCTTTGCGTGCGAGACAATCTTTTGCATGGCTAAATCTTGAGACATTTGCTTGAGCTTTTTGGCGCGTTCGTCGTACGCGCTGAGCGTCTTGTACGCGCCGCGTTGCATTCTGGCGAGTTTTTTGACGGAAATCTCAGGAACGATGCCGGCGCTCGTGCCGACGCCGCCGTCTTGATTTCTCACGCCCACGACGGCGTCTTCTGCCTCCAACTGCGATTTTCGCGGGCGATTGAAGGATCGACCGACGAGTTCCGGCGCCGTGTCAAAGTGCTCCGCCGCGTCAAAATTCTTCGCCTCCTCCTCCGTATCCACAAACACGGTGTGCTTGCGCCGTTTATCCCCTATGCCGATACCGTGCAAATTCTTCTTCATCTTTTCCACCCTTTTCGCCTCCACACCAGCCTTCAACTGCACGTACTTGACGTCTTGCGTCTTCATCACTCGCAACTCCTCCTCTGTGTACTTGTTCTGCTCAGAGCTTCTCGCCACGTGCACGCCATCCTCCGTTTTCGACCGCTGCATCGCAAAGTAAAACTCATCCGGGTTTCTATACGCTGCCTTGCGTTTCAACGCGTTGATCGCATCCTCCTTTTTGTGGTAATCCCTCGCTCGAAGCACGTAGTCCTTCTTCTTTTCCAGCAGACCCAAGCGTTTGCGTTCACTCGGTTGCGACCGCTCCTTGTGCGTCTTGCGTTTCACCGCGTTTCGAAGCGCGCTCGACATTGCGCGCCGCTTTCAGTTTTATCTATCGCGCGCGCTTTCGGCGTCGAATTCCTATTCGTGTTCGCGTCGTCGGGTCGCGTTCTGGTGCCACCGGCGCGCGCGTGCGTCTCGAGCCGCCGCCGCAGTCAGTCACCCCTCGAATTTTTTACGGTTCACGAACCGTCAATTTTCACTCTGATGGATGATTTCTGACTTCCGACGAAGCGTTCGTCGCGCGCAACCAACAGCTCTGCTCTGCACACCGCCACCCCGCGCTCCGTGGGCCCTGTTCGGTCGTCCACCCGGACGCGTCGGCATGACGACGACGACGTCGACGCCGACGCCGACGCCGACGACGGAATCGGAGGCGTACGATGCGTTGGGGCTGCGGCGAGGCGCGGATGCGTCTGAAATCAAAGCAAAGTTTCGAGCGTTGGCGTTAACGACGCACCCGGATGCGGTGTCTGGGGATCGGGAGAGGTTTCGGGCGATCGTTCGCGCGAAAGAAATACTCTTACGTTCGTCGTCTTCGTCGTCTTGGGGCGGGTTCACGGCGGCTGAGACGGCGGCGAGGCGGGCGAGTGAGAATAAACTACCGAGGCACTTTCACGGTTTCGTCTTTGCAACCGTTGCGGTGCTCGTCGGTGTGGCGTACGTTCGGACGCATGCGGAGGACAGGAAAGAGGCGCGGTCACCGCTCGTGCGTCACGCGTTGGGTTTGCCGGAGAGGAAGAGCGCGGATGGCCGGGTTGATGGATGCTGAGGAAAAACTTTTAGAGCGTTTTAGTTGCGTTGTGTATTACCTGTTGTAAAATTGTTCGCGAGAAGAAGACTCAACCTATCAACGCTGCTTCACCTTGACGCTCTTATTCGTCCACCAATCCTCGGCGAGAACGACAATCTTATCACCCTTCCACAACCGAAGCGCGGTGTCCTTTCTCGGGGAAATTTTCAGCATGCCGTTTGAAAGCAAGACGCCGACAGCGATTTCGTCGCGCTCTCGCGCGCGTTCGCAGAGCACGCCCCATGTCAACTCGCCGTCTTCCTCGACGCTGAATTCGTCGTACGGACGAATATAAAGCTCCTTACCATCCTTTTCGAGCAAAAAGTCAAACAAACCGGCCAACTTTGGGTTTGCCGAAACCTGAAGGAGAGCACCGCCGATCAAGTTGTCGTGCAAGATGATGTCGAGCGTGCCAATGTTTGCGTAAACATCCTCCGCCACTCTCTTGGTCACTTCTTCGTCTAATTCCGCCACGATGTGTGGAGCGTGACCCGTGTTCGCGGTCTTTGCTAAGTGAGCGATTTGCATGACCGATGCCAGGGCGTAGCTGCTAGTGGGATCATTCGGACCATCTGGAGGCATAATCAAGACGGAGCCCGCCTCTTGAATCTTGAGCTTTTCAAGAGTCGCTCGTTCCATGGCGTCCGCCTTGATGTGCTTGACGGCGCAGCACTGGTTGCCCTTCAACTCTCGTCCGGGAATGTCAGCGTTCGAAACAACGGTGATTTTCGATCCCGGAGGCGCCAAAGTGAGCATGTCTTGCAGGCAATCTGAGCTGTCAGAGTTCCATCCCAACATGAAAATATTACGAGCCGCGGGAAGTTTGATCGGACACCTCTTCATGATGACCGATTGACTACCAGACTGCGGTATGAAGACGTCTTCCACTCCGTCTTTTCTCTTGCGGAATTCCTTTTCAATGACAGACTTGTTCTCCGCAATCACCACGACTTCGCCTCTCGAGGAGATGAGATGGTCGTCGCCCGGGCCCAAGATGAAGTCACCGCTATCAGAGGTGAGCCCGACGAGCGTGGCGCTGTTAAACATTCTCCACGCCTCTCTGAAGGTTTTCCCAGCGAGAGAAGGATGGGAGAAGGTGTAAAACTCACAGCTTTCGTCAGACTGAAGCATGAGATCTTCGAAGAGTCGACATCCTCCCGGTTGCATGACTGAAAATGCCTTGAGTTTAGAGAGCTCAGAGGTCCCGTTTACAAACGCCACCTTGCCGGCGTTCTTGTCTGATCTGTTCGTCAAGTCAACCGCTAAAGTCACGTGGCTTTCGTGATCACTCAAACGATGAGGCACTTGAACGATGATGTCGGGTTGCTTGCCGCTCGTGTTCACGTCTGACCTCACGTTGAGCACGGTCGCAGCCTTGTTGCTTTCAATCGTGCCTGTGTCGTCTCCGTCCTCGTGCAAGACGACTATGCGTTCGGCGTTCCACGCGTTGACGCGATCCAAATCTTCTGCGTCGTAACCTTGACCCTGTCGAGTCACGATTGTGATTTCAGGGAACTCAGAGAGCTCATCAGCGATGATATTATCCATCTCCCCCTTGTCTCTAGCGGCGAGTAGCACGACGGGCTTTTGGAAACCAATGCCTTCGCTCTTCGCCACGGCAATTTGCTTGAGCAACGGAATCAATTGCTTGTTCCAGTTGACAATCACGGTGTGATCCTTCTCGTAAACCTTGCTGTTTCCATTCTTCACCTCGTCAACCTTGCTCGCGATTTCGTCAGAGACGACACCGATGAGAATGGCAAAGGTAAACATGCCGATGAAGACGATGAGTTGCGCGACGATGATGGTCTTCAGGCTCTCTTCCGCGGTACTATCGGCACCTGGAACGTCATTCATCCAGTAAAACGTCTTTGCGATGGATTCCCCCCACTCTTCTTCGCTCACGTGTTTATATATCGCCGCCGCACCGAGCACGAGCGGCACCATCGCCGTCATGATCACCAGTATCTTACCGTACAGCGGCCACTCAAACACCCGTTGCGCGACGTACACCCCGTTATTCTTAACGTCATCAATCTTCCTCGCCAGGCTCGACCGTCCGTTGGACGCCACCACAGCTTGCGGTCGCATCGCCCATCCACCCCCGAGCGCGAACACCGCGACGCACGCGCTTCCGACAGCGCTCAACCTCAGCGACGGCGATTCCCAACCACTCTTCTTCGTACCCGCGTCCTCGACGACACTCTCCCCGCGCATCACCAACATCGCGCGTTCCGACGTCCTCACCCTTCGTCGCTCCTCGTGACGACGACGACATTCATTCTCTTTATCCCCTTCACCCGTCGTCGCTCCCAACGCTCGGCAGCCGCCGCCGCCGACGCGCGTTCGACGTCGCCGACGCGCGTAATCTTGTTCCCAATTCCCATTCCCACCGACCCGCGGTGTTCTCTTCGTCGTCGTCGTCGTCGTCGTCGTCGTCGTTCGTCGTTCGACGATTCGTCGCACGACGATTCGTCCTCGCGTCGATAACGAACTCGGCGTCGTCGTCATCCTTCGCATCGTCCACGTCGGGACGTTCGACGACTGAGGAGTGGACCGCGTCGCGAAAGGATCGATTCAGTCTCTCAGTCGACCACGCGCGCGTGCGGTTCAACACGGTTGTGGAAATTCCATCTCTTGGTTCGGGACTCGTCGTTGTTAGACATGGGACTCGCACTCGCGCACTCGCGCACTCGCGCACGCAACGAACGATGATGATGTTTGCGCTTCGCGGTGGAGCGGTGTTCCTTCGACGAACCCGGGGGCGAGGGGCGACGACGACGACGACGACGACGGGGGTATCGACGAGGATGTCGAGCGCGGCGTCGACCGGTGGGAGCGGTGGTGGGTCATCGTCTTCTTCTGGAAAAGTTGAGTTTGAGACGGTCGGGGTCGTTCGAAGGAGACTGCGTGAACTGGAGACGCGCGTGGAAGCGGCGCTGGCGATCGCGGACGTCGCGGGACTTCGGTCGAGGTACGAAGAGTTGGATGCGGCGAGCGGGGCGGGGGATTTGTGGGATGAGCCGAAAAGGGCGAGGACGGTGATGGCGGAGTTGGCGGAGACTAGGGAAGAGTTGGAAGCGGCGAGGGCGTTTGAGACGCACGTGGACGATGCGAGGACGGCGTTGGAGCTAGCAGAGGCTGGAGAGGTGGAGAGTGAGATGGATGAGATGTTGAATGAAGCGGTGGCGAGCGTGGATGCGTTGGATAGCGCGTTGGACGCGTGGGAACTGAGACGGCTATTGGGCGGTAAGTACGACGCATTTGGCGCCGTGGTGCAAATTTACGCCGGGGCTGGCGGATTGGACGCGCAGGATTGGACGGAGATGCTCGAAAAGATGTATTTGGGTTGGTGCGAGAAACGAGGGTTCGGTGTGCGCGTGACGGAGCGACTCGAGGGTGAAGGCGGGGGCTTGAAGACGGCGACGTTGGAGGTGGACGGACGCTATGCGTACGGTTACCTGAGCGCCGAAAAGGGTACACACAGACTCGTCAGACAGAGTCCGTTCAACAAAGACGCGACGAGGCAGACCAGTTTCGCGGCGGTGGACGTCATACCCCTGTTTGAGGATGACATGGATGAGGTGGTGAGTCTGCCGGATAGTGACTTGGAAGTATCGACAATGCGAAGCGGAGGTCCTGGCGGGCAAAATGTCAACAAACTCGAGACTGCCGTGCGAATTAAACACGTTCCGACTGGTATTTCCGTTAAGTGTGATGAGCATAGGACGCAACAGGCTAACAAGCAAGCGGCGATGCTCCGTCTCAAGGCGAAGCTCATCGCAGTCGCTGAAGAGGCGCGCGTGGCGGACATCGCTGCTCTTCGTGGCGATGTCGTCAAGGCGGAATGGGGACAGCAAATACGCAACTACGTACTACACCCGTACAAGCTCGTAAAAGATGTGCGTACCGGTGAGGAGACGAGCGACGTGGCAAAAGTGTTAGGGGGTTCATTGGATGAGTACATGAATTCATACCTGCGATGGAAGGCAGCTTCATCCGAATAGACTAATTCTATGGAGTCTTTATTACAAGTGTAAATATATGTTTGCGTAGAGAGTACACAACAACGCCTCTAGCCCCAGAACGAATCGACAGTCTTTGAGATTTTCTCCTTGTGACCGCGTCCGTGCCTCTCCTTTGAGTGATTCACCTTTGACACGTAATTGCTGTTTCTCGCACTTTTCCGTTGCTTTTCCAGCTTTAAGCGCTGACGAATCGCCTCAGCAGCCGCGACTGGATCGACAGAGAACATTGAAGCCGTCTCCATCTTGAGTCTCCTTTCGGCTTCTTTGCGTTCTTTTCTGAGCTCCGCTTTCGTCGGTGCTGTTGCGGGACTTTTGGGTCTCTTGTCCTCAGCGCTTTCCGAGCCGCTTGCCGACGGTTCATCGTATTTTCTATGATTAAACTTTTGCATCGGGACAACTTCCTCGTCGTAAGTTCCTCGTCGATTGAAATCACCCTCATCATTTATCGCCGCCTGGACTTGCGCCGCTAGTTCCGCAATCTCATCGTCATTGAGCTTCATGTCGTACTGTTGCGTGTCCTCTTCATCAATCTCTTCGCCCTCTTCATCAATCTCGTCGTCCTCTTCTTCCTCCGACTCGTCTTCTGAATCAAAGTCTTCATCCGAATCGTCAGACTCTCTTCCTTTTTCATGAATCGCTTGAGTGTATTCCTCGAGCTGTTGCACTTGGTTTCTTGTGAAACCACTGGCGCGCAACTGCACATCAATCGCTTGACTGGGATCTATGCATGATGTGATCTCCTTGAAATCGGGATCAGGCTCGCCGAGAGGATCCTCCTCCGCGCGATAGTCCCAGTGCCGAAGGAAAAACTTGTGTAAACACTTGACATCGCGCCAGAAGAGCTCTTCGGCGTTGGGGTGGTTCGTGGAGATCATTTGAGGGAAATCGATGATGACGAGCCTTTGCTTGTCGTCGAGCATCAAGTTGAACTCGTTGTAATCGCAGTGAACCAAACCATGCTTCGCGAGCTTGACGATGTTTTGCATACAGTCGCGGTAAATATCACCAGTTCTTTCCGGGTTCCGAATCTGTCTCAAGGGGGCGCCACGGACGATAGACATGAGCACTGCGTGTCTGTTCAAGTCAATGGGTTCCGGAACGGGAAAGCCGTACTCGTGCAAAGCAACCATAAATTGGTGTTCTTTCAGAGCCGCAAGCCTGGACAAATACAACCAATTGTACTGAGTTCGCTTACCGAGGTAGTCTCGCTTACTCTTGACGTCCCGGAAAGACGTTCTCCCCAAGCGGTGGAGCTTGAGTGCCATCTGTCTCCCGTCGCCGTCGATGACCTCGTACACATCGGACTCTTTACCGACACCAATCTTCCTACCCACCCCCGAGATGACTCCTCGATTAACGAACGATTTCAAAGCCAAGAAATCGTACCCGAGCGGTGTCAATCGATACCCATCGTACTCTTTGTTTTCGTGATGCACCAACTTGTGCTTGAGGAGCTCCTTGATGTGCTTGAAGCCACCACCGCGTTTGAGTCCGGCGATGGCGTTGATGAGCTGCACGGGCACAATCTCGTGGTTCTTCATGCCCATCTCTGTCGCGACGAGCACGCGCCATGTGTCCTTCTCGAGGTAGCGCAGAACGTTGACGTCAAACTTCATGACTGGCGGCGGCGGCTGAGGGACGACGCGCTTTCGTGTTCGCTTTCGTCTTCTGGAGAAAGCCGAGCGTTCAAGGCTCTGAAACGCCCACTGAAGGTGTCTTTATCGTCTCCAAGCGAGTCCAGCGCGTGAGAAGAGGGTCGATGAGGCGAACACTGGCGGGAGCTTGGAAAGAGTGGCTTGCGAGCCACGAGCGAGTGCGCGAGTGTGTTTCGGACTCCGAACACAAATGTGTGATGATATTACAACAGGATGTCTGCGTCATGCTTGCGCGCTTCGTCGATGTATCTGCTTAAACTACATTCATATCATCGCTGACTCATCGCGGTTCAGCGCGGACTGCCGCGAGGCGAGCGTCGCTGAAAGTTGTGAGAGTCGGGCGTGCGTGCTGCCATCGATGACGAGCGGCGGTGTGATGTGTAAACTCGGCGCCTCGCCGATCAAAAACTGCAAAAGAGTCTGCGCCCGTCCGTAAATGTCCAAGGCAATTTGTTTGTTTTCCGACAACTCCTCGCGAACGCCCTCTTTCGCGAGCCGGCATATTTTTTCGTACACTAATTCCATTCCATCTGGAAGCGTTGCATCCGTATCGAAACCGGCGGCGCGGCAAGCCGCCGCCGCCTTCTCCGCGCGAGTATGCGCGGCGCAGAACGCTTCCCTGATTCTTACAGTTGCCCTTTTGGCGCTCACAGCCATCGAACTATTACTGGGTGAGTGGTTACTCGATGAAGTACTCGTGCTCGCGCTCGTGCCGCTCATGGCAATTGAGTTCTTCCTTTCCATGGAGAAGATTTCAGATGCGAATTTGTGCGCCGAGCGCAGAGCTTCGAGTGATACGAGCCCGAGCGCCAAGGCTTCAAGTTTATTGCCGAGGTTCCATTGCTCCATCGATGTATCGCGCAAAACAGCGGATGCCTTCTCGAGTACGCCGACGCGCACTCCAAGATGCATAGCTTGTATTTGCGACTGCGTTTGGCATCTCGCCGGCGGCATCAACACCCCTTGTTCTCCGGGAGAGCTGTCGCGAGAGCCGCGCGCTCGGCCACCAAATGTCGCCACTGGGCCATCACTTGGACTCGGCGACATTCGAGAGAGAGGAGACGAGCCCAAAGAGGAAGGGCGAAACGAAGAGGGTCGCATTGAACCTGGAGATGAAACCAAAACATAGTCAGAGCCAATGTTCACTCGTTCAGAGCTATCCATTCGCGCCTTTGACGCAGAGATGGGATAACTCGGACGATTCCAAGATTTTGAACTTGGTGTCGTCGTCGTCCTCGCCGCCGTCCTCGCCGCCGTCGTATCCATTTCATTCGGTGGTGATACACTATTACTTTCAATATCCATGTCAAATGTCATCGTCTCGCTTTCGTCGCTGTGCCCACTTCCCGAAGAGCCGTCGTGTTGCTTTTCAGCGTTCGACGGAGTCTTTGGGATACCGAGACCGACCTCAGTTTTGAAAAACGGATGATTGAAAAACTTGTCAAACGATATTCGGTCCGCAGCGTTTCTGTGCAGCAAACCTCTCAAGAGATTGATGCATTCTGGAGATAACTCCTTCGCGATTTCCATGGGAATTTTGAATTCAGTCTTTTGAATGTTTCGCAAAAGTTGCACTTGGTTTTGTCCCGTGAACGGAACCGTGCCGACCAACATTTCAAACAAAATCGTCCCAACGCTCCACAAATCTGCCTTGGCGTCGTACTTTTGATAGTTTAGAACTTCTGGAGCCATGTAAAGAGGACTACCGCACACGGTGTCCGCCATTCCTTCGCTATCTCTGATGTACCTGGCGAACCCGAAATCTGCAATCTTAAGCTCCGCGTCCAAACCATCCGAACTGAGCAACAAATTCTGTGGTTTGAGATCTCGATGGATGAGTTGAGCCTTGCGCATCGCCCTAAGCCCCTCGGCGAGCTGCTTCATGAAACGTCTCGCTGAGGCTTCGTCCATGCGTCCGTGCTTCTTGATAAACTGGCTCAAATCCCCCCCTCCGCAGTACTCCAAGACGATGTAAACCGTTTCTCCACTCGTCTCCATGTCGATGAATCGCAAAATGTTCTCGTCTCTCATCCTGCGCATCACCTCAACCTCGAGCTTGAGACTCTCCTTGAGTTTTTTGGATAATCTCTCGCACGCAATCTCCTTCACCGCCACGCACTGTCCCGTCTTCGCGCAGCTCCCGCGCCAAACCGTCGCAAAAGACCCTCGCCCTAGTCTTTCACCGAGAACCCACCGTTCTCCGACGACGCGGCGCGTCTCCCCGTTTCCTTCTCGACCAACATCCTCCCCGTCGGTTCTCCCCCTCTCCCGCGCGTCTCGCTTCATCGCCTCCCCACCGCGAGCCAACCCAGTGACCTTTTCCCGGACGTTCTTCGTCAACCACGCCGTCGGCGACATCATCTCGTCTTCCTCTTCACCGTCCGTCCGTCCGTCCGTCCGTCGCCCGCGCGCGCCCCCCCTCTAAAACAATCTAGTCGCACAAGAGCGATGAAAAAAAATCAAAAAAAGACTTCGAACGAGTCGAATCGAATCGACCGCGCCACCGACGAACGAACGACGGAACGAGACCAAGGCGCGGGCGCGCACCCGTCCTCCGTCGTCGCGAGCCACCCCGCGTTTCCGTTCCCGTTCCCGTCGCCGTCGTCGGCGCGCGACTCGAAGTGTCGTCGTTCGCTTTGAAACGACGCGCGTGACGCGGCAAGCATCTTTTCAACGACCATTCGGGGTGCCGTTCGATACGTTGACGATTCATGACTCAAAATTTACACACGCGGGGGGGGGAAGTCGTTCCGTTCCGTTCCGTTCCGATTGATGCGTGCTGTGCGTGTATACAGTTCAAAGACACCAGGTGCCGCCTGTTTCATGTACTGTATATGTTTTAAATCTAAATAAACTCTATTTCATATTTTTGATGGCTAAAATCCCGCTCGAGTAGCATGGACGTCAAAGATGCGCGCGACGACGACGACGACGTCGACGATGCGCGGCGTCGGGACCGGTCGTCCCCGGTTCGCATCGCCCTCCGTCGTTCGCGGGAAGGAAAAGAGGAGGACGCATCGCGGTCGATGGTCGGTAACCGCGGTGTCGTCGCCGTCGTCGTCGCCGTCGTCGTCGTCGTCGGTGAAGGATGGGCGTAATCGTCACTGTAATCTTTTGGTGGCTAACGACGCGGACGACGGGGTCATCGAAGCGGCCGAGCCTCGAGGGGGCGCGGCGGAGACGCGCCGGTCGAGGAAAACGAACGCGGGGATCGAACGGGTCGGGTCGTTCGCGGCGCTCGCCGGGACGACGGCGGTGCCGGGATTGATTGGGACGGATTTCGACCTCGCCGGACCCGGGAGCGTGTTCACGGCGGTGGCCGTCTTGGCTGTGATCATCACCGTGCACGAGTGCGGGCACTTTTTCGCGGCGAGATCGCAAGGGATACACGTGAGTCAGTTTTCTGTTGGCTTTGGACCGAATTTATTCACGTATCGCGGGCCAGAGGTGGAGTACAGCCTCAAGGCGGTTCCGCTCGGGGGGTTCGTGGCGTTTCCGGATGACGACGAGGACTGCCCGTACCCGGAGGATGACCCGGATCTTTTGAGGAATAGGCCGGTGCGAGACCGAGCCATCGTGGTGTCGGCGGGGATAATTGCGAATGTGATTTTTGCGTTCGGAATCTTGTACAATCAGGTGACGACGGTTGGGTTTAATGAACAAAAGTTTGAGCCAGGCGTCGTGGTTCGGGCGTTTACGAATGGCTCCGTCGCGCGCGAAGCCGGCATCGAGGCGGGTGATATCATATTGTCCGTCGACGGTGAAAAGTTACCGGCGGCTCGCAAATCTGTTTCAAAGGTTGTCTCCATGGTGAAGGATTCCCCGAACGCGCTGATGAAGTTTGAAATTATGCATCTCGGCGTGGATGGCGCGCCTGAGGTGAAGACGGTGCAAGTGCGTCCAAACGGCGTCGGCGGCGAAGGAAAAGTTGGGGTTAAACTCGAGTCCAATTCGAGCATCAATAGACACGTGGCGCAAAACCCTTTCGAAGCCGCCCTACTCTCCACGAAGGAGTTCGCTAGACTCTCGTCCATGGTTTGGAACAGCCTGACGGGTCTGTTCACAAACTTTGGCGAGAGCAAGTCTCAGGTGAGCGGCCCGATTGCGATTGTCGCCACTGGGGCTGAGGTGATGCGTAACGACATCAGCGGCCTGTACCAATTCGCCGCAGTCATCAACATCAACCTCGCCATCGTTAACATTCTTCCTTTACCCGCTTTGGATGGTGGTTTCCTTCTTCTCATTGCCATCGAGGCGCTCCGAGGCGGCAAAAAGCTCCCAGTCGAGGTTGAGCAAAGCATCACCGGTGCCGGTGTGCTCTTCCTCTTCATCTCTGGGGCATCCTTGATTCTTCGCGATACGATTAATCTGCTTCCACATTAGTTTGCATTCATTACTGTAGGTGTTATGTTTTAATAAATGTACTGCGTAGAAGTTTTCGAGTGAGTGGCTGCTGGCTCGACGAGCCAAAAGGGTCAAACGCAGTTGCTTGTTTTTCGCATTTCAAGTCTAAAGAATTAAGGCTAAAGAATATAGGAGGGAAACATTTTTAAAGGTAAATGTTCGCCGCGCGCTCCTTGAACTTCAATTCGCGGGATTCGCGCATCGACACACCCTCAGCCACTTCCCTCTCGCGCTTGACAGTGTACAACTGCGCAACCTTGGTCTTCAAGATGCCAAAGTGATGCGGCTTGAACTCCTTGCGCGTGGATTGGCGCATGCGCAACTGGAACAACATCTTCTTGCACTTGGTCACTTCCTCCAAGAGCGCTTCGTTGGACAAATCCTTGAAATCCTTAACCTTGGTCGGCTTGAGCGCGGTAAACTCATCCGCGGCGGCGGCGTCGCCCTCGGCGCGCACCACGACGGAGGCGCGCTTTTGCGTGCGCGCAGTCGGCGCGGAAAGCTGTGTGCGAAGAAAGCAGTCGCGCATTCGTCAATCATCTCGTTCGCGTCGTCTATCGCCTCTTCCCAGTCGCACATCCGAATCTACGCGCCGCTCCCCTTCCCTCCCCTCTCACGGCAGCACCCCACCCTTTTTTCCAGGGTTTCGCTTCTCGCCCGCCGGCGTCCATCCACGAACGCGCGACGCCGATACCGTCGACGAGCGCCGGACGGAACCCACGCGAGGGACTACAAATAAAAATAAACGGCGCGTCCCCCGCGCGTCCGCGGTCCCCTCCCCCGGCGCGCCCCCCCAATCCGGCGCGGTCCCGCGAACCCGCCCGCACCCCTCTGCGCGCATCCGCCGGCGCGGCGCCGCGCGCGCGCGTCCCAACCATCCGTCCGAACGTCCGGGTCGACGAACCGTCGACGCCCGGCACGCATCCACGCGCGCGCGCACGCGAGAAAACAAACTTCATCGATCGATCCCTACCTTGACGGCGCTCGGCCCGACGGTGTTGACGAAAGAGAGCGCGGCGTGCATGGTTCACTTCCTCGGTGTGACGTCGAGCCGCGCCGCGCCGCGCCGCGTCCGTCCGTCCGTCCGTCCGTCCGTCCGTCCGTCCGTCGGTCCGTCGGTCCGTCGGTCCGTCCGATCCCCCCGAAAACGTATCGTATCGATGATTTGGCCATCAGGAAAAATTTATAAAGTACTAACCTCCCTCGCTGTGAAAAGTAATGATACTTGTACTTGTATGGTTCATGACTCGTCAGTTGTGTGGGGACTCTCTAAAGATGCGCGGGGGTCGGGGGACGACCGACCGCGTGCACACACAGACGCGCGCGCGGTGGTTTCGGACGCGGACCGACGACGATGCGGGGATCGTCGTCGTCGTCGTCGTCGTGGATGGCGCGACGGATTAGATCGCCGCCGTCGTTATCGTCACCCGTCGTGAAGAAGACGACGACGACGACGTCAGCGCGTGGAGGAAGACTAATATTCGCTTCTGGGATGTCGTGCGCGTTCGTCGTGTTGACGCTCATCGCGCACGTGGCGTGGATAAGCCGTGGAACGGGGACGGGGTGGACGCCGTCGAAGAAGAACATCGCGCACGCGAGGTCGGGGTTGGAGTGGCACGCGGCGGCGTCGGCGCACGCGGCGAAGAGGGTCGGTTTCGGGTTCCTTAGCATTTGGAGTAGAGACGCGAAGAAAACGGATGAGTACGGGTACGAGACGTTTACGATGCGGTGTGAACGCGCGGTGGAGGATGCGGAGTACGATAGGGAGTTTCCTGTGAATAAGGGGCGGTTTAGGAATTTGAGAGAGTTGTGCGACGACGCGGCTGCGTTGGAGTCGAGTTTCAAGGTGTTTAGTCTCGGGTTGTCGCCGCTCGCGCGGGCGCGGTACGCTTTGATATCTTGGATACCGACGTTTAACAGAGGATACGACGTGGAGAAGGAGCTCGTGCGTTGGTTTACTAGAGGGCCGTTTACGACGCAAGATCCGTCAAAGGCGACGGCGTTCTTCATGCCAATCATGCCGTACTTGGATAGAGTTGCCGGTTTTCCCAAGAATGGGCGAGAAATCATGCGAAAGAGGTTCAACATGTTTGTGCGCTCGCACGAACGGACCAAGCTGTGGAAGAAGACGGACTGTAAACGGTTTGCGTCGGTAGTGCACGATTACGGGACTAACATCGCGCTGGACCAACCAGAGGTGATGAAGACGACTACGTTTATCTCTTCAAACGCCGAGTGGATTGCGCGAGACGCCGAGACAAACGCGATGAGAGGTGAGCCGTACAGCACGGAGAAGGATGTTGGTAGCGTGTGCTCAGCGTCGTATTACTTACCTGCAAAGGCGATAGAGTATCGAGTCTTCGAACCCAAGCCTCTGTACGAAAGGAGGACGCTCGTGTCCTTCAACGGAGGCTTATCGAGCTCGCTGCGTGCACGTGTCGCCGCTATCGTCGATGAACAAAACGACCCCGACGTAGACATCGCCTTCACCGGACACGTGTCCACGAGTGGATACATGAAAATCCTCTCGTCTTCAAAGTTTTGCCTTCACATGAAGGGTACACGAGTCGTCAGTCCCAGGCTCGTCGAGGGAATTTGGTTTGGATGCGTACCGGTTATCCTCGCGGACAATTACGATTTGCCCCTCTCCCACATTCTCGACTGGAGCAAATTCGCCGTCATCATCCCCGAAGCCGACGCCGCACAGCTCTTCACTCGACTCCGCGCCGCAAACTGGCCCGAACTCTACGCCAACCTGCGTAAAGTCGCGCCCATGTTTCTCTACCACAGGCGACCCATTTTTGGCGACGCGTTTTACGGCACCGCCCTCGCCGTTCGCGATCGAATCGCCATTCGTTCCCGCGACTGCGCCGCGGACGTTTTCGCTGATTTCGATTCAGAAATTCCTTGGGGGGCTCATCCATGACGCTCGCGTCGCAATCTAGCCGTGCGACGACGACCAGGTTCTACATACTGATCACGCCGATAGTACAAATTTTTCCTGGAAATCAAAACCGGGCCACGAGATAAAAACAATCTCACGACGCATAAAATAAATAAGTACATCCCTCTAAACACCTCGCAGTACGCGCGTGTGTGCGTGTGTGTGGATGAAACAGTCTCCAGACGTGTAGCTTGTTTTTTTTGCAATCAAATGGTCAATGATGATTATCCATACTAAAAGGCGTATTCATCCAGCTCTCGAGGATGATAAATAAAACGCAATGAAACGGGATGAAGAAGAGAGGGATGGGGGCCCGTCGTGACACGCACGCGCGTGAAGAAGGTGAAAACCCAAACCTACGCACACCGACGCCCGAAGACGACGATGATGTCTCTCAGCTCCCGCGCCGCGATGGCGACCGCCAAGCTCGCGGTGACGACGCGAACGGCGAAGAACGCGACGACGACGACGACCGCGACGCGGGGTCGCGCGGTCCGCGTCCACGCCTCTTCCAAGGTGGATGCGTGCGATAAAAACTCAGTCATCGTGTCCCCGTCCATCCTCTCGGCCAACTTTGCGACGCTCGGTGCGGAAGTGCAAGCGGTCGATAAGGCTGGCGCGGAGTGGATCCACATCGATGTGATGGATGGACGATTCGTGCCGAACATCACCATCGGCCCGCTCGTCGTCGATGCGTTGCGCCCGGTGACGGATAAGGTGCTCGACTGCCACCTCATGATCGTGGAGCCGGAGCTTCGCGTGGCGGATTTCGCCAAGGCGGGCGCGGATATCATCTCTGTGCACGCGGAAGGCGCGGCGACGATTCACTTGCACCGAACGATTAACCAAATTAAGGACCTCGGATGCAAGGCGGGCGTCGTGCTTAACCCGGGAACGCCGGTTGAGGTGCTCGACTACGTCATCGAGGAGGTTGACCTCATCTTGGTCATGTCCGTGAACCCGGGCTTCGGCGGTCAATCCTTCATCGAATCCCAAGTGGAAAAGATTGCCAAGATTAAGGCCATGTGCGAAGCGCGTGGTGTTAACCCGTGGATCGAGGTTGACGGTGGGGTTTCCCCGGCGAACGCGTACAAGGTGATTGAAGCCGGCGCCAACGCCCTCGTCGCCGGTTCCGCCGTCTTCAACTCTCCGGACTACGCCGCCGCCATTGCTGGTATCAAGGCGAGCAAGCGCCCGGGTGCTTAAACGCGCGTGGTCATGCAATCATTCAACACAAAATTTTCTGCTGTTCACTGCCATTAGCGTTTTGTTATCCATATTTTCTTAAAAACCATCACCACCCACTCGTCTCGAAGCGCACGTCGCGCGTTCCACGGAGTTCTGTCTGCTTTCTCTACGACACACCTTAACGCGTGAGACGCACACCACCCCCGAGAGGGGTTTGGGGATTTATTCGAAGGGTTGCGCATCGACGCATGCGAGTCGGGATGCGCGCCGTCGCTCGCACCGCGGCCGCGAACGCCACGCGCGCCACGTCCGAGTCTGTGTTCCAGAGCAGAGCTGCCGCCGCTCTGAGCACCGCTTCCTCCTCCTTGAATCTTGATTTCGACGTCATCGTCGTCGGTGGTGGGCACGCCGGGACCGAGGCTGCCGCGGCGGCGGCGCGAAGAGGCGCGCGGACGGCTCTGGTGACGCCTAACCCGACGAAGACGATCGGAGAGATGAGCTGCAACCCGTCGATTGGCGGACTCGGAAAAGGAACGCTCGTGCGCGAGGTGGACGCTCTGGATGGGTTGATGGCGCGAGCGGCAGATGGGGGTGGAATTCAGTTTCGAATGCTGAATTCTAGCAAAGGACCGGCGGTACGAGGGGCGAGAGCGCAGATGGATCGCGAGTATTACAAGGCGGAGATACAGAGACTTGTGTCGGCGGTCAGCGGATTGGAGATCGTGGACGCCGCCGTCGTCGATTTGGACGTCAGTCAAGGCGACCAGAGCGGTCGTGGGGTGATTCGAAGCGTTTTACTGGATGATGGGAGGAAGTTGAGCACCAAGGCGGTTGTCATCACGACGGGAACGTTCTTGAATGGCGTGTTGCACATTGGCGATGAGCGCGTCACCGCAGGACGTTTGGCGAATGATACGACAGAAAAAGCCGACGTCAAGGCTGGTAAAGCGGCACACAGCCTGGCGAAGACGCTCTACGGCGTTGGGTTTCAGATGGATAGGATGAAGACGGGTACGCCGCCGAGATTAGATGGAAAAACGATCGATTGGGAGGCGTGCGTGCCCCAACCGGGCGACAAGTCGCCAGTCCCTTTTGCTTTCAGAGCGTCCAGCGTGCCGGTAGGTGCGCCGACTTGGAAACCACCGATAACACAAATAATGTGTCACAGCACTTACACCACTCCGGAGACGGAAAAGTTTCTGATGGCGGCGCCGAAATCGAAATACGAGCTGGATGACGACGCTCCGACCACGCCGCGCTATTGCCCGTCAATCGAATCCAAGGTGAAGAGGTTTCCTGGACGTAATCATCGCGTCTGGCTCGAGCCAGAGGGATTAAACACTGATATAGTGTACCCCAACGGCATCACTAACAACCTTAACGTCGATCTCCAGTCTCAAATGATCCGAACCATTCCGGGGCTCGAGCGAGCGGTGATTTTGCGTCCGGGTTACGGTGTCGAGTACGATTACGTCGATCCGCGTGAATTGCGAATCACTCTGGAAACCAAGCGCATCAAAGGTTTGTTCTTGGCCGGACAGATAAACGGCACGACTGGATACGAAGAAGCCGCGGCGCAGGGTGTCATAGCCGGCGCAAATGCGGCGAGCACTGATGGGGAAGAGTTTGTCGTTCCTCGACATTCCAGCTACGTTGGCGTCCTCGTCGATGACTTGACGAGTAGAGGAACGAGTGAACCGTACCGCATGTTTAGCTCTCGCGTGGAGTACCGTCTGAGCATCCGTTCGGATAACGCCGACTTGCGTCTGACTGAGCTCGGTGAAGCGTTTGGATTGGTTTCTGCAGAGAGAGCCGCCGCCGGCGCTAGAAGACGCCAACTCGTAGAAAAAGCGGGTCAAGCACTCGATTCCATCTCTTTAATTCCATCTCGCTGGCAAGCGTACGCGCCAGAGCTACCGATCGCCAAGCACGGTCGGCATCTCAGCGCTTCAAACATGTTGGCTCAAGGTTGGAATGTCGACAAAATTCTTCACGTTGTCACGGATATCCTCGGACGAGAGGATGCCAACGTGCGAGCGCTTCACGCCGTGAATGGTGAAGACAGAAGCGCGTTTGAATGCGCCGCCATCGAAGCGTATTATCGCCCTTACATCGAGAGGCAAGCGCAGGATATTAGCGATATGCAGCGAGAAGAGGAGCTCGCGATTCCCGAGACTTTCGATTACTCCACCATCGACAATTTGTCGTTAGAAGATAGAGAAAAACTAGAATCTGTTCGCCCGACCACCTTTGCGCGCGCCAGTCGCATCTCTGGAGTCACTCCGGCGGCGCTTCTGTCGCTGTTCAGGGTGATGACGCGGAAAAACAGACAGTAGACGTAGACGTAGAGACGTATTCGAGGTAAAATATCTCGCGTGTAACATTCTGTTGTAACAGCATAACAAACAATAAAATCTAGAGCGATCGCACGCCGACGATAGCTTCAACCTGCTGCAACGCCTCTAACGCTCGAGCGCGCGATTCCGGCTCCAGACCCGCTAATTCCTTGCGCACCTCGCCGAGCTCAGCCTGCACGTAGTCGATTTGCGGACCAGATAAAATCTTATCGAGCTTCTTCTCTGGAGCGAATTGCGACAGCACGCTCTCATCCTTCACCCCGGCGTATCGCATCGCCGTCGTCATATCAATCAAACCCGTCTTCGCCCCGACCGGCCGACCGTTCTCAAAGAGCATCAGCGTCGGAAACCCCGTCACCGCGTACGCCGAGGCGTAGTCGGTGTACGTATCCACATTCATCCTCGCCACGCGCGTCTTCGACCCCGCCGCCTCGAGCTTACTCGGAAGCTCGCTCCATATAGGTTCCAACCTCTTACAATAAGGACACCACGGCGCGTAAAACTCCACGAACACCGCCCCCGGCGTCTTCACCACTTCCCGCTCAAAGTTTTCCGGCGTCAACTCCAACACGTCGTCGCCCGCCGCGCGCGCCTCGCCGGCTCCCCGCGTCATCGCCGCCAACACCGCCAGCGACGCGCTCCCGACAACCATCCCGCGTCGTCCACTCCGACCGTCATCCTGTTCCTCCCTCGTCCTCGTCGTCGTCGTCGTCTCTCCCTCGACGACGTCTCCCGCTCGAACCTCCACGCCACGCACCGTCTTTCCGCGGCGGTACGCGTCTCCTCGTCCTCTCGAACGCCCGTCCCGCGCCCCCGCCCCCCCGCGCTTCTTCTTCGTCGCGAACGCGGACGCGGACGCGGGCGCGAACGTCGTCGGCATCGTCGTCTTCAGCACCACCGAGTAAAGGAGCGCTCGTCCGCGTCCGCGTCCGCGTTCGAGTCCTTTCGACGACCAGCTCCCACTTATTCTGTTTACACATACAGTGCATATAC
>Ga0255777_10001576_pt1 | contig 21385 bp, 18 predicted proteins | sample 101ome_15_FD_179975 | JGI IMG/M metagenome (GOLD analysis project Ga0255777, IMG submission 179975) | Coastal salt marsh microbial communities from the Groves Creek Marsh, Skidaway Island, Georgia - 101402AT metaG (version 2) | ecosystem: Environmental > Aquatic > Marine > Intertidal zone >... | reverse complement strand
ACCGCTGGAGCCGGCTTTGGGCGTAGATTGCTGAGCCGCCGCCGCCGTGATAGGCCGCTCCCGTGGCCTCCGCTGCGGCCCAGGTACCGTGGCTCGCCGCTAGGCGCAGGCGTCGCCGGTGCTCCGCGCTCAGCTTCTCCCCGGAGGACGCGCAGGCCCAGGCCTCGTCGGCGGCCTGCTCCATGAAGGCCCGGGCGGATCCCAGCTGGGCCTCCGCCTTGGCCAGGGCCAGCTGCACCGGGGCCCGCTCCGCGAGGCGGCGCCGGCTGCCGGCGGGCGCCTTTTTCTGCGCCAGCTCAGCCCATTCATCGAGGGCGCGCTCCCCGAGGCCGATGGCCACGCTGGCCACCCCCAGGGCCAGAAGTCCGAAGGTGGGGAAGCGATAGAGCGGGGTACGCACCCGGGGCGCCGCGCCCAGGGGCACGCTAAAGGCCGCGTCAAGCTCAAGCCCCTCCACGGACATATCCCCGGAGCCCGTGCCGCAGAGGCCGCTCACGTGCCAGGTGTCGTGGCGGGTCACCTGATCCTGGCGAAAGAAAAACAGCCGTTGCTCCGGCGCGCCGCGCTCATCAAGGATAGCCTCCCCGGCCTCGTCGAGGAGGCGGCAGCCCCCGGCCAGCCAGTGGGCGTTGGGGCTCGCGCTCGCGAAGCTCCAGCGTCCGGACACGATCCAGCGGTCCCCTTTGCGCTGCGCCGTGCCCATGGGGGCGGTGACCCCGCAGGGAATGACGCCGGGATCGGCAAAGATGGTGTTAGCGGTCTCCTCCGGCAGGGACGCGGCCAGGAGCCCCGTGGTGGCGCCAATCATGGCGCACCAGCCCGCGGCGCCATCGCCGTAGGCCAGGCGCCGCAGCGCATCCATCATCATTTTCGGGGATACCTCGAGGCCGCCATGGACTTCGGGCACCAGCATGCGATAAGCCCCGGCGTCCGCCATGGCGGCCGCAAGGGCCGGGCTTAGGCTTCGCGCCGCCTCGCTTTGATCGCTCTCCCGATCGGCCTGCGCGGCCACCGCATCGATGCGGGCGAGGAACGGGGCCGGGTCGGGGGTGGCTAGAGCGTTTAGGGTCATGAAGACCTCCGGGTGAGGGGACGAAGGAAAAGGATGGGATCGGGCCCCGCGGCTTCGGGAAAGCGTGGTTGAAAGCCGCGGCGAGAAAAATAGCCACTCCGTTCGAGGGGGCAGGAGACCGTGCTGTGGGCCAGGCCAAGGAGCTCCGCGGGGGCTTCTAGCCAGGTCAAAAGCCCTTGGCCCAAGCCGCGGCGCTGCCACAGGGGCGCGACCGCGAGCAGCATCAGCTCAGCATGCCGCTGCCCGTAGCGCATGGCGGCGATCCCCACGAGGGTGTGTCCGGCCCGAGCCACGCAGAGATTCTGCTCCGGGTCCGCGAGGGTGCTCTGCAGCGCGCTGGGGGTCCAGGGCCGGAGGAGGGGATCGTCCAGGAAATGGGTCAGCAAGCGCGCCATGGCCAATAGGTCGACGCGGGTTGCAAGGCTATAGGTCAGTGCGGCCGTTCCCCCCATGGCCTAGCTATAGCGCACCCGCTGGTCTGGCTCAAGGGTTCGGCTTTGGAGTGAGGGACCGTCTAGGAGGCGTATGATGCGCCCTTCGAAACGGAGCGCCCATGATTACGGACCCCTTCTTCTACGCGCTGGCCATCCCGGCGCTCCTTATCGTGGGCATCGCCAAGGGCGGCCTCGGGGGCGGCATTGGCATTCTCGGGGTTCCCCTCATGGCCCTGGCCATCGGGCCCGTGCAGGCGGCGGCGATCATGCTGCCGATCCTCATGCTGATGGACGCCTTTGCGGTGCGTCAGTGGTGGGGGCGCTGGGACCTCGCCAATCTCCGGGTCATCGTGCCTGGGGCCCTCGCAGGCATCGTGCTGGGCACCTTCACCTTTCGCTATCTGTCCGAGGATGCGATTCGAGTGCTCATTGGCGTCATCGCCGTGGGCTTTGTGGCCAATCATTTCCAAGGCGTTTTGCGTCGTACGCCGCTGCCAGAAAGGCGTGCGCCCCGGCCTCTGGCGGGCACCTTTTGGGGCGCCCTGGCGGGCTTCACGAGCTTTGGGGTTCATGCCGGAGGGCCGCCGATCAACGTTTACCTGCTTCGCCAGGGCCTGGATAAGGGCACCTTTCAGGCCACGGCGGTGCTGTTTTTCATGATTGTGAACTGGGTGAAGGTGCCGCCCTATGCCCTGCTTGGGCAATTCGACTTTGGCAACCTTGCCACGTCCCTAGCGCTCGCCCCCCTGGCGCCTCTCGGTATCCGGCTCGGCCATTGGCTGCATCATCAGGTCGACGAGACCTGGTTCTTCCGCTTCATCTACGCCTCGCTCTTGGTCGTTGGGGTGCGCCTGATCTGGCTGGGCCTGGCCTAGGCCCCTTCTTCCGCCAGGAAGGCCGGAAGCTCAGCTCTATGATCCTCGAAGGCCAGCCCGTCCTCCTGCAGCAGATACCCCGCACCCTGGGCGAGGCCAGGCTGGGCGGGAAGAGGGTGGAGGGAGAGGCGCCGGGTGAGGCCCCAGAGTATGCCCTCGGGCCCAAGAACCATGGATTCTCCATCCTTCGCGAGGGCCGGGCCCGTGAAGCGGTGCTGCGGGTAAGGGAGGGTCCTTTCTCCCCCCTCCGGGGTGAGGGCGTAGCCCCCAGCAAAGCGCTTGGGCGCCAGCGGCGCCGGGGCCGGCGCCGAGCGGGGGGCTAGGGAGGCAGGGCCGAGGCGGCAATGGGCCTCGGCCTCTTCCCAAAGCTCTGCAGGGCTGAGCTTTCCTGCGTTCAGGAAAAGGCGGGGGTGCTGCGCATCGGCAAAGGCGTGGCTCACCGCCGGCTCCCCTTCCCCAGGCCCGGCGTTGAGCCAAAGAAAATCCACGGCCCCTTCGCGAGCCGCGCCGTCGAGCAGGGCCAGGAGTAGGGCGCCGAGGCGCGCCGGGGACGCCGCAGGGTCTAGACGACGCGCCAGCGCTGCCACGGCGCCGAGCCCTTCCGCGACCACGAGGGTTCGGTCCTCCGCGGTGGCTCGCAGGGCTTCATTGCTCCATTGCCGGAGGAGGGCGGCCTCGAGGCTTTCGAGATCCGCGAAGGGCGTGTTCGGCGCGGGGAGGAGAGGATGGCCCCGGCAGGGGGCGGGCCAGTAATCCCCCGCAGGGGCCTTCCCGTCTCCTAGGGACAGGCATCGGGCGAGGAGGGCGCTTCCCGGCCCTTCGAGGCATAACAGCACATTCGTCTCCTTTTGACTCGCGGTGCCCCGGAGGGGTTCGCTAGCATAGGGTTTTTGCCGGGATAGCGGGCCCATGGAACAGGCTGCAGCACGCGGGGCTGAGGCCCTCGCGAATTTTCTGAGGCAGTGGCCGGAGTATAGGGAAGTGCTGGCCCCTGCGGGCAGGCCCGATGGGCAGGCAGCGGTGCACCGCACCTATGTGCTTGGCACGATCAAGTCGGGAAAGTCGACCCTGATCAACGCGCTCCTGGGCCGCGAGGTCATGACCCGGGGCGCCGGGGTGAAAACCTTTAATCAGATTCACAGCACCCATGGCGATGCCCTGACTGCGGAGGTGCAGCTGTGGCCGTCTTCCGTGCTGGAAGCGCGCCTGGCCTTCGACTTTCGGATTCTCGGAGCGCCCCTGGAGATTCCGGAGAACGTCTATGAGGCCGACGCGCTTGCCGCCCTTGAGGGGGCTCGGGAGGCCTTTGAAGCGGAAAGCGAGGCCGATGGACGCCTGGCGAATCTGGAGGCCGGTAGCGCCTACGGCCTTTTGAACCACGCGCTGACGCGGCTGCGCCTCACCCTCGCGGGCCTTTCGGCGCTGCAGCGCCGCGACTTTCGCCCGGCCCCGGGAGCGGCGCCGCGCCTGGCCTTCGAGGAGACGGGATTCTCCGAGTTCCTCCGCTGGACCGATGAGGCGTCCCTGGCACCCCTCATCGCCCATCTGTCCCTGCGCGTGCCCTTTCCTGAGGGGCTGCCGCGTAGCCTTAGCCTGATCGACTGCCAGGGTAGCGACAGTCTGAATCCCCTAGACGCTGCCGATGTGCAGGCCATCGGCCAGCGGGCCGATACGGTGCTTTACGTCGTGCAAAGCCGCCTCGGCCTTCGGGAAGGGGATCGGGTGCTGTTGCGCCAGCTGGCAGCCCAGGGCCTGGCCGATCGACTGCTTGCGGTACTCAACGTGGAAGCCTTTGAGCCCCTTGAGGCGGAGGCCTTTAGGACCCTTCGCACCCAGGTGGAAGCGGACCTGGAAGGCTGCCTTCGGCAGCCCATTCCCCTGTTTGCAGTGGATGCGCTCCGGGGGCTGGAAGGCGCGGAGACGGCGGCTTTGGTGGAGGCGCACTGGGCGCGCCGGGGCGCCGAGGCCGTGGCTCAGGAGGTGGGGGAGGGACTTAGGCAGCTCCAGGCCACCCTGGCCCAGCGCTGCGAGGCGACCCAACCTCCCGCTTTGGCGCGCAGCTTTGAGGTTGAGCGCGCGGCCCTGCGGGCGCTCCTCGCCCGGGATGAGGCGGTGCTGGGGCTTTCCGCCGAAGGCCTTGGAGCCGAGCAGCAGGGCCGGGGGCTTAAGCGGGCGTTGGACGGTGCGCGGCGCGAGCTGCGTGCGATCCTCGCCCAACGTATCGAAAACACCTTCTCCCCCCAGGGGCCCATGGCGCAGGAGCTCGATGCCTTCCTGCACGGGGGGCTTGAGCGCTATCTGGCAGAGCGCCCCATGCCCGAGGCTTTGGCGGACGCGGCGGCGGGGGCAGCGCTCATCGACCATGCCCTTGAGCGTTTCAATCAAGACTGGCTTCAGGAGCGCGCAATGGTGCGGGAGCAGGAACTGGGGCGGCTGCGGACCGACCTCGGGGAGACCCTCGCGACGGCCACCGCGGCCCTCGGACAGGAGCTGCAATCCTTGCTGCCCCGGGCCCTCCGCGCGACGCTCGATCAGCTGTTCGATGCCGCCGCGCTTCGGGAGCGGCTCGGGGAAGCCCGGGCCCTAACGCCGGCTCCGGTGGTGCTGGAGCCCCTCACCTTAAGTCGGGCCCGACGCTTTACGCTCATGGCCACGGATCAGGGGCGGGGCGTCTGGCATCGCCTTCGGCGCCAGCCCCTAAGTCCCGAGGAGCGGCAACGCGCCCTCTGGCGCCTGACCCTAAAGGCGGCTCTAACCGATGGGCAGGAGGCGCGGCGCCATGGGCTCCTAAACGCTCGGGAAAACTACAAGCATCGCTATGCCTTCGTGCTCCTTGGGCAGCTTTACGACGGTCTTGAGCGGGCCCTTATGGACGCCCTCGCGGGCCATCAAGCTCAGCTACAAGCCCTGGAAGACGCTCAGCGCCTGCTGCTGAGCAGTCGCGCGCGGCAGGCGGCGGAGGCGCTGCTGGAGGCCCTCGAGGCCCCCTAATCACATTGCATTATTGAGCCGTCCTCGGGCCCTGAGGTATGGTCCAAGGCAGTGATTCAACAGGGGGAGTACGCAGCATGGATTTCGAAATCCCGGCAGACCTTAAGGCCTATTTGAAGACCCTCGATGAGTTCATCGAGGCGGAAATCAAGCCGCTGCAGGCGCAGGACGACAACGAGCGTTTCTTTGACCACCGGCGCGAATGGGCCCGGACCGATTTCGAAAACGGGGGCTTGCCCCGGCACGAGTGGGAGCAGCTGCTCGGGGAAATGCGCCGCCGTGCCGATGCGGCAGGCCACTATCGCTATGCCCTACCGAAGGAGTTCGGCGGCCAGGATGGCACCAACCTCGGCATGGCGGTGATTCGCGAACACCTCGCCGCGAAGGGTCTCGGGCTCCACAACGACCTCCAGAATGAAGCGTCCATCGTGGCCAACAACCCCTTCGTGCTGATGATGCGCGACTTCGGCACGGAAGCGCAGAAAGCCGAATTTATCGAGAACTCCATCACCGGCAAGCGCCGCGTGGCCTTCGGCCTGACGGAGCCGCGGCATGGCTCCGACGCCACCTGGATGGATACGCACGCCGTGCCGGAAATCCGCGATGGCGTGCCCGGCTACCTCATCAACGGCGAAAAAATGTGGAACACGGGCATGCACGTGGCCACCCACGACATGGTTTTTGCCCGCACCGGGGGCAAGGACGGTGACGCCCGGGGCATCACTTGCTTCATCGTTCCCACGGACGACCCCGGGGTGAAGATCGAGGAATACCTCTGGACCTTCAATATGCCCACGGATCACCCCCGGGTGTCCTTTACGAACGTCTGGGTGCCGGAAACGGCGATCTTCGGCGAGCCCGGTAGCGGCCTCTCCGTGGCGCAGCACTTTGTGCATGAAAACCGCATTCGTCAGGCCGCCTCCGGCGTCGGCGCGGCCCAGTTCTGCATTAATGAGTCCGTGAAATACGCCCAGGAGCGCGCGCCCTTCGGCAAGCCCCTCGCTTCTAACCAGGCGATCCAGTTCCCCCTCGTGGAGCTGCATACGGAATGCGAAATGATCCGGAACCTGGTCTACAAGACCGCTTGGCAGATGGATCAAATGTCGAAGAAGGAAGTGGCCATCTACCTGTCGGATAAGGTGTCCATGTGTAACTACCGGGCTAACCGGCTGGTGTGCGATGCCGCGGACCGGGCCATGCAGGTGCACGGTGGCATCGGCTACAGCCGGCACAAGCCCTTCGAGCATATCTATCGCCATCACCGTCGCTACCGGATCACGGAAGGCTCGGAGGAAATTCAAATTCGGAAGGTCGCCGGGGTGCTCTTCGGCTTCATCAATCCTAACAAAGCGGGCTAAGCGCCGCGGGCGCTCGGCGAAAGGAGAGCAGTGTGAGCTACGAACGCATTAAGCTGGATTACGAAGGCAACATCGCGGTGCTGAAGTTTAATCACCCTGAGGTGATGAACGCCGTGGGCGCCCGCATGCTGACCGAACTGCAGGAGGCGGTGCGGGAAGTGCGCGATCGGGGCCCGGAGGTGCGGTGCCTGCTGATCACCGGGGAAGGGCGGGGCTTTTGCGCTGGAGCCAATTTGGCCGACGAAGAGCGCAACGCCCAGCGGGAGAAGCAGGGCGCGGGGGATGGGCTCCGCACCGGCTATCACCCGCTGCTGCTTGGCATGCGGGATCTTGAGCTTCCCATCGTGACCGCCGTGAATGGTGCCGCGGCGGGGGTGGGCATGAGCTTTGCTCTCATGGGCGACATGATCTGCGCAGGACGCAGCGCCTTCTTCCTCCAGGCCTTCGCCCGCATTGGCCTCATTCCCGACGGCGGGGCCACCTACCTCTTGCCCCGTCTCGTGGGCTGGGCCCGGGCCAAGGAATTGTCCCTCATGGCCGATCGCCTCCCGGCGGAGCAGGCGCTCGAGTGGGGGCTCATCAACCGGGTCTTTGACGATGAGGCCCTCCTGCCCGAGGCCATGAAGATTGCCGAGCGGTTAGCGAAGGGGCCCCGGTCCCTGGCCCTGATCCGCAAGGCCTACTGGCAGAGTGCTGTAAACAGCTACGAAGCGCAGCTCGACCTAGAAGCTCAGCTTCAGAACGAGGCGGGGCGCAGCCATGACTTCAAGGAAGGGGTCTCGGCCTTCCTCGGTAAGCGCGACGCCGCGTTCACGGGGCAATAGCCATGGCGAAAAGCCTAAGCGGGCGGGTGGCCCTGGTGACCGGCGGGAGCCGGGGGGTAGGGCGTTCCATTGCCCTGGCCCTCGCGGAAGCTGGCGCCGATGTGGCCATCAACTATCGGCGCGATGAGGCTTCCGCTCAGGAAGCGCTCGAGGCGCTTCGGGCCACGGGCGTGCGGGCCATGGCCGTGGTCGGCTCCGTCGCTGACCCGGACGCCTGCGACGCCATGGTCGATCAGGTGGAGGCGGAGCTGGGCCCCGTGTCCATCCTGGTGAACAACGCTGGCATCGCCAGCCGAGGCCTTGCCGTCGCCGATACCACGGCGGAGGAAGTGGCCCGGGTGATGGGGACCCACGCCTTTGCGGCGCACGCCCTTTCGAAGCGCGTGGTGCCGGCCATGCGCAATCAGGCGCGGGGGGACATCATCATGATTTCCTCCGTGGCTACCCGAGGCCTGGGGGCCAACGGCGCGCCCTACAACATGGCGAAGGCCGCTCTGGAGGCCCTGGCCATGACCTTGGCGAAGGAAGAGCGGGCCCACGGCATTCGGGTGAACGTGGTGGCGCCCGGGCTGGTGGACACGGACATGGGGCGGCGCCTTGTGGCCGCCACCCAGGGGGTGGAGGACGTCCGCACTCTTGATGCCACCATGCCCTTTGGCCGCGTGTGCCAACCCGAGGATGTGGCGAATGTCGTTCGCTTCCTGGTCTCACCGGACAACAGCTACCTCACGGGGGAGCGGATCTACTGTGATGGCGGCGGGCCCCTTGCCGGGCGCCGCGTCGCCGAGTAGGCCCTTTCCTAGCGTCGCCGATGCACCCGCGCTTGGATCTCTTCCCGGGGGCGGGTGGTTAGGCGCGCCATCGGTCGGACCGTCTCCGGCGCGAGCATTTCGAAGTCAAAGCTGCGCAACAGCTCCGCCATGATGAGACTCGCCTCAATGGTGGCGAAGTCCGCCCCCACGCAGACCCGGGGGCCGAGCCCAAAGGGCAGGTAGGTGCCCGGGCGATGGCTTTTTTCTCCATCCCCAGTAAAGCGCCCCGGTTCGAAGACGTGGGGCTTCGGCCAGTGCGCTTCATGCCGATGAATCACCCAGGGGGAAATCATGAGCATGGCGCCGCGCTTGATCTGGTAGCCACCGAGGCGCGTGGGTTCCGTGGCCACCCGGGGAATGAAGGTGATCGGGGGATAGAGGCGCATGGCCTCGCGGAAAACGGCGCGGGTGTAGCTTAGGCTGCGAAGCTTCTCGAAGGTGATGGGGCCGGCGCCGTAGGTGCGGGTGACCTCTTCCCGAAGGGGCCGCAGGAATTCGGGACGCTGGCTCAAAATGAAAAACACCCAGATCAGCGCGCTGGCGGTGGTCTCGTGGCCGGCAAGGAAAAAGACCCCAAGCTGATCAATCAGTTCCTTTCGCGTAAAGCGCGCGCCGCTTTCCCGGTCCTCGCCACGCATGACCGCGCTGGCGATGTCGTCGGGCCACTGGTCTTCCGGGAGCGCGAGGCGCGCATCCACTAGGATTCCCAGCGCGTCCCGGATCTCGTCGCAGGCCTCAAGGACGGCGTCGTGCTGGGGAATCGCGCTGAAGGCCTTGGAGAAGATCAGCCGGGGCAGCTCGATATGGGCCGCTGAGCGCTCGAAAATGGCGAAGGCGGAAAACACTTTCTGCGCCGTTTCAGACGCCAGGGAGGTGGAAAAGATCGTGCGGCAGATGACGTCGGCGGTGAGCTCGCTCATGGCGAAATCGAGGGAGAAGGGGCTTCCTGTCTCGGCCTGCTGGGCGAGCTTCTCAACATAAGCGGCCACCGCTGCCTGCATGCCGCCAAAGGCCTGGGTGACCCGGAGTTGGGAGAAAGCCGGGTCGATCATGGCGCGCTGCCGGCGCCAGAGGGGCCCAGAGGAGACAAAGAGCGAGTCCCCCACCAGGGGCTCCAGGGCACCGGTCATGAGGTCGTTTTTCGGGTAGACATCCAGGGGGTCGGTGAGCACGGAGCGAAACAGGGCCGGATCGTTTAGGATCAGAATCGAGCGCCGGGAGTAGCCCAGGGGCCCGATGGGGACGCGGTAGGCCGTGGCTGGCATTAGGCTCAGGAGGTCGCCGTCGCCGCGCCAGAGCGTGCGAAGGAGCCCGCCGAGGGGGCTCAGAGGCGGGGTGCGGGGCGGCTCGTAGCAGTTTTCAAGCATGGGCGCTGGGCGTTCTCCCGGTGCGGTGCGCCTTGAGGTCCATCAAGGGGCCGCGGGTCAGTCCTTGCCCGAGCATAAGCGCCAAGGCACACTGACGTCATCTTTAGTTGACAGGCCATGGGCATGGATGCGTTTCACGGATTTCTTGCCGGGCACATCACCACCGGGGCCGTGGGGCTCGTGGCCTTCTGGGTGCCCGTGCTCAGCAAGAAGGGCGGGGCGCTGCATCTGCGCTGGGGCCGCATCTTCAACGTCGCCATGATCGCCACCGGCGCCTTCGCCACGGGCATGGCCCTGTGCACTATCGCCGATCCCCTGGGAACCCACCCCTTCATGACCGACGGCCCTTTGGTGGCGGGCATCTTTGGCTGGATGATGCTTTATTTGGCCTTCCTCACGGTGAACTTGGCGGTCTATGGCTGGCTGTGCATTCGCTATCGCCGGCGCCATGAGGCCCACCGCCAGCCCCTGTGGATCGCCAGCCAAGCCCTCTTGTTTGTGGCCGCAGCGAACTGCGCTTGGCAGGGCTGGCTGCTGGGGCAGGTGCTCATGATGGGCATCTCCGGGGTCGGTATCGCTGCCGCGGCCACCAACTTGTACTTCATGTTTCAAAGGGACCCGGTGCCCTGGGGCTGGCAGCTGGAGCACATCAAGGCCCTCGTGGGCGCAGGCATATCCGTTTACACGGCCTTCCTAGCCTTCGGCGCCGTGCGACTTATGCCTGAGCTCGCCCTGTCCCCGGTGCTCTGGTCCTTTCCCCTTGGCACCGGCCTCGGCCTGATTCTTTACCATCAGGCGCAGGTTCGCCGGCGCTTTCGGCGTACGCCCGCCCATGGATGACGGCTTTTTGCCTCTCGCCTGGCCCCGGGTCAGCCTTCGGGCTCGGGGCCTCGAAGCAGTGCTTCGCTGGTGCCCGGCGGAGGAGAGCACCGCGCCGCCTTGGCTCCTCGTGCACTCCATTAACGCGGCGGCCTCCAGCGCTGAGCTCGCGCCTCTGGCCCAGCGGCTCAGCGCTCAGGCGTCCGTTGCCCTTTTAGATCTGCCTGGCTTTGGGGACGCTCCTCGGCCTTGCCATCGCTACGCCATCGAGGACTACGTCGAGGCCATTGCGGAAGCGCAGCGCTGGGTGGCTGCTAGGGCAGGGCAGGCACCGGTGCTCTGTGCCCTCTCCCTAAGCGCGGAATTTGCGGCCCGGGCTGTGCTTTGGGGCGCGCCGACGCCACCGGCGGTGCTTTGGATTTCCCCCACGGGGCTTGATGGCCGGGCCCTGCAGCGGGGCGAGGCCCTGGCGCCGCCGGAGCAACCGGTACCCCACCGGGGCAGTGAGCGGGTCTATGGCTGGCTCCACGGGCGTGCCCTCGGGCGCTGGGCCTTCCGTCTGCTGCGCCGCCCCTCGGTCATTCGCTACTTCCTCCGCCGGACCTTTGGACGCCGCGAGATTGACGAAGGGCTTTGGCGCGCCGCCTGCGAGGTGGCTCAGGCGCGAGGGGCGGAGCATGCCCCCCTGGCCTTCCTGAGCGGCCGGCTGTTTTCCCGGGACGCCGCGGCGCTCTATCGGGCCCTCACCGTTCCCCAGACGATCATCCACGGATGCCGGGGGGATTTTCAGGATTATCGCGGGGCCTCGGCTTTGATTACCGAGGGCCAGGGGCCGGTGCAGGTGCACGCGCTTGATACCGGGGCCTTGCCACACATCGAAGCGCCGGAGGCCTTCGCCTCGGTGCTGCTTTCCAGTCTTGGGGCGATCGTGGCGCCCGTCGCCCGCGCCTCCTAAGGAGACCTTCATGGCCGTTCCCTATCCCTTTTCCGCCATCGTTGCCCAGGACGGGATGAAGCAGGCCCTCCTGCTGGCGGTGGTGGATCCCAGCCTGGGTGGCGTCATGGTTTTCGGGGATCGCGGCACGGGGAAGTCCACGGCGGTGCGTGGCCTCGCAGCGCTGTTGCCGCGCATGGCCGTGGTGAAGGGCTGTCCCTACGGCTGCGATCCCGAGGGGCAGGGTGGGGCCTGCGAGGCCTGCCGGATCGGGGGCGAGAAAAAGCGCGCTTGGGCGCCGGTGCCCGTGGTCGATCTTCCTCTGGGGGCGACGGAGGATCGGGTCGTGGGTGCTTTGGATTTGGAAAAGGCTCTGACCCAAGGGGAACGGGCCTTCGACCCGGGACTTTTGGCCCGGGCGCACCGGGGCTTTCTTTACATCGACGAGATCAACCTCCTCGATGATCACCTAGTGGATCTCCTCCTCGATGTGGCGGCTTCCGGGGAGAACGTGCTGGAGCGCGAGGGGCTCAGCGTTCGCCATCCTGCGCGCTTCGTGCTGATCGGCTCCGGTAACCCGGAGGAAGGGGAGCTTCGCCCCCAGCTGCTGGATCGCTTTGGGCTGGCGGTGGATGTCTCCACCCCCCAGGATCTCGATGATCGGGTGGAGGTAGTGCTGCGGCGGGACGCCTTTGAGCGGGACCCGGAGGCGTTCACCGAGGCCTGGGCCAAGGACACGGAAGCGCTCAGTCGGCGCCTCGCCCGGGCGCGGCGCTTGCTGCCAAAAGTGACCGTGCCCCCAGCGCATCTTCGCAAGGTCGCCCAGCTATGCCTTAGCCTCGGGACCGACGGCCTCCGCGGCGAGCTCACCGTGCTCCGGGCCGCGCGGGCACGCGCGGCCCTCCGCGGTGGGAAGGTGGTCTCCGAGGCCGATATCATCGCCATCGCACCGATGGCGCTGCGTCATCGCCTTCGCCGTAACGTTTTAGACGATACGGGTTCGGAGGGGCGCATTCGCCGGGCCTTGGAGGAGACCTTCGGCGCCGGTGAGGCGAGCTAGGGTCCATGCATCCCTTCGTTGCGGCCCTGGCCTGCCTTCGCCTGGCCCCGAAGCTCGGAGGGCTCGTTCTTCGGGCTCGCCCCTCACCCCAGCGCCAGCGTTGGCTGGCCTTTGCCGCGGCGGCCCTTGGCGTGCAGCCTCTGCCCCGGGTGCCCCTGGGGATTACCGATGATCGCCTCTACGGCGGGCTCGACCTCAGCGCCACGGTGCGCCTTGGCCGGCCCCAGCTTCAGCAGGGCCTGCTGGCCCAGGCCCATGGGCGTGCCTTGCTCTTGCCCATGGCCGAGCGCCAACCCGAGGTGGTCCTCGCGGCGCTTCAGGACGCGCTCGATCGAGGGGTCGTCACTGTGGCTCGGGAAGGGCTCCAGGGGACCTATCCCGCCCGCTTTGTTGTCCTAGCAGTCGATGAAGGGGACGCGGGGGAAGCGGCCCCGGAGCGTTTTCTGGAGCGACTCGCCTTTCCTTTTTTTGAGCCCGCGGTGTTGGCGCCGCCGCCGCCCTTGCCCATGGAAGAGGATCTTTGGCCCGAGGCCTCCCTGATCTTTGAACTCCTGGAAGGTGACGAACCCTTGGCGCCGGGGGCTTTGGTGGCGCTCGAGGAAGGTTTAGGGGCGCCCCGGGCGCGTCTCGCAGCCCAGGGGCCCTTACCGCGAAGCGTAGTTCGGGCCCTGGGGGAGCTGACCGACGCCCTCGCCGTGCCCTCAAGCCGAGCCCTAGGGCAGGCGGCCCTGACCCTTCGTTGCCTGTGCGCCTGGGCCGATTGCGCTCTAGATTCGCCCGAGGCCCTCGCCTCCGCCGCGGCGCTGGTGCTGGCCCCCCGGGCTCGCCAGGCCTTGGTCAACGAGCCGCCTGCGGCTGATGCTTCGTCTCCCGCACCGGCGCCCCCGGAATCTTCTGAGGCGCCTGAGCCTCCGGCCGCCCCTGAGGGCAGCGAGCAGGCCGAGGAGCCCGCTCCCGCAGGGCTTTCCGCTTCCACGGAAGTCCTTCTCGAGGCCATTGCTACCTCGGTGCCGGAGGCTTGGCTCGCCGCCGCGAGTGCTTGTGCGAAGGCCCAGAGGGCCCGCGCCGGACGCGTTGGCGCTCGCACGAGGCTGGCCCTTCGGGGTCGGCCCCGGGGGGTGCGGGCCGGGACCCTGGCCCCGGGGGATCGCTTAAACGTCCCCGCGACCCTCCGCGCTGCGGCCCCCTTTGCGAAGCTGCGGCCGCCCCCGGCGCCGGGTCTTCGCTTTGCCCTTGCCCCGGAAGATTTTCGCATTCAGTGCTACGAAACGCGGGCTGCCACCACCACCCTATTTGTCGTGGATGCTTCCGGTTCCGCGGCCCTTCAGCGCCTCGGGGAGGCGAAGGGCGCGGTGGAGGCCATGCTGGCGGATAGCTACGCGCGTCGGGACGAGGTCGCCATGCTGATCTTCCGCGGAGAGCACAGCGAGCTTGTGCTCCCGCCAACCCGGGCTCTCGTGCGGGCGCGGCGCGCCTTGGCGGGGGTGCCGGGAGGGGGCGCAACGCCCCTGGCGAAGGCGGTGCAGCATGCCACGACCCTCGCTCAGGACATCGCACGCCAGGGGCGCCAGCCCCTGGTGGTGTTCCTCACCGATGGGCGGGGCAATATCGCTCTGGACGGGCGCGCCGATCGCGCGCAGGCGCAGAGGGACACGGAGCGCGCCGCCCGAGCCTTTGCCTTCGCCGGGCTGGCGGGGCTCGTACTCGACACCGGGCGGCGCCCCGAGCCTAGGGCTCGGGCCCTCGCGGAGCACCTCGGGGCGGCCTATGCGCCCTTGCCGCGCCAGGGCGCTGCAGCCATCGCCCAGCTGGTCACTGCTTCTCGTCCACGCAGCGCAGCGGCGCCATGACTGAAAGGGTTAGGGTCTCGGGGCTGGGCCAGCCTTGGGTCTTCACCCAGCTTTCCGAAGGCCCCCGCGCGATCCTCGCGCTTCACGGTACGGGCGCGTCTTCCCACTCCTTTCGCCCCCTGGCTGAACAGCTCCAGGGCCGCTGGGCACTTTGGGCCCCCGATCTCCCAGGCCATGGGGCAAGCCCCCTAGCGCCGGGCTTTCGCCCCACGCGGCAGGCCCTGGCGGCGAGCCTGGGAGATGCGCTTTCCACCCTCGCTGTTCCCTGGGCCCTGGCCCTTGGTCATTCCGCCGGCGCAGCTATTCTTCTTCAACATCGCCTTGAGGCGTCGGCGGGGGGCCGAGTGCCCCTGCCCCTGGGGCTTCTGGCGCCCGCCCTGCTGCCCTTGGCGGGCCTGCAGCGGTGGCTCTTTCCCGCGGCGGCGGAGCTGCTCGCGCGCAATCCCTCTTGGCTTTCCCGCCTCGTGGCCCGCTCTACTCCGGAGCGCCTGGCGCGACGCCTGATTGCCGATACCGGGTCTACCCTTCCGCAAGCGCAGCTTCAGGGCTACGCCGACCTCCTGGCCCAGCCCTCCCATGGGGAGGGGGCCCTGGCTCTGATGCGGCACTGGGATTTGCGGAGCCTGACCCCGGCCCTTCCGCAGGTTCGGGACCCTGTGCTGATCCTGACGGGAACCGCGGATCGCACCTATCCCCGGCCGCCCCGAGCCGCCCTTGAGCCCCACCTTCCCCGGGCCGCCTGGCGATCCTTTCCCGGCCTTGGGCATTTGCTCCACGAGGAGGCTCCGGTGGAAGTTGGGGCCGCGATCACGGGGTGGTTCCTGGGGGATGCGTTAATGAGAGTGACGGGGTAAGGTGTCAGCCTAAAGTGACGGTCGCCGAGGGCGCCATGGAACAGCAGCAGCAAGCGATCGTAATCGGGAGCGGTTTCGGAGGTCTCGCTGCGGCGATTCGCCTTGGGGCGAAGGGCTATCAGGTCACGGTCCTGGAAGCCCTCGACGCCCCCGGGGGGCGCGCCTACGTGTTCAAGCAGGATGGCTTCATCTTCGATGCCGGCCCCACCATCATCACCGCGCCCTTTCTTTTCGAGGAGCTCTGGGCCCTGTGCGGGCGACGCTTGGCGGATGACGTCAAGCTCGTGGAGCTTGATCCGGCCTACCAGATCCGCTTCGCCGACGGCACGGTTTTTAACTACAGCGCCGACCCGGCGAAGATGCGTGCGGAGGTAGAGCGCCTGTGTCCTGCGGATCTTCCCGCTTACGACCGTTTCATGGTGAAGAGTCGGGAAATCTATGGGCTCTTTGAGCGCCTTGGGGATCGGCCCTTCAGCCGCTTCTCCGACATGCTCTCCGTGGCCCCGGATCTGGTCCGAAATTCTGGCTATCAAACGGTTTACGGTCTCGTTCGTCGTTACTTTTCCGATGAGCGGCTGCGCGTGGTCTTTAGCTTTCATCCCCTTCTCGTCGGAGGCAATCCCTTCGACACCACAGCGATCTATACCCTCATTGCCCACCTGGAGCGCAGCTTTGGGGTGCACTTCGCCATGGGCGGCACCGGGGCGCTCATCGACGGCATGGTGCGCCTCATCGAGGGGCAGGGCGGAGTAGTGCGTTGCGACGCGCCGGTGGCGACCATTCGCACCGAGGACGGCAAGGTGGCGGGAGTGACGCTGCGCTCCGGGGAGCGCCTCGATGCGCCCCTGGTCGTCTCCAACGCCGATGCCATCAACACCTACGAAAAGCTTCTCGATCGCCCTCGGCAGCGCTGGACGACGAAAAAGGCGGCGCGGAGCCGCTCTTCCATGGGGCTTTTTGTGTGGTACTTCGGTACGGAAGGGGGCTATCCCGAGGTACCCCATCACCTCATTCTCATGGGGCCGCGCTACCGGGGTTTGCTCAACGATATCTTTAAGAAAAAAATCCTTGCCGACGACTTCAGTCTTTACCTCCACCGCCCCACGGCAACGGACCCAAGCTTGGCGCCGCCGGGCTGTGAAACCTTCTATGTGCTATCGCCGGTGCCAAACCTCGATGCGGCAGTGGATTGGACTACCATGGCGGAAACCTATCGAGCCCGCATTGCGGCGGCGCTGGAGGCGACGGTGCTTCCGGGCCTGAGCGCGCGCCTAAGGACGTCGCGCATGATGACGCCCCTCGATTTCCGGGATCGGCTCGATAGCTATCGGGGCGCTGGCTTCAGCCTTGAGCCCATCCTTTTTCAGTCGGCTTGGTTTCGCCCCAACAATCGCAGCGAGGAAGTCGAGGGACTTTACCTCGTGGGCGCAGGCACCCACCCTGGCGCCGGGCTCCCCGGCGTGCTCTCCACTGCTAAGGTGCTAGAGCACCTCATTCCCCATGCGCCGCGGGCTGCCTGAACCTCCCAATCCCGCCGTCCCCCTGCCGTCGGCGGAGGACATCCAAGCGTGCCGCATGCGGTTGCGGAACGGCTCCCGGAGTTTTTATGCGGCGTCCCTGCTCCTGCCCCAGGATATGGCGGCCTGCGCCACGGCGCTCTACGCCTTTTGCCGGGATGTCGATGATGCGGTGGACGAGGAGGGGCGCGCTGAGGATGCGGTGGAGCAGCTTGAGCTTCGGCTGCAGCGGGTTTATGCCGGCCGTCCTGAGGATCGCCCCGAGGATCGGGCCTTTAGCCAGGTGGTGGAGCGTTTCGCCATTCCCCGGGCCATTCCCGAAGCGCTGCTGGAAGGCATGCGCTGGGATATGAGTGAGCGGCACTACGAGGACGAGACGGCGCTTTACGCCTATTGCGCTCGCGTGGCGGCGACCGTAGGGGCCATGATGAGCTTGGTCATGGGGGGGCGAGATCCCCAGACTCTGGCCCGGGCCTGCGATCTGGGGGTGGCCATGCAGCTGTCCAACGTCGCCCGGGACGTGGGGGAAGATGCGCGCATGGGGCGCCTTTACCTGCCTCGTCAATGGTTTCAGGACGAGGGCCTAGACCCGGACCGCTGGCTCGCTCGGCCGCAGTTTTCTCCCGAGATCGAGCGCATCCTTCGCCGTCTCCTGTCCCGGGCCGATGCCTTCTACGAGCGTTCCCGAGGCGGCATCGCCTGCCTGCCCTGGGGATGTCGCCCCGGTATGCATGCGGCGCGCCTGATCTACGCAGAGATTGGGGAAGAGGTGCGGCGCCGGGGCCACGATTCCGTTTCCGCTAGGGCCATTGTCCCGAACTGGCGCAAGGGGCTTCTGGTGTTTCGCGCAGCCCTTGCGGCCCTTCGCCGCGATACCCTATCCGCGGAGCCCACGGTGGGGGAAGCGCAGTTTCTCGTCGACGCGGTGGTGCAGTATCGCGCGCCCTCGGGGCACGGGCAGGGCGCCCGCGGCCTAAGCCCGGCGGGGCATGCGGAAGGGTAGGAGCGTCTGCACCCAGCGGCTTTTGAAGCGGTCCAGATCAAGCCCTTCGTTCACCATCACCAGCCGTTCCCCCCGAAGGGTCGTTTCGACTTCGCTGCGGTTATAAAACGGCGTGTCCTCGTAGCGTCGACGAAGACATGGTGGTTGACCCTCGTCCCCATGCACGGTGAGGGGCACGCCCCAGAGCCCGGCTTTCAGGGCTTGGCGGGGCGGGCAAGGGTGGCGGTGCAGTTTGCCTGCCCCGTCAAACTCCAGCATGAACCGATGTTCTTCGCCATTTCGGCGCTCCGCGTCATAGCACAGAAAGGTACGGTCTCCTGCATTTCCCCGGGCCCAGGTCCACTGGCGAAAGGCGCTTTCTATGGGGGTGGCGCCGCTGTTGCTGTCGAGATAGCCGTGGCCCTCCCACCGGAGCGTGGGGTTGGCGAAAGCCACCTCAAGATGCCCTCGAGGGGCAATGGGGGTCCAAAGGTGTGCCTGGTCTTTTGATAGGGGTTCGCTGAAGCCGGGGAAGAGGCTCGGCGTAAAGCGGATTTCCCCCCGCAGGCGCCGGGGCCAGGGCACGGTGATTTCCTCTACGGCAACGGTGAGCGTGGTGCCATCCCAGTGCAGGGCGCTGGGCCCTAGGGTGAAGTGCTGGGCGCTGCGGGCGAGGGTGCGGTCGCTGCGTTCGGTCATGGCCCAGGCGGTGCGGTCGGGCCCGTAGAGCGCAACGTTAATCGCGCAAAATCGCTCCGGCTTCACCGCCTCCTGGCGCCGCCGGGCGCGGGCGTAATAAGGAGAGAAGACGCTGCCGACGAAGGCGATGACCGTCAGCCCGCGCTGCCCATCGGCGCTTAAGCCATCGAGATACCACCAGCGGTAGCCGGAGGGGGGAACGGCTACGCTGAAGTCAGGTCCTGACATAGGGCCTCCGCGGCTTGTACGCCGGATAGGGTTGCCATGGGAACGCCCGCTCCAGGATGGGCGCTGCCCCCGCAAAGATACAGGCCCGGCACGGCGGTGCGGCTGCCGGGGCGGCGGAAGGAGGCCAGCCAACCGTGGGAGGCGCGTCCGTAGAGGGCGCCGCCGGTGTGGGGGAAGCGTTCGTGAAACTCCCGGGGGGTGGTGAGGGTCATGGCGCTGGGGTCGAAGTCAAAGTCGTTCATGCCGCAGCGCGCCAGGGTTCGGCGTAGGCGAGCCTCTCCGGCCGCTAGGAGGGCCGGGGGGAGGGGGCCCCCATCCCCCAGGGCCGGGGCGTTAGTCAGGCAAAGCACGCGTTCGAAGGCGTCGCCCGGGTCTGCCGCGGAGGCGCTGTGCTCTGCGGTGCGGTCCTGCGCGCAGAGATAGACGGTCGGGTCCTCAGGCAGGGTTCGCCGCTTAAAGATCGCATCGAACTCGGCGCGATAATCCTGGCCGAAGAACACCGTGTGGTGACTCAGGGGAAAGGCGCTGCGGGGGATCAGGCCCGTCCAGACCAGCGCGCTTAGGGACCGATCGGTCGCCGCCGTGGGGGCCGTTGCGCGGCGAACGCCGGCGCCTAGGCCGGCCTGGGCGAGGGCCGCGCTATCTCCCCCAAAGAGCACGCTGCGCACGCTTACGCGCTGCCGCTCCCCACCCTGGTGAACCAGCAGATGGTCCACGGCGCCGTCCTTCACGCCGATCTCTTCCACTTCTGCGCTAAAGTGAAAGTGAGCACCGTGCTTTTCCGCGAGGCGTTGAAGTTCCTTAGCGAGGCTGATCATGCCGCCGGGGAGGGTCCACACCCCTAGCTGCTCTACGTGAGCAATGAGCATGAGGGTGGCCGGCGCCGAAAAGGGCGAGGCGCCCACGTAGGTGGCGTAGCGCCCGAAAAGCTGGCGGAGCTCGGGGGCGGGGAAGAATTGCTCCAGGGCCTTCCAAAGGCTGGTAAAGGGGCGAGTGGCTAGGAGATCCCCGAGGCGGAGCGGCCCGATGCGGCGCACGAGATCGAAAGGACTCGGGCGGCTGCCCTCGATATAGCTGTGCTGGAGCACGTCGTAGCAGCGCTTAGCGGCGGCTTGGAAGTTGCGAAAGCCTTCGGCGTTGGCGCGTCCGAAACGATTACCAATGGCGGCTTCCGAGGCGCCGGGGTCAGCGAAGAGGTCGAGCCCTGCTCCGTCGTCCCAGAAGTGGCGAGCGATAACGGCGGCGGGCTCGGGACGAAGGGCCGCCTCGAAGTCTCCCCCTGCAGCGTCAAAGAGCGCCTCGAAAATGGGCTTCAAGGTGAAGACCGTGGGGCCTGCGTCCACCCCCGGGCCCCCGGCAAAGGTTTGGCGCAGTTTGCCTCCGGCGGCGTTGGCCCGCTCGAAAACGTCCACGGAGTGGCCGCGCCGGGCAAGGAGAGCGGCCGCGCTAAGGGCGCCGATGCCTGCCCCCACAATGGCAATAGTCTTTGATCCCATGGTGCCCCCCGCCCCGCCTGCAGCCCCGTTGACCTTATGTCTAGGATACATGACACTCTAGATGTCCAACTAGGGTGACGCTCGGGGGCGTAGCCATGGAAGCAGAGCAGCTGATTGAGCACGAACTTCGGCGCATTCTCGACTTTGCGACGCAGGCGCCCTGTCCACCCCGGCTAGCGGCGGCCTATCGCTACGCCATTCTTCCCGGGGGCTCCTGGATTCGCCCCCGGTTGACCCTGGCCGTAGCTCAGGCCTGCGGTAATCAGGCGCCCGGCGCGGCCCTGGCCTACGCGGCGGCCCTTGAGCTCATGCACTGCGCCAGCCTCATCCACGATGACCTTCCCTGCTTTGATAACGCGAAGACGCGCCGCGGGCGCCCCGCGCTCCATCGGGAATTCGGCGAGCCCCTAGCGCTGCTCACCGGCGACGGACTCATCGTGCTGGCCCTCCAGTGGCTTTCCCTTGAGGGGCGGGATGGGGGCGCCCTGTTGCCAGCGCTGCACAATCAGCTGGCCTGTGCCGTGGGGGCCCCGGCGGGCATCGTGGCGGGGCAAAGCTGGGAAGAAGAAAGTGAAATTGACCTTCGCGCCTACCATGAGGCGAAAACCGGAGCGCTCTTTTCCGCCGCTACCGCCGGCGGAGCGCTGGCCGGGGGCGGGGACGCCCAGGCTTGGGGGCGCCTGGGAGCACGTTTGGGGGAGGCGTACCAGGTCGCCGATGATCTTCGTGATGCCCTCGGAGACAGCGAAGAGCTCGGCAAGCCCGTGGGGGTCGATCAAGCCCTGGGGCGGCCCAGCGCCGTCCTTGAACTCGGGGTAGAGGGCGCTGCTCAGCGGCTCCGCGATCTTGTGGGGGATGCGCTGGCGTCCATTCCGCCCTGTCCCGGACGCCCAGCGCTTTTGGCGACGATAGAAGCGCAGGCCAAGGCCATCCTCGCCGGCTGCAAAGTCCGCGCGGCGGCTTAACACGCCGTGTCCACGGGAACCCTTCAGCCCCGTCGCGGGGCCCTGTCCTTCGGCAAGCGCTGGGATCGCTGGCTCAATGGGCTCCTTCAGCGTGCCGCCCGGCCTGAAAGCTTGAGCCGGGTCGCCCGCTTACCCCTTGGAGGGTTCTTCGCGCGGCGCCAGGCCCGGGCCCTCTTTGATCTTGTTTCCGGTTTCACGGCTACCCAAACGGTGCTGGCCTGCGTTCGCCTTCGGGTCTTTGAACGTCT
>Ga0255777_10001550_pt1 | contig 21537 bp, 21 predicted proteins | sample 101ome_15_FD_179975 | JGI IMG/M metagenome (GOLD analysis project Ga0255777, IMG submission 179975) | Coastal salt marsh microbial communities from the Groves Creek Marsh, Skidaway Island, Georgia - 101402AT metaG (version 2) | ecosystem: Environmental > Aquatic > Marine > Intertidal zone >... | reverse complement strand
GTTGTATCCAATTTGAACACCATCCCGGTATATTCTGAAAACATTGTCGTGGTGGGCTTCATACTCTATCCGCCATATCAAATAAATTTTCGAATTTGAGAAGTGCGGTTTGATGGAAAGATCGAGCCTGTCAATGTGTATAGACCCAGCGGATGAATACGCGACCTTGTCGTGCACTTGCGCGGAGACGAATTGCACGGGCACCCCGGGTGCGTACAAGGGTGCCGCGATATGCACTGGTTGTGCGATGACGTTACCGAGGCGACCCATATCGTAGAGTCGCTTGACCTCGTCGGCGGTGAGGGCGACGTCGTAGAGTTTGAAGTTAGAAATGGAACCGTTTAATGGATATTCACCATCATTCTTAAAACGTGCACCTATTATCAACCTTGAATTGGGTTCAAGATCTAATAAATCGGATGCAGTTCCACTCACTGCAGAACTATACGTGGACGAAGGTGTAAATAGTTCAACGCCATTCAAAAATAGCCTTCTATTTGATGGATCTCCGAAGTCGTATGTAGTTCCGTTGGCAGTTTTAGTTCCACCAACATTCATGGCTACAAGGTGAAACCATTTACCTTGTGGTCCATGTAACTCTGATGCATTATAAACGTAATCCGAATTCCAATAATAGAATCTAAGATTGTAATTTGTACTATTACCTTCAGTCCTCACACCAAATGTTTTTCTAGTTGTCTCAATGCTGTCACCCGGAAGAACGTTAAATAAAGTTTGATCCCGGTCCTCATTTGTTTTAAACCATAAAGATACTGTTAATGGTTGATTACCTTTCAGATTGGGACCCAGGTTATGTTTTTGTATGGTATTCATACCCGAACCTGGAAACGTAAAAGCCTTCTCCGTCACATCATACGTAGCCGTCCCCACAAAAACCCCATCATTCCCCCTCCCCGACGTATCCCGGACCCCCCCATTCTCCGTGGGGTTGGTCGAGGTATTGTATTCCACGACGAGCCGGTCCCGTCGGGGCGTGTCGTCCGCGTCGAGCGGTGGTCCTATGCGAGGCACCGTGAGGTTTTTGGTGAGTTTGAGTTCCCCGTCGTGGAGGGTGGATTGACCACGCTCCCGGGTGCCAAAGAGACGCCATTCGCCAAGTGTGAGAGCATTTGTGTATGAACCAGCTACATTGTTTGCGATCCTCGTTATGACTAGTGCAAACATTTTGTAATATTGAGATGCACCCACATCAAATGATGTGCCTGTTCCCGATATAATTTGACCAGTCACTACTTTCAGAGTTTCCCAATTACCCCCATCATTACTTCCGAGTAATGTCCAATCTTCTGGGGATTGATCTTGATAAGCCAGAAGAGCGCTTCCCGCGCGTACTCTTATGTGGAGTTTAATAGAGTCCAATTTTATGGAATATGGACACTCCAGTGTAACCCATTCCCCAGATATTCCATCAAATGAAGATGTTCCACTGTAAGTACCGGCGGCATCTTGCGTGTATCGATGGTCTGTAGAGCTATTATTGGAGTGCCAAAATTTTAGGGTTCCATCATCTTTAGTAAATAGGGCGTATGCACCATCTTCACCGGAGCGAACTGATGAATCATTCACGGAAAACACCCCATGCCCATCCATGTACGTCTCATAGTCGGTCATCGCCCTCGGTGGGAACTCCTCAGATTCGTGAGCCTCGTCCATGACCGTCAAAGCCGCCTCCGGTTCCGTCGTCCCGATACCCACGTGTCCCCGGTACACGGAGACGGACGACGTCGCCCTCCCGAACTGGTCCTTTTGGGCATCCCAGAGTTCCAGGGCTTGTTCCTCCCGGAGGTACTTGTCGTACACCCGGAAGTTCGCAATCTTGCCGTCCAAGCCCTCGCCGACGCGGGCGACCACATCGAGGTCTTCTTCGGTGCCGAGAAGTTCTATGTTTTTTATTTGAAATCGAAGACCATTACCGTCAATACTTCTTATTACGACGGCGTGATACTTAAAATAATTTGAGTTTCCAGATATAGTAAGGGGTGCTACGTCGTTTGTATAAGTACTCGTAGATTGTTCGGCGATTAAAGTCCAACCCGTAGTAACAGTGGGTGCAGAATTTTTTCCAAGAAAAGCAATACTACCCGGGCTTCTCGGGGTGTTCGTCCCGTCACGCGTTAAATTAAACCCCGTGATTTTGAGTTTGCTCGGTGATTCCAATACAATATATTCTCCACCATGTGCCGTGCTAGACGTATCAGTGAGTCCACTTGATGTATTTTCTACACCAGCACTAGTGTATTTTTCATCAGACTTCCAGTAAGTTGAATCATCTTCATCGAACGCATGCCAGGCGCGATTACCGTCGGAGAGTGTCTCATTACTCACCGTCACCACATACCCTCTTTGGGCGTACCCGGTCATCGCGATGTGCGGATATTTCAGCACTGTCGACGAGATAGGGAAGCGAGTGGTGTCGTTCTCTTTGTGACCGTAGAAACGCATATGTTCGACGACCAGTGCGTCTTCACCATTGATGTTTTTACACAGGAACATGAGATATTTATAGCTAGTGGAAGTATTTATAGGAAAAGTTTGTGTAGCTTGGTTTAACGTTGTCGTAGACGATAGAAGTAAATCCCAATTCGTGTCGTCATTGCTACCTAATATGACCCAAATAGTTGCGAGACGTGCTGAGCTAAATGTACCCCCATTTGTAAAGTATACAGAAGATGGTACCAATTTGTGTGGCATTTCTATTTTGTTCCAGTGTCCATTGTGTGTACCACCGTCTGAATCCGTAAACGTATCACCGTCAATGGCTGCGTATGGAGAAGATGAACTGTATTTATTAAAGTCGGTCATCCATACACCAGCAGTCGTAGAAGTCGTATAACTTACACTGGGATTGTGTGCACCCCACGCGGGTCTTACATTATTACTATCCGTTAAATATTCACTACTCGCACTCACCGTATACCCACCCTGTGAGTACCCCGTCATCGCAAACGGTGGGTACTCCCCGGACGTGTCTTGCACTTGGGCGTCCCCCAGCTTTCGGCCGTCGAGGTAGCACGTGCGGACGCCACCGCCCCCTTGTGTGGCGTACACGAGATTGTGCCACGTGTTTGAGGAGAGGAACTGGTTATCACCGCCATCTATCCAACCCAAGTGTCCCGTTTCGGTCAGTGAGATGGCGGTCTTCGCATCGCCCTCACCCGCCTCGGTCCCCACGTGGAACAGTGTGGCATTCGAGGTCACGTTCGCCGCGTTAAACCAGAGAGACACAGAGTGTGGTCGATCGCCCTCGAACCCGAGATCAGCGCTCACGATGTTAGACGTAGCATCGCCCGTGAACACCCACGCCTTATCGGTGGAATCATACGTGACCTGATTCGCGGTCACGGCGAGACTCGACCCGCTCTGATCCGTGACGCTCGACCCCGTTTCGTTCGCATCGATGTATAGAGACTGCGACGCCGAATCGGGTGCGTTGAAAGCACACTTTAACGCGACGTCGACCGAGGAATCACCGGCCGTGTTCCTATCTTCGTAGCCATAGATTTTTAGAGCTCCGATTGCAACGAAGTTTCTGTCGTCGCTATTAGAACCACCGATTGCATTCGTTCGAGTAATCACAAAACCAAATTTTTTGTACGACGTAGTTGCGTTTACCGAAGTTTTTACATAACCTGTTTCACTTTCGCTTGCGTGTCCCGTGACCGACTTGATTAATACCCATGCATCACCGTCATAACCCCAAATTCCAAATTCTCTCGGAAAAGACTGTGCGGATACATTCTCATCATGCAACCTGGGACGCATGTTGATATAATCCAACTTCACGGAATGTGGTAATTCTAATGTAAACCAAGCACCAACGGGTGTGTTAGATGCTAGCTTTAATGTGTTTGTAGTGTGAACCGTAGAAAGAACATTTCCAACTAGTCCTCCATAGGCATCAGCAGATTCCTTTGCATAAGTGGTATTATTACTATCAATCCAGCAACCACCAAATTCTTCATCATCTTCCGTTTCATCAAACATTGTCCAAACTGCAAAGGACTCATTGTATTGTCCACTCGAACTCACAGTATACCCACCCTGTGTGTACGTGTTAGTCGAGTCATTCCCACCAAACGATCCTTCCTCGAAAACAACCTCCGGATACTTTCGCAAGGGCACGACGCCCCGCCCGTGCGGCCCCGTGATTTCCTGGACGACGGCGGACCCGCCCGTGACGGACACGTTGGACCCGAGCTTGAGCGCGAGTCCGCCTTCCTGTAATTCGAGCTTTCCGGACGCGCCATCGATGACGACGTGCGTGGTATCGCCCGTGGACGATTGGAACTTGACGTCACCTTTCGTTTCGATACCGCCCTCGGCGAACGTCGTCGTACCCGTGCGAAAGTGGGCGGCGCCACCGTCGGCGACGATCGCGAGCGTCGTCTGATTGACTTCCGGGGCGGACCCCGTCTTGTCCTGGATGCGTATTTCGGGGGCGTCCGCGACGATGTTTACGTGTTTCCTGACCTGGTCGGTCTCGAGGCCGACGTTGACTTTTTCCACGGCTTCGAGATCGATCGCTTTCAACGCGGCGGAACTGAAATCCGCCGTGTGCGTCGATGGCATTGTTGCTAGCTAGTATATCGAGAGATTTATTTAATCCGCGAGGTCTCGCGCGCTATCGACGAACCTTGTTCCAGTCGCTGCGAATTTCCTTCGAGAGTTTGTCGATCTTGTCGATGAGTTTATGCGCGGTCTTGATGTCACGTTTCTTATACGCCGCCAACTGTTTGTCGAGCAACTTGTTGAGCTTTTCCTGTTTCTTACCAATGTGCTTGAACGCGCGGTTGATTTCCATCCGCCTCTCTGTGAGCGCGTACAATTGAAGGAGTGGGTGGTTCGTCATTTACCATGGGCTGATATTATATTTCACCACGCGCTAGATGTGTAGAGAGTCGCGATGTCCGCACACGCGTCGATGTATTCACCCTCCGTGATCGCGCGACCGGTCGCGCGCTCGAGCACGCACTGGATCCGCCTGAGCGCGGGGTCCACTCGAGCGCGAGAGTCATCGTCGAAATACTCGTCGTAAAACGCGTGTAACGAACTCGCACTCAGGCGCACGAATTGGTCACCGTCTAATTCACCGTTCGCGAGTATTGACAGCAAATCATGGGCTAAAAGCACGTTCTTTATGAGACCGGCACACGCGTATTCCTTCACCACAAACCATACGTCCGCGCGAACCACGCCTTCACCACCCCATTCGTCCGAAACTTGTTCGAGCGCCCATATAAGACCCCGTATTAAGGGATAAAACGTATCACGCGTCACGGGTACGTCTTTTACGCGGAGTCTCCCATACTTAGCGTGGTCGAACTCCGTGTAAGGGGCGTTTTCGAGTGTGTCCGAAAGAGTTTTGAAAGCACCCATGTGCGTCGCATAATGAGGATTCGGGACGCGTCGCGCGCCTAAAACCCTAGGAACCTCGTGAATTTTCACGCGCCGCGACTCCACTTCGCGACGGACGGGCAGGCATGCGCACCCGATCACGAACCCGACCACGAATAGAGTCCCCGCACGAAGCGATCGTCGTCACGCTGGACGACGACGACGACGCCGACGAGCGATCGAACACTCGTCGAGACGCGGCGTGCTGTTTCCCCGCATGCAACTCACGCGTTGGTTCAAACTCGGCGTACCCAACGTTCACGAACGAAAACGCACGGTGTTGCGATCGGTGCGTAAAGATCGTCAGGGCGGACAGACTAGCGCGCGATCACCCAGGGTTTCCAACGAGGGAGTGCATGCACCCGGAAGACCGAGAACACGCGTGCGCGTTTACCAACGGCCCCGGGAACACGGAAAAGTGGAAGGCGTGGGCGACCTTTGACCGTGTTCTAAACGACGACGACTATCCACTCTCAGTCGCAGTCGAGCTGTGTGAACTCATAGGCGCATCGCAATGTTTGCGGTGCGCGGCTGCTTTTTTCGAACGGTGCAACGTTATACGACACTTGAACGTCAGTGCTCACCGCAGGACTGTAGAGTTGATTTTGAGAACGGTTGCGAGAATGCTACTTCCGTTTTACCACGGCGTCCGTTGTTACCCGGACTTCGTTTTGGAACCGGGCGATGTCCCACCCGAATTCCTCGAGAAGTTGTCACGAAGCGCGAAAAGGGACGCGCTCAGGTTGACGCAGAGTACCATAGACGAACACAGGGAAGATATACCGAACGGCGTGTACTTGTCCATGATGAATAGTCTCAAGCAGAAGTGGAAGCAGGTGTGACATTACAAGAAAATTGGGTTCAATTCTAAATCCGATTGCGCCACGTTGGGATTGATTATATCCGTCTCGCAAACTTCACGCAGTCGCCGAGTCGCGTCTCGGGTGATTTGCGCGCGCTCCGCGTATACTTCATTCCCTTCGCCTCGGTACTCCTCAAGGAATAACATCATGTAGGACATTTGCACGACCATTTTCAAAAGAGTCATGTTTTCTTCCTTGTTTCGTAACTGAAAAACGCGCGCCCATCCATCGTACATGTCGGCCGTTAACCCTCGACGGATCTCGTAGTTCAACCGACGCAGGAACGTATCGTCCAGTGCACCGCCCATGAACTTGTGCGTTCGCACCTGCATGCCGAGTAGCTCGACAAAGCCGGCCTGGTCCGGAAGAGGCATGCGCTTCCAAGCGCGAATCACGTGCGCAGGGAACGACTCGATGCTCGCCCCGCCCGAGGTTTGTTGACAGAGCTCGGGGAACTCGTCAGCGTACATCCTTCGCATCTCCGGAAGGTTACCACGAAACGATTTTGCGAACTGCGACTGCGCAAGTAACTGAAGAAAAGTCATGGCTTCCTCGTAAAAAGCAGCCGCTTCTTCGCGCGATCCGCAGTCCTTCGCACACGTATCGGTCTCCCAGTCCGATATTATCTTAGCTTCGTCGATCCCACCATCGACGCCGGTCGGTAAGCTTCGATTTGGCTTCTGAATCGGACATCGGGGTAGTACCCCGACGTCTTCGAGGTGTAACCGGACCGCCTTGTTATATATCACGCGTCCAAAATCAGGTCGGGCGGGCGGTGCTATGTCGTACTTGTCCATCGCGCGGCGCACCGAAAAGCACCACAGACTCATCACCTCAAACGGTCGCTCGAAGGGCTCCGCGAGCCCGTGCAAATCGCGGGATATGTCAACAGGCCCCGGGTCTACCATGAAAGAGAAGAAAGACGACGGTAGCGCCTTCCCCCTTCTGGTTTTGTCTTGGATGAACAGTATGATTGCAGACCACGCCAGGTCGATTCGGAGGGACCGTTTGAGGTACCCGGCGTTCACTAGCAACGCGGCGTTGTGGGCGGCGTACCCGAGCGGGTCCAGTTCAGCCACCGAAAGTCGCACGAGTTCACGGGTGGCGTCCATGCCCTCCGCCGTGAGGAGCTCGTGCGCCTTCGCCGCGTCGATGACGTGGTCTTCGTTCGAAAGACGCTTGTCGGCGCGACAGACTACACCGTACGCGACGTCCCCGTGGTCGGCGGGCTTTTTAGGGAGCACGAGTCCACGCGCCACTTTGTTCAACGGCATGGCGTCCCAGGGTAGGTTTTCCGAAATCGCGGTGTACACGTCCGAGCCCGAACTCACAGGCTGACAATTGAACACGATGAATTCACTCAGCTCGTCGTAGTGCGCGTGCGTCGACGCGCCCGTCCCGGGGTCACGCACCCACATGGTCACCTCTTCCAGGGGTACCATCACGACGCCGGGAAGACCGGCTCGACCCTCGTCCTTCTCAGACGCCGTGTCATCGCAGGCGGCCATGGCCACGCGCGTCAACGACTGGCGATACCCTCGCGTCTCGGCCACGCCGAGGCTTGGCCGCGGTGTGGCCGCGGTTGCGTGAAATTTCACGCGTCGCGTCGCGGAGTGAGTGAGTGTTATTATCCGATGAACGAGGTAGCTCGCTCAATCGCATAACATATTACTAACGGCTAATGTCTTGCGCGAACGGATTCGCGGCGAGCTGTTGCGACGCGATACCCAGTGTGCGCGCGTGCGGGTTTTCTTTGCCCTTGTACGCATTGAATTTGTTGAAGTTCGGTTGCACGTACTGCTGCATCCATCCGCCGGAAGGCGGGCCAAATCTCGAATCCATCCTGGTCTGGTCCGTGCGCACGGAGGAGAGCGCACCTCCCGCTTTCAGGGCGTTCTCACGCACGTTCATGCGACCAGGATTACCCGCGCGGTTGAATTGACCCCGACGATCTTCAGGTCTGAGGCCGCGCGCCATGAGCTCCGCGTTCGTGCTCCCGCTACCGACCTGCGCGAGCGGAGACTGTTGGTAGCCATGTCTCCAAATGCTCACACCCGGACTCGGTTGGTTCGCGTAACCGAACTGCGTGTTGTCGTCCGACTTGAAACGCGTCGGTGGTTGCGCTTCGGTCGGCGCGGAGATGAAACGCGCCGCGGGCGCGTACTGAAGTCCGTCCGCGCGGGTACCAGTATCGGCGCGATTGGTCGGGATGGCACCCTTGACGTGGGTACCTCTGGGCGTGGGGCCGAACGCGGTGGATCGCCCACGCGTCGGCGGTAATCGCTCGGGAAGGTACGCGGTTTTTTCGGGGCGGTTGTGACCGATCTGCCCGAAAACGCTCGGACGGCCACCCGTCTGATCCGCGGCGTGGTTCATCACACCCGGCAGTTGGTGCAAGCGGTACTCACCGACGTTGGTTGGATTCACGCGGAACAGTTGTTGATACCCACCGATCGCGGGAACGTTCGCGTCGACACCGAGACCCGGTCCGACGTTCTGACGCTCCACGGGCGCGAGATTGTTCATTCGACCGACGTCTTGCATGCGATCGCGCATGCCCAGAATTTCGGCACCGGAGGACCGGGCTTGTGGCGCAACCTCACCGAAACTCATTTGTTCCCGCTTCTGCGTGACAACGATCGGAATGTCGTCCTGCGGTTCCCACGCTGGGACGGCATCGATCTCCTGTTGTTGTCTCGCGGCGACGTCCACCATTGCGGGGGTCGCGGAGACGGATTGGGCCCCGATATCGAGCGGTTTCGCGGCGGTCGTTGGCTTGGGGTCCTCGCTGAGCTTGCGCCCGGCAAACACTAATCCAGCGACGGCGAGCAAGGAGATGGGATCAGCCATCGTTCTAATACATGGTACGATTTTTATTTATTGCGACGCGTACCGCTGATTGAAAAGCTCGTTCTGTACGTCGGCGCGCGAAGACGCGTACTCTCTCGGAATGGGCACCGGTGCGGGTGCCATGTTTGTGTGGACTGGAAACAAGGTGTGTTCTGTTGGTTGCACGATGGTCTTACCGAAACGAGTCGTGGACTGCGGGCGCAATTCGTCGCTCGTTTCGATGAAGTGGCTCGGCGCACCCTTTCCACCTTTGTACGGCGCGGTTCCGTAGAGCATGGTATTCGGACGCCCCGCCGGAATGCTATCATTCGAGTTCTGAGGATAAATGAAGACGTCTTCACCGGCTTTCACGGAGGGAATGACCCCACTGTTGAGGTTGATCAGGCCTGAAAGCTGCTGAGCCATTATACTATACCTAAAGATTATTGTTTACGGCGTGCTTTGCGAGAATCGCGATCCAAGCCGCCCATGAGAGGTACCATCACCGATGCCACCGTAGGCTTCCAATTGCACACCGCGGACATTCGGGTCACATCTCGACGGGTCGGTTCGGCACGTGCTCGCGCTCTTCTTTCCATAGAGCCACTCCGCGAACGCGGTCTGGTCTTCGGCATGTCCTGGGACGCTCACGAACTGACGGGCGTGCGCGTTTCTCTGGTAGATTGGAAGCGCGGTGCGTGAGCGACCGGCATCGTATTCCACTCTGTTCTCGGCAAAATGCTGGACGAACTCCTTCACGTCGCCGTACGGACACGCGCGCGGTTCCGACCCCGTGTCCGCGAGAAGCACGTTCGCCATGGGATTGTCTTCCGACGGCGCTCGGCACGGCGCAGACGCAGTTGCGGACGCAGTTGCGGACGCGGGCGCGGCGACATCTAAAACCGCCGGAGACTCGATCATTCCATTCTCGTACATGACGTAAAGAATGGCCAGCGCCATGGCCCCGAGGATAAAGACGCGGAGGTCACGCTTCGTCGCGTAAAGGACGCAAGTGCCGTAAATAATAAATCTAGACGCGGCGTTGACGCGTTCTTCCACGCTCTGCCTGTCGTTCGGCCAGAACTGCGTCACCCGGTCAGAGCGCACGATTTGCTTGATGTCATCGAACCACACCTGAGTGCTCATTACAAAAGAGTGATATTTTATTTCTTACCACCGAGTCCCATACTGCCGAGCATCTTCGACATGGCACCCATCAAGTCTTTTTGATCGAGCTCACCGCCTTGCTCGATGCCGTCCGCGCACTCCTGCGCGATGTTTTCAATCATGCCCAGAGTCTCCGCCGGAAGGGCACTGATAGTGGTGCCAAGAAGTGAGAGCGTTTGGAGATAGGACCAGACGGCGCCCTGAGAGTTCGGGGACATGCTCGCCCACGACGCGGCGAGATTGAGGTCTTTGAGTCCCTCGACGTTACGGAGATCTTCGATGAACGTGGCGTCCTGGGCGGCGATTTTCGCAGAGTAGGGAGCGATCGATGTCATGAAGGTATCGACTACCTTTCTCGGGTTGGCCGAACGCATGAGCTCGAACCCGGCGATGGCCTTCGTGACTCCCTTCTCACTCGGCAAAGTCTTCTGAAGCTCGGACAAAAACTGCGCCATCATGTCATTGAAAGCACCGACGGACGCCATGTTCACGTATGTACTAGGTGGTCATATAATCATTTCTCTAAATTATCGCGTCATCACCTGAACGGTTCGGTTGAGATGGTCTCCCGCTGACCGATACCACCCGAGACGATGACGTACACAAGAATACCGACGAGCGCGGAGGGTTTCGTGTACTCCACCAGCTCTCGCGGGCCCTCGTTGTTCAGTTTTGACTTGAAATGGATGTACGCAGCGGTCGCCACCGAAGCGATCATGGCAGCAGAAACCGGGTCACGCAAGTAATCGGCAACGTCAGCTGATTGACTCATGCTATGCTTACTTTACGCACACAAATTTATCTTCGACGCAAGCGACCGTCCGGTGCGTTCGAGAAGAAGGTCGCATCCGTCTGCGGCTGCGGTTGCGGCTGCTGCGGGCGCGGCGGACCAAACTCGTTGATGACGGGAGGTCCCGCAGGGACGGGAGCGGGGGGCGCGGCTTGCGGGTCCATCGGAGCCTGCACCGGCATGGTTCGAACCTCGTCTTCTTCTTCGCGACGCGGTGCTTCTTCTTCTTCCTCCTCGTCTTCGTCGCCCTCCATCATGCTCCCATCTTCTTCATCGAATTCCCCTTGTTCGTCATCCGACACGATTTCCGGATCCTCCGCGTCCTCGATGCCTTCACTGAGATCGATGTCCTTCTGATCGGGGTCGTCTTCGGGCGCAGCGGGTGCCATGTAGGTGCTCAGAATTTCCTTGATTGGAATGAGTTCCTTCACGCTGTCCTCGATGACGCGGGCGAAACGCACGCGCAAGTCCGCGTCGCGCTTGTGCTCGGGCATGTCGTCGTGGTACACGTACGGGTCGGAGTATAAGTCGCGCGCGGCGTTGATGTACACCGTGTGCACGAAAGTCTCGTTGCTCGGCATTTTGAGCGAGATCTTGCGCGTGTCCTGGCGGAGACGAACGCTGCTCATGATCTTCGTCGACGCGACGAAAACGGCCGCGAGGAGATCGCCGAAGTAGGAGCACGAATTGACCACGGCGTCCGTGTGTCCCTTCACCATGGAGTTCGACCAGTTGGGCGTATCCTTGAGGAGCGCCTGGAACGTCATGAGGACTTTTTTGCCCTTCGAATTCTTGGTGGCTTCCTGATACATGCGCTGGAAAACGTCGACCATGGGCTCGCTCATGCACGTCGCCAATTGGGCGATGTACTCTTTCTTTGCCTCCACTAGTACGGATAAATCACTCATATTACTACAATAGACACTTTTTATTTTCCTAAAGTCACCGCAAATTGAAAATTGCAGTTTTGGTTTCCACAGCCTACCTAGGGTTTAGTTTATCTCCACTGGTTCGCCGCTTTTTTCAAATTGATGAACGACGGGAGCTCGAAGTCGTCGAGCGCCGACGCCTGCGTTTCCGTCTTCTTCTTTCGCTTCGTTGCGCTCACCGACGCCCAACTGACATATATGTCCACCGACCCTACGCACTGCACGTCGAACCCACCGCGTTCGAATTGACGGGCCAAGTACCTCTGGGCGGCCTCCAGGTCGAACGGTGGGTACCCGACGACGTACGAAGGCACTCGGAGAAAGACCTGCTTCTGACGCATGTTCACGGCCGACTCGAGCTTGCGAGACATCTGTTCGTAGATCTTGGCGTACGTATCCTTGAGCATCTGCCGCTTCCGCGACTCCATGGCCTCTATGTCTTTGATATCGAGCATGCCTGGCCTAAACTTGACCGTTATTTTTTAAATCGAAATTTAACACCGCGTCGTAGTCGACGTAGTCGCGCGCGGTGCTCATGGATTCGTACACGGCCGTCTCCGCGGGGGAGTTTACGTCGATCGGTTGCGTTCGAAGGGAGACGACCTCGACGTGCGCACCGTCGCCCTTCACTTCGATGGTGGACGTCACGCTGAATCCGTGAGCGAACCCGGTCTGTTTCACGAGCATGTACTGAATATCATAAATCACATCAGCCTCGTTATCCTTGTGTCGGTAAGCCTTGACGGCCGTCGTCTCGATCACGTACGTCGGCACGCGCAAACGTTTTTGCACCGCGAAATTCGTCGCGAGCACCATCTTAGACATCAGGTCGTGTGTAATTTTGGGCTCGAATTCTTCGTATGCATTTAAATTAATTTCGTCCGCCTCGAGGACGACCTCTCTCGAAGGCTCGCCGTGATCGAACCACTCCGTAAATTTTTCGACGCGGTTGGGAATGAGCGTGATGATGCACGCGGCGAGCGCGGCGATGAAAATCACCCTGGCGTCCATCCTAACATTTAATTACAATTTTTTTCGAATTCATTTAATTCGAGTCTTCGTCTTCATCTACTTCGTAGGAAGTCGACGACGATTCGGCGTCGGACGTTTCATCGTCGGACGTTTCGTCGTCGCTATCGAGTCGGGCGAAGCGCCGACGCACGAGCGAGCGCAGTTCCGCGCGCGGGTCCACCGGTCCCCTGAGTCGCCCAATTAATTGCCCGCAATAATAATACGTCAGGTAACCGATCCAGAGTGCGATCGCGGCGCAGTCCTTCGTGATTTCGATCAGGAAATCAAAAGGAAACGTCGACGGAATGGCGTCGACTCGAGCCCTCAATTCTTGCCAGGTGTTATGCATGGTCTTTACGCTCCAACGCGTGATTTCTCTAATATTAATTAATTCACGAAATAATAATGTCTCTGCTTATTTTCAGTCAGCGGTGCTCTCACTCGAAAAGCGTTATCGAGTACATTCAGAAGCACCCACAGCTCAGGCAGATCGTGCAGTTCCACGACGTCAACGTACACGGCGTACCCGAGCAGTATCGCGACAGGATAAACCGCGTTCCGACGATGTTGACGAAAAATGGAAAAATATTAATTGGCAACGAAATAAAAAATTGGCTCGAATCGCTTCTCCCGTGCGAACAAGTGTCGCACTTTGAATTCGGTAGTACGTGTAACATGGGTGGGCTCGACGGCGAAGACGTGCAAGAAAACTCGTTCAGCTTGGACGCGTACGGCCAGGCGCTCGCACCGCCGATCACACCGGATTTGGAGAAAAAAATTAAAGCACCCGTCGGTCAGGGCTCGGTCTACGAGAGTGAAGTGAGCTAACAATTAGAGAAATACATCGAATTAATTCCAGTGATGCGACTCGTCACAATCCAAGCGACCGCCTTCCGACAGATCTTCGAGTGCCTCAAGGATATTTTGAACGATACCAACATTTATTTCACACCGGAAGGTATCACCATCTGCACCCTAGACACGGCGCGCACGAGTCTCATCGACGTACAACTCGCCGCCGCGAATTTCGAAGAGTACGAGTGCGACGAACCCGAAATCATCGCGGGCGTCAACATCACGAACACGTTTAAATTGTTCAAATCCATCGGGACGAACGACGTGCTCACGTTTGAAATTAAACCAGGGTGCAAGGAGTACTTGCACATCGAGATCGCGAGCGAGGCAAAACGCCAAACGTCCAAGTTCGATCTCAAACTTCTCGACATCAACGAGAGTCGCATCGAAGTTCCCGAGATCCCGATCGAAAACATCGTCTCGACGACGCTCCCGTCGGCAGATTTTCAACGTCTGTGCCGGGACATGGGCAACGTCGGCACGGACATCACCATCACGCGAGAGGCGAATGAGTTGCGCCTCCAGTGCGAAGGCGACTTCGCGAACCAGGAAACACGCATCGAAACCGTCGAGACAACCGAACACAAGTTTAACGGCGCGTACAGTCTGCGGTACCTCAACATCTTCACGAAAGCTACAGGCATGTGCTCGAACGTTCAGTTAATGCAGGAAACTGGTAATCGTTTTCTCATTTTGCAATACAACGTCGCTAACTTAGGCGAATTGAAATTTTACCTCGCCACTAAGGTATCTTCAAGTCCGTAGTCACGGCGTCGAGCGTCGACAGGGTTTTCTTAAGGCCCAAGGAATTTTGTAATCTAAGCAAAGGGAATTCACTCTTCAACGTATCGATTCGATAGCAAAGCAAATCGCGAATGTATACCTCTTCGCCGTGAAAATCGCCGCGTGGACCCGCGTACTTTTTGATCTTGCTCGTGATGTCACGCACCGGTTTCCCATCGGCGTCACAGAGAATGACTTCCACCAGTGGGACGTGAAACGAGACCCCGGTGGGTTCCGGTGGAGGCCACTCGTGTTCGGATCTCGCGCAAATGAACTTGTACGGCTTGCCGTCGAAATAATACTTCACGCGCGAGATCGCGCGCTCAACGCACCGAGGCGTCGGCGACGAACGGTAATCGTCCGGGTGGTTGAAAGACGCGAGAAAGTTCAGGCAGGGCGTCTTGTACCACTCCCAAAACTTCTTCTCCCCGAGCCAGGGCTCGGCGATCGCCTCGCCCCTTTCGGGGCGGCCCTTAATCGTGTACTCGAGGCTCGCGCGGTCGACGAAATAGTTCGCGGGTCGCGTCAGTCGGACCCAGAGGGCGTAGATTGGGTAGATGACGTACGTAAAAAGCAGGCTTAGAAGATTATCCATTGGTTTAACTAGTAATCATGCAAGGGAATTTCCTAAGCCGATATGAAAACAAAATATCAGATTGGGAAAAGCTCATAAATGACGACCCCGAGAACAGGACACGATATGAGAGTGAGATGGCCGCGTACATCATCGCGTGCATGCCGTACATGAACGCACACGCCGAGGACGAGGAGTGCCAGGGACAAAAGAACACGGATAACGTCTTCAACGCACAGGAAACCATAGGACTCCAACGAAAAGATATATACAACGAGTATCTGTACAAGGTCGAGGGGCAAACCGACGCCATGCCAATGACGAGCGCGAGGCGCAAGACGATCGAAGAGCGGTGCACGGCGTGCGATTCCACGAACGTCGTGCATTTCACCGAGACCTCAGACCTCGTGTGCGAAGACTGCGGGACCATCGTGGACACCATCATATCACAGGAACTCACGTACAGGGAAGAGCAGGAATCCACGAGCAAAATAGTCAACTACTCATACAAGCGAGAAAACCACTTCCAGGAGTGGCTTTCCCAATTCCAGGCACAGGAGATGACGACGATACCCGATGACGTCATAGATTTACTCAAGGATGAACTCAAAAAACAGAAGATCCAAAAAAGAAGCGAGATCACACACGCGAAAGTCAGGGGACTACTCAAAAAGAACAGGCTCAACAAGTACTACGAACACGTACCGTTCATATGTAACCTTCTCAACGGTATAAAGGCACCGAAGATGCCACAGGTACTCGAAGAACGGCTTCGCATGATGTTCCGGGACATCCAGGGACCGTTCGACAAGCACTGCCCAGCCGAGAGGAAAAACTTTTTATCGTATTCCTACGTTCTCTACAAGTTCGTAGAACTGCTCGAGGAAGACGAGTACCTAAAATACTTCCCGCTTTTGAAAAGCAAAGAGAAACTGTTCATGCAGGACCAAATATGGAGAAAGATTTGCGCGACACTCAACTGGGAATTTATTGCCACCATTTAGTAATTAGCACGTAGATGTTGAATCAATACGAGCGTTACGTCATCGAAGAAGCCAATCACCACATGAAACTCGCGCGCGAGATATTAGAGGAAGGATTGAAAGATCCCGAAAGGTATTTTAAAGAGTCCAGGAAACAATACGAAGATTGCGTGAAGGTCATTCCGTTTCTTTACATGATGAGTCAAAAGCCGGAGGCTCGTCTGTGAGTGTCACGCGCCGAACCTCCGCATCCGGCACGCCCCAGAAATTTACGAGGTACGCGTCGCGCAGACCCAAAAGCCGAACGTACCGTCTTAATTGTATCTCCGCATCATCGTTGAGTTTTTTGACCGTCTTGAACTCAAGGATGGTTTCATTGTTTACTATGAGGTCAGGCTTCACGTAGCCACAGCACTGCTCGTGGAAGTATACAGACACGTGGCGCTCAGAGTCGAACGGAACTCCCATTTCCCGAAGCGCGATCTCGAACGCTTTGTGGTACACCTCCTCCTTGTGCCCGAGCCCGAGCTCGCGGCGGATCTCTTGAACGATCGAGTGGACGTCGAGCGGCGGCGACATTTTGACGATCGCGTAAAAAAATTGTCAGAGTATACCAGTATGCGAGCGACGACGATCGTGCTCGTGACATTCATATCATTACTGATCGCCGCGATCGCGGTGATGAGTGATAAAGGTATGTTGAAGGTAAGTTTCAGTGACCAAGGGCTCGGACCGAACGTACCCGCACCAACGAACACCAACACGGCACTCGAGCAGGAGTACCCGGTCGTCAACGACCCGATCGTCGCGAACCAGGACTGCTCAGTCGAAAATGCCGTCTACACACCGGTCAAGGGAACGTGTGTCAGCAGTGACGGGGAAGTCCTCGACGGTACACCGGGAAAATGCGGCACGGGTACGGGGATCCAGCGCTTAGACATCGAGGCGAGCACGGGGTTCGTTCCGGCGTCCGGAACGGGGACGTGCGAACTATTAGAGAAGGAAGGTGACTGCGAAGTACCGTGTCCGATGAACTGCGAGGGTGGCAGATGGGTCGAGGGCGACGCGTGCGTGCGCATGAACTCTGACGGAAGCACGACCGCGCTTTTTGACGGGGGGTCCGCCATGAATGGTACTTGCGGACCCGGGCAACAGTCCATGACGAGAATCACGACCGATACCGACCCAGATTCGCCCCATTATTTCAAACCGGCGGTGGGTAAAGGGACGTGCACGCTGTCGAAAACCGTCGCGTGTGAACGCGAGTGCGCAGAGGGCGTCGTCGTCGGACAGTGTGGGTACTCCGGAATCAAGGTGAAAGACACAGACATCGGATCCCAAGTGCTCGGCCACGAAGGGTGCGTTCGGAAAGACCCGAACGGGGCTCAACGGGGCGCGAAAGACGAAGCGGGCAATTTCATTCCCGTCGAAGAAGGCGAAGACGGGTTCGAGCGCTGGTATGAGGCCGCGTACTACGGGGACACGTCCAAGTGCGATAATCTCGTCGAGTGGCGTTCGTGTTCAGGTCCGCCGGTGCCTCAGGATTGCGTCGGCGATTGGATCAGACAGCCGGACACGGACTCTGAGTGGTCCGCGTGTAAACTTCCCGCAGGTGAGGTCTGTGGGGCGACGTATCGAGAAAAGAAGTACCACATCTCCACACCCAAGGGCACGCGCCAAGTCGGGGGCGTGACCATCGATAACGGGAAAGAGTGCACGGCAACCATCACCGTCGACGGTCAAGACGAAGAGCGCATCATGCAACCAGGTGGTCAACTTACGTACACGGAATGGTGTGGAGAGAGTCAGCGCGTCGCGTGCTGTCAAAAGAGTGACTGGGTATACGACGCCGCACACGGGTGTAAACTCGACGAAGGCGGGGCAAATCCACGAAAGCGGTACACGCGCGAAGTGACGGGCGCGTGTGACGAAGACGATGGGGATCCGGATGGGAATGCGACGGAAAAATTCGAAGGGTGCTGCTACACGTCTCCATGGGAAGACGGTTTGGTCGACGCCGAGACGGGAAAAGTCAAACAGAGGCGCAAGGTCGTAAATTGCGACACCGACACGGCGACCGAACAGGAAGTGCCAGCGTGCTACATCGCACCGGCGTGGGAGAACTCCGGACTGTGTAGCGCAATGGGTGAGCAGAAACAGACGCGCGTGGTACACAACGAGCGACTCTGTGACCCAAGCCTCGACGCGAGCTCGACCAGAGTCATCGATTGCGACGTAGACTGCGAAGGCAGATGGGATTGCGGCGTGTGTGACGTCGCACCCGGTAAGGGCGCGAACGACGGGTCACAATTACAGAAGACGTGTCGATGGACGACGACGCGCGAACAGAGACACGGCGGCAGGGCGTGTCCGTCACCGAAGACGATCATCGTCGAGGGCGAATCCAAGAGCTTACCTCTCCCAGGCGGCGGATCGGAAAGCGTGAACGCGTGTCCGAAACCGGTGAATTGTGAAGGGAAAGAGACCGCGGGCTCGTGTGGTTACGCAGGGTGCGGTCAAACTCGATACAAAACCATGACGTACCAAATCACGAAGAGTGCGGCACACAACGGGAAGTGTGATAAAATCAACGGGTCGACGCGACAGGTATCGTGCGGCACGGGACCGTGCCCGATTAACTGCGCCGGGTACTGGCAAGATCTTGACGAATACTGTCACACCAAAGGTGGACTTGCCACTAGGCCAACATGCTACAACTACCAATGGCAAAAGTATGTGAGAACGCAAAATGGAGCACACGGCGGTGATGATTCGTGCCCCGCGAATGGAAAAAGGAAAAAGAAAAGCTACAACGACAACACGAATTGCAGCAACAAGGTAGGTGAGTTGTGCCCTTCTTAAAGAAAATTTACCAGAAAATCCATAGGTACTCAGAAAAAATGTAGACTTAACATAGCATGAGCACGGCGACTATCATCATCGTGCTGTTTCTATGCATCAGCATCCTAATGCTCGGGAGCGGGGGTGCATACTTGCTCACGAAAGAAGGCGAAAACACCTTACCGGAGGGTGTCCCAACACCAGTCAATACCAACCCCACATTAGCCCAGGAATACCCGGTGATACAGGATCCGGTCGTCGCAAATCGAGATTGTTCCGTCCAGGAGGCCGTGTACACGGATGTGACGGGCACGTGTCAGGATAGCAGCGGTAATATTCTTGACGGCACACCAGGAAGGTGTGGCACGGGGACGGGAAGACAGAGACTGGACCTCGGTCTCAGTCAGGGGTTCGTGCCCGCATCAGGGACGGGCACGTGCGATATCCTAGAGAAAGTAGGCGAGTGCGAAGTACCGTGTCCATCGAATTGCGAAGGCGGACGATGGATCGAAGGACAGGCGTGCGTGCGAATGAACGCCGACGGGTCGAAGACCGCGCTCTACGACGGTGGAAGCGCCGCGGTAGGCACGTGTGGCTCGGGTCAACAGACCATGACACGCGACGTTTCAGAAACCGATCCGGATTCACCCTTCTTCTTCAAACCGTCCCAGGGGTCGGGAACGTGCGCCTTTACGAAGACGTCCGCGTGTGAACGCGAGTGCTCGGATGGCGTCATGATTGGAAGGTGTGGCTACTCGGGGATCAAAGTCAAAGATCGCGACATCGGGTCCCAGGTGTTGGGCCATGAAGGGTGTGTGAAGAAAGATCCAAATGGAACCAACACGGGTGCGAAGGACGAAACCGGGAGATACATACCCGTCGAGGCAGGCGAAGACGGGTTCGAGCGCTGGTACGAGGCCGCGTACTACGGGGACACATCCAAGTGTAATGATCTCGTCGAGTGGCGTTCGTGTAAGGGCCCGCCGGTACCCCAGGATTGCGTCGGTGATTGGATCAAACAGCCGGACACGGAATCGGAGTGGTCCGCGTGTAAACTCCCAGAAGGGCAGGTGTGCGGCGCGACGTTCCGCGAGAAGAAGTACCACATCTCCACACCCAAGGGCACGCGCCAAGTCGGGGGCGTGACGATCGATAACGGAAAAGATTGTCGAGCGCTCGTGACCGTCGACGGGCAGGACGAAGAGCGCGTCATGGAAGATGGTGGTCAACTCACGTTCACCGAATGGTGCGGCGAAACCCAGCGCATCAAGTGTTGCGAAAAGACGGAATGGGTCGAAGACGAAGCGCGTGGGTGTGCGCTCGACGAAGGCGGAGAGAATCCAACAAAGCGGTACACGCGCGAAGTCTCGGGGGCGTGCGGTCCTAACGATGCTCCGTACGACGGAGACCCGGATGGGAACGCGACGGAAAAATTCGAAGGGTGTTGCTACACATCCCCGTGGGAAAACGGTCTGGTCGACGCCGTGACGGGAAAAGTTAAACAATCGCGCACGGTGAAAAACTGTGGAACGCAAATGCAGACGGAACAGGAAGTGGCGGCGTGCTACATCGCACCGACGTGGGAAAACGCCGGGGAGTGCGGTGCGAATGGTCAGCAGAAGCAGACGCGTGTCGTGCACAACGAGCGACTTTGTGACCCAAGCCTCGATACGAGCTCAACGCGTTACGTCGACTGTTGCTACAGTCCCGCGACGTGGACGACGTCGCGTACGTGTCAAACGAATGGTAAACTTCTGGAAACGCGCACGGTCCGCGACGGTCTCAATAACAACGCCGGTCTGTGTTCCCCAGAACAGGCGAAGAATACACGGGACGGCGCTACGTGCTGTTACATAGATTACACGTCAGCGGATAAATCCGGGTCGTGCCAAGCGGGGACGCAGCGCCTAAAGTACGCGAAATATGCAGGCAATTGTACCTCAGCGCAGCTCAACGCGGGGTCCGAGGTGTGCTGCGACACGTCAGAGTGGCAAAACGTAGGCACGTGTGACAACTACAAACAAAAAAAGAAATTGAAGTTCGGCCCCGGGTGCACCAGCTCGGACAAGACGAGAATCAAGAATGCAAATTCTGGAAGCGTCATCATAGACGATTGGCTGCATAAAACGTTTTCGTGCAGTGGTAAGGCGTGCCTCACGGGCTGGGTCGATACCGGCGAGAGGTGGCACGGCGGTTGGACAAACTGTTACGCCGATGTAAAAAGAAAATATGGATACAAAAAGCAAAGATTCCAAGTAACACGCAACAGAACGGGCAACGGGACGGTCTGTAAATGGCCCGTTAGAAACGGTACGACTAGAAATGTCAACACGGGACAGGTTGCTCAACAAAGTTGTAGCAGTGGGGGCCCAGCGGGAGGTAAGTAAACATTTCTTGATAAGTATTAGACGCATGCGAACATTCGCAGTGTTCGCGATCGCAATGTGTTGTGCCGTAGTCTACTACATTGCGATGGCGACCAGGGCGAACGACGACA
>Ga0255777_10001542_pt1 | contig 21620 bp, 26 predicted proteins | sample 101ome_15_FD_179975 | JGI IMG/M metagenome (GOLD analysis project Ga0255777, IMG submission 179975) | Coastal salt marsh microbial communities from the Groves Creek Marsh, Skidaway Island, Georgia - 101402AT metaG (version 2) | ecosystem: Environmental > Aquatic > Marine > Intertidal zone >... | reverse complement strand
CTTTCATGATTTCAAGAGCATAGTGGTCAGCAATGTTTGCAAGCATTTCATCTTGGGTAAATGTCACATCTTGTCCTAGAATTGTAGAAAGGTCGGCCATCGCCTTTTGTCTTTCTTCATGGACTTCCAGCAACTTTTGAATCTTAGAAACATCAACGCCTTTGATTTGCTTGAATGCTTCCAAGACTTGTTTTCTAGACATTACAATCAATCCAAGAAATACACAATGTCGGACTTGCTATTCAAAATGTCCATTGCTTCTTTTCGCAGAATATCATACTTCTCTTTCGTAGAAATGTTCGCCCCAGTTTCGGCAATGAGAATGGTTTGGTCGTCATGCCGTAGAATCTCAGCCGCCACAAGTTTCGTAGCCGCTTCATGAATAGCCGCAGGAACTCTACTGCTTCCAGCAACATAGGTCACAATGACTGAGTTGTTGGTGTGGTAGGGATAGTCCTTCAAGAAGAAGATACGGCCTTCATCTCCGATTGCCCAAAAGGAACCGAGCCGTCGCATGTCCTGCTTATCAGTGAATCTTTCCACCGTAGCAACTGTAGGGACGCTGAGATTGGTAGCGGTAAAGGTGACTGTTTCGCTACTTAGCCCATCCCCAGTAATAGCGTTGCTAAGAACAACAGTAGTAGCATCAGTAATAGAAGCAATGGTAGCCGCACTAGGAATATCAGTTCCCGAAACCCCCATACCTACGGCCAACTTGCTTGAGTCTTCAACCGTAAGGTTCGTAGAAAGATTGCTACCCGAACAGGTTTGCTGAGTGGTGATGATAATGTCGCAGTCCGAACCATCTTCCCCCATCAACAAAGAAGAAATCTGTATCTTGGTTGAAGTGGCGGCATCCGAATAAGCATAAAAGAAATCGGAAATGTTTCTCCCACTTGTCACGATGCTCTTTGGCTGAGTAGCCCCTGTAAATTGGAAAGTATCTGCTGGGAACAATTCGTTGATGCAGTATTGAATTTCTTTTGCAGTTGTTTTCTTACCAAGCGTCACATCAAACTCGCTATTGGAAACTGCTCCACCATTTTCCGAAGTCATAGTAAACTGTGTGCCGGAATTGGGCAAACCCAGTTTAATCTCATAAATGTCCCTAAAGTTGTCAAGGAGTTGAATAGAACCATGAGCAGATGCAATCTCCTTGTAGGAATCTCCTTGCCAAACTCTGAGAGAAACCACCTTACTCAGTTTACGAGTGCTAAGTTGGACAAAACCAATGTAGCCACCGTAATATGCTTTGATAGGAGGTCTGCTAATCTCAAAATTATGAACTTCATCTTTATGGATAATAGGCCTAAAAGAACGCTTTGCTTTATCATCTACAGTCCCTTCTACTCTTTTGATAATTGACCCCACTTGCTCCGCAGTAGGATTGGTTGATGCAGTAAAGTCGGGAATCTGCAAAAGGTCAGCAACGGCAAGAATGTCCGTGTAATATCCATAGCCAAGAGAATAATCAACACCATTTGCGGTCTTGATGTAGTCGCTCGGTGATGATGAAATTGACATGAGCATCAATCCCTAATTTCTCTTTGAACTCTATTGATTCTCTTTGTGATAGTTCTTAGTCCTTTCAAAACCTCTTTATCAAACGATTTAGGACTCCCTCGCTGATACTTGAAGGGGTTGAGGTCAAACTCACCGAACTGCTTTGCTTTAACCGTGTAAAGGACAGGAATACCCTCGTCCCACATTTCTTTGAAAGAAGCAATTTGCCTTGGGCTGGTTCTTCCTTTAAGCCCTGCAAGTTGACCTGCTCTCATGCTTGAGGTGTAGCCAGTGTCTTCGGGAGTGCTAACAAGATTGAGGGCTTGGCTGAATTTCCCTTGCTCGTATAGTTGCATAGCAGTTTCCATGTTTTTATTTAGATTGCTAAGTTTGCCTTCTGCTCTCTTGAGCCTACCTTCAACAATTTTGCGAGAATCTCGCAATTCAGTCATTGTTTTCCTCGTTTGAGCAATGTCAGTTTCAATCTGATTTACTCTCTTCTCTTCTCTTTCGGTTAGGTCGCCCTTGGATTGAAGTTCTTCCAATTCCTCTTTCATTTCAGCAACTCTTTCTTCAAGAAGTTCAAAGTCAGAACGAGATTCAGTATTAATCTCCTGCTTCAACTTGTTAAGTCGCTTAATTTCTTTCTTGAGGGCTTCGGCTCTTTTACCCACTTCTTCTTGATACTTTTCCATCATTTCTTCTACGAGCGCAGAATCCTCCTGTTGCCGAGATTTTTCCTTTACTTCTTCAAGTTCCTGCCTAAGTTCTCGGAGTTGCTTTTCTTGCGTTTTGCTCCTTTCACCAAGTTCTTCCAAAGGCTTGATTTTGTCAAGAATTCTTTGCATTCTAGCAAAGCCCGGTGCTTCTTCTACAATGGTGAAATCACCGTAAATGCTAGCAAGCCTATCAAAGAACTCAACTCTGTCGTCTGCCTTTTCCGGCACAGGTTGCATCTGTCCATTGACAAGAACTTGAAGGGGCTTTCTTGTTTTGAAGTATTGGCCAACCCCGCTCGTAATGCTCGTCTTCAAGGACAACTCAACAATACCTTTTGCGATGGTCGTAGGGTCGTTTAGCACAGGTTCAAGTGCTTTCTTGAAACTTCTTTCGTTGTCTTTAACGAGTTTAGCAATATCATCTTTAACCAAGTTTGAGAGGTTAAAGGTATTCAGTTTGCCTAGGCGAACAAGATAGTTCTTCCCATCAATTTCAATGACATTTTCAAATCTAGGCCTATCAGGATTCTCATTAATCTGTGCAATCATTTGAGCGACAAATGGTGTATCTCCAATGCTGGGAGTTTTGAACTCACCAAGTCCTTTAAGCGAGCCATCTTCTTGCACTTCAACTTCTTGAATTTCAGCATCACGAATCAAGGAGTTGCCTGCGAGAATTCTAAAGAAAAGATTCTCCGGTAGTTCAAGGCTCAATTCTCCAGTATCTACCTCAACTGTGGCTCTCTTAGCAGAATAAGTTGGGTTGTAGATACCATGCTTCGCTAGATGTTCTTGCTTCAAGTCACGAATAGCGTTGAGGTCGTCTTTTTCGGGGTATGTAACAATGGCGTTTGGTGCTTTATCAGTAGTGCTTTTCGTCCCAAACTTGAAAGTCAAAACAGTTTCGTCGCCACTCTCTTTTTCTTTTTGCTCAAGAGTCACATCTACTTTGAGAGATGAGTCGCCAAGTTCCGAACCAAAGTAATCAAACTTAGGAATGCCTTCCATCTTTCTTCCATATTGAAAACTTCCAAGACCGGCCAATTTATTCAAAATACTTGAATCAAACAAATCGCCAACAGTAAGCCCTTCAAGAGCATCCCTTCCGCCCTTCCCAGCAAGTTTCTTTTTGAGGTCCCCAAACTGTGAATCGGGCAAAGCCGCAAGAAAACCATCAAGGTCTTTCTTCAATTCTTCTTTGAGGAAGTCGTTGAACTTTGCACTCATCTTTGCCCTATTTTCCCTAGGATAGTTGGGGTTGTCCGGGTCTTCAAACGCCACTTCTGCATTTCTGAGATTAGTAACAAAATCTCGGTCTTGGCCCGTGATGAATGCAACCATTTCTCTTTTTAGGTCGGCGGAAGAAGAGGACATGTCCTTATTGCTTCCGTCCCAATAGATTTGAATTCCCATTCAACCGCCTCACATCAACCACTTGGCCCATGCCGCACCCTTTTGCACGACAGAGGTTAGACCAAGACCAGCGGAAGGAGGCTCATAACTCATTTGTCCGGTTTGAGGGTCAATCCAATAGGGCCTCCCGTAGCCGTCTTGTCCGGCTGGCGGGACTGGGTAGCCGCTTCCGTTTTGGGTTGCGGCCATTCCCTGCCCATACATTTGTTGGGCTTGTCCGTATTGCCCTTGAGCCTGCTGAACTCCCTGCATTCCCATTGGGTTCCCAAAGCCCTGCGATTCAACATATTGTTGCTTGGCGAGTTTGCGCTGATTAATCACTTCTGCATTCAAAGCCGCCGCTAGAATCTTTTGAATGTCCAAATCAATGTTCTCTTGAGTAATCCTTTCGTATTCTCGCAGAGCATCACGGTTGACGGTCATGCTTGTTCCCGAAGTTTCAAAGGAAAGTTTGGAAAGCATCTGCGAAACAACTCGCTCAGTCACATCTTCCATGAGTTTTTCAAGCGCAGTAAGGAATGCTTCTCCGTGGTATTGGAGAAACTCTTCTACATGATTGTCTTGCAAAGACAAGAGGTTATTCACCGTCTTGAATGTAGAATCATTCTGTTGCGCTATCGCCGCTGTGAAGTTCTTGTTGCTTACTCCCATTTGCCTCAACTCCTTTTTGCACCATCAAGTAGTTTAATTGTTCCGTTAGAAGGTTGATTTCATTCACGATTCTGTATGCTTCCTGTGTAGCGGTTTCCATCGTTGAAATGCTCGGCGGCTTGATTGACCATCCTGCCGCAGTCAAAGCCATAACATCTGCTTTGTTAAGGTTATTGATTGGGCCGGTTTTTAGAACCTTGGGCATCTTTGGCTTAAATGCCTTAAATTCCAAACCATGTTCTTCTGCTAGCACCTGTTGCTCAAGCATTTCCATCTGCATGAAAGTGGATGCGTGTTTTGGGCAATAGGTCCCTCTCAAGGGCCTCCCTTTGGTAACTTCGCTGAGAGGGATTGGTGGGCGAAGCGTGTCGCCTTGTTCCCAAAAATGATGGGAGCCGCACACAATGCACCGGTCCTTCAAGTTGAACTTCTTGCCGTAGCGAATAAACAGGAACTTCTTCTTTTCCGGCATTAGCACCTTTTTGATTTCCTTGAGCCTTTTCTTTGGCTTTTGTTCATCATAGATGTATTCTTCAATGATACCCGCACTTCTTGCTCTTTCCAGTTTTGGAAGGAAGGCATTCACTACATTCGGTCCTTGTGGGTTTTGAAACCCTTGTTGTGGGTATTGTGGCCCACCGATTATGTTTGGTTGCTGATACATTCTTTTCACCTCAGTAATCTCTAATCATCGTCATGACTCCACGATACACCATTTCCGGGTCCGACTTTGCTGAAACAATGTATTTGTAGCAAGGTATTCCCTTCTCGTTCAGTTTTCGCATACCATATTTGAACGGCTCAAATATCTCATGTTTGTCTATGGGTTGCTCACTTTCATACTTTTCCCCCCAAATGTCGTATTTGTTTGCCCAAATACCAACGGCCATCGGGTAGTCTGCGTCTTTCTTCCTTTTTCCCGTTGGCCAAACTGGGGAACAAATCGTATCAACGAGGAACTTCCAAGCCACTTGATGGTCAAGATTGGAGGCATTATCTAGGTGGCGATGGTCAATCATGAAGATGATGTATTTCACTTTCCGCAATTGCATGTCCTTAACCCACTCTTTCCAGTAAATAGCCTCCCCGCCAATATCAGCACTCTTGAGAGTGTAGGCTTCTCCGTCTATCTTGACCGCCTTTCTTGTGGCTCTGTGAAGCCCAACAGTTCGCTCATTGATTTGATGGACTTCGCCCCTCGTTGTCAACTGATGAGCCAAAGTCGTCTTACCAACCATTGTTGCTCCATAGACTCCAAAGTTGATAGCGTGAAGTTTCTTGTAGACGGCTAACACTGCTTCTGTAACAACAACTGCAAAGCCGGTTAGGAGTGACATGTCAATGACTCCACAACGATTTTACCGATTCAATAATCCAGCCCATAATGTTAATGTCAAACACACCAGCAATGTTTCCAACAAGCAATGCCGACAAGGTTGCACAAGAACCCCAAAACCATGCTCTCATCTTCAAGAAGAAAATGTCAGCAGAGTGCGCTCTCTGCTGATTGTAAGCGTAGTCCGAGTCCGAGAACCCCATAAGGTCGCCTAGCATTTACACCCCTCATTGCAGACCAATCAAGAACTCGTTGGAAACAGAATTTCCATCGTTGTCTTGAGTCAACATCTGAGGTTGTTGCTGGAATGCAGGCATTCCAAAACTGTTGGAGTATTGCTTTGCGCTCTCTACGAGTTTGGTTCTCTGTTCCGCATCCCTCGCCTTTCTAGCCCAGTATGCTGAAATCTTCCGGTCAAGAAGCATCAGTTCAATCCGGTCATTGAGAGCCAAGTCAAAGATGGCTTTCATGACCATGATTGAACCAATCGTTCCAAGTCCAAAGAGAATGGAATGCGCTAGAGGCCCATACGGGAAACTTGTCCCGTATTGTGCATAGAAGAATACATTCGCTCCACTGAGTGTCCCCACAAAGAGGATAGTCATGACTAGCCTAGTGTCTTGGTTCAAAACCGCCATAGGTATAACCTCAAGCGAACTCAATGGAAACTGCTGAATCTCCACCAGCGGCTACTTCTTCAAAGTAAATACCGTCTTTGCACATCACGCCATGCATGTCAAACTCAATGGTTTGATTTGCGGCCAGCACAAGTCTAGCAACTTCTTTGCCACTGCTGGAGGTTCCATCGTAGATTTTCACGGTAACGGGACTTGCCCCACCAACCTCACAAGCATGAATGCTCATGAGCAAGGCATGTCCTTTTGTAACGACTGCGCTAGCAGTCAATACTCCGCTTGTTCTACAACCAGCAAACCCCATACAAAGTTCCCCTGTTTATTCCGTTGAGCGTCCACCTATTTAATTCGTCTTCCAAAACACCGGCTAGAAAGATTCACTCTTTCTTGGCCTTGGAGGTCTTGGTAGGCGTCTTAGCAGTAGTCTTCTTGGCTCTCGTCTTAGGGATGAAGAGGGCAACCGCATCCTTAGGCGAAAGAATTTCTTCTTCCACTTGCCTGTTAATGGATGCAATCTTGTCCTCACTCAGCCCTTTGAAGAAAGCCTCGTCTTCCTTGGTGAAGGAGAAGAGAAGGTCACTGTGACTCAGAGCGGAGATAGCCCACTCACTCGGCACTTCCACCTTTTCCCCTTTCACCAAGGAAACCTCGGTAAAGTAGACCTTGCACTTGAATCTTCGGAGCGTAGACGATTCTGCGATTTCCATGTAAGCCATGCAATCCCCTCAAAGCGGATTACCAATAGCCATCAACACATAGGTAGCGTCGGGAATCGTTGGTGTAATCGTAATCGCACCGTTCACTGGAAAGGTTTCCGTGAAGTCAATTCCCATAGTTCCTGCCGTCGCATTTGTAGGAGTAACACTCACAAAATCAGTTTGACTGAAAAGAGTCAACTCCAAAGCCTGCGTTCCCGAACCGTTGAAGGAGGTCAAGGTTCCAAAGATAATGTGCTTGTTACCAAACACAGTCCTAGAAGACTCGCTAAATGATGTTGCTTCGTTAGCCATCTAAGCCACCTCATTGCAGGTTGGTAATCTTACCTTGACCCTTGAAGAAGGAACAACCGACTTCACCGATGGTTCGGTAAAGACCGGTGTTGCCGAGGCGACCCACACCGAATGGGTTGCCGTTGGTGATACCGTCTTCAAGATACTGCGTGGGCTTCATGACAGAGAGCCACAGGTGGTCAGTGTCAAGGAACAACAAGTCAGCAATGCCCGTAACCGTAGAGTGCGTGGTAGAAGCCATGTCCTTCACAGGGATGAGAGGAATGTCGTAGTAGGTAGAAACTCGGAAACCGACTTCTTGACCCTTCACACCACGAACACCGTTCACCGTTGGAACGATTTCCTTTCGGTCCATGAAACGCTCTTGTGCTTGGAGCAGGTCAGCCAAGGCTTGAATGGTGTCGTAGCCAGTCAAGATAACCTTTGGCGAACCGCCCTCAATGCGGAGGTCACGAATCATACTGTTCAAGCGAGTAAGCGTGAGGCTTCGCACATCGGAAGCCACATAGCCGTCGCCATAGTCAACAGTAGCGTCAAGGAAAGAAGCCGAGGTTCTGTTGGAACCGTAGAGGTTGTTAATCATCGTGCCTTGTGCTTCGGAGTAAAGGTTGTCCGTGTCTGCTTGGTCAATCTCAGCGGTAGAGGTAACGACCTTGTAGAGCGAAGTGTAGTTGTCTTCCAAGTTAGCCAAAGCGGTAGGCTCACCGTAGAACTCAAGAGGCATCACAAGCATCTTGTTCTGCATCTCAGCGTGGTGCTTACCCATGTCTTCACGCATTTGCGCTCGGAGGTCGCCAATACCATCGTCAATCTTGGCCATCTCAATAGCGATTTCACTGAACTCAAACTGATGAGAAACCGTCTTAGGCGAAAGGTAGAGTTGAGCGTAGGTAGGGGCAATGGCTTGAAGGCCACCGCTACCAAGGCTTTGGTTCTCCGAAACGCCACCAATCAAGTCAGCAGAGGTCGTAGCGGCACCGATAGCACCGCTCGTTCCAACAGAGAGAGCGGCACTGGAACCACCAGCAGGACGCTCCGACAAAACTCTCCAACCGCTGGAGGTGTAAGGACGCTTTGAGATAACGGAAAGTGCGTTGCACTCTCTGTTAAGCATAGACCAAACCTTTTGGCCATAAACTTGGTTGTAAAGGCTAGCCAAGTAGCCAGTTGGGGCGGATTGTGCGCCATCGTGAGTAGTGTGAACACCACTCAATGCGCCAGCCGCTTTCAACAAATCGTTGCCAGCGTAACCTGCCATGTTCAGTCCGTAACTTTGTGCTTCCAAATCTGCAATCGTGTTAATGTAACCCATATCTAATCACCTCAGTAGTTTCCTCCAACCAGACGGTGAACATCGGCCCAATCCATTGAGGCAATGTCGTCCATTGATGGAATGTTTGCGGTAACTGCTTGTTGAGCCTTCACGATGGCATCCTTTTCAGCAGTCAAAGACTTGCGGAGTTCGCTAAATTCTTCCTTGAGGGAAGCAATCTCCGAAGCGGCATCGTATTGTGCCTTTGCGAGAACATCTTCACGGGTAGCCACTTCTGCGTTGAAGCGAGCCTCAAAGGACTTCTGCAACTCAGCAAAAGCCAACTTCTCAAGTTGTTCAGCACGGAAAGCCTCGTAAGCCTTCTCAATGTTGTCGTTGGAGAGGTTAAGCGAAGAAACTTCTTCGTTACCAAAAGCCTTCACAACAGGCATGTCGCTGGCTTTGGGCTGGCCGTTCTCAATAACCACACGGTCGGCTGGCTCACCGATTTCAACACCAGCACCGTCCTCGGTTGGAACAACTGCCTTTGCCTCACCATCGGAGTAGCCCATAGACTCTTCCTCTTCTTCGGGCATAGCCATGCTCTCCATTTCTTCGTTCATTTCTTCCTTACGAAGAGTGTTGACCTCTTCCATAAGTGCGTCCAGTTCTGCCAATGCTTTTTCCATTTTCGTCATCTTTGTCACCTTTTGTTGTTTCAAAATGTCAAATTTCGCTTCGGGGTTAATTCCTTTCTCACAGATAGTCACTTCATGAAGTTCAAGTTTGCTAATCTCATTGTATTCTCCTAGTTCGGGATGAGATTTCTTAACCTTCTGTAGTGCCTGCCCTCCTATGCTAAACGACCTTAACGACCCTTTGCGAATTCCTCTATTTATCTCCTTAGCCTTTTCAATATCGTCACGGAGTTTGATTACCACAAAGAAGCCCACATCGTCTACTTCGGTTTTCCAAATCCTCCCTGTCTTATCTCTGTATGATTTTACAACTTCTCCAACTTGGACATTTGAGTGGTTTGTCATTACATTCCTAAACCTGTCTGCCCCCATGAATTTTTGAACTGCTTCGTTGAGTGCTTTGAGAGTAATCAAATCGTTTTGTTTGTCCACGATTTCAATACTAGCATATCCTCCAATCATTAGTTCGTCGCTTTTGAGAATTTGAAATTCTTCGTTTCGTTCAGCCTTGAGCATGAGCGTCATGGCTTTCATCCTCCCCGTTCAACAATCTACTACTTAAGGAACACGGTCATTTAGGGATTTCAGCCTTAGAATGCTTATCCTCATAAATGTTCCAAAGTCCCTCGTCACCCTCTTTTTTAGCGGGAGTTTGCTTATATCCTGTCCAAGCAAGCCACATTTCCTTATCCTTCACGGGCAAGTATCTCACATGGAACTTCGTTTGGAACTTATTTCCCTCTAGGAAGTATTCGTGATAGCCGTGCCGCTGAATACCAAGTTCAACCTTACCGGAATCAATCACCTTGTCCCGCTGAATGGTCTTGGCCACCTCTGCCGGGAACTTACCTGCCTTACCGAACAAATCAAAAATATCCTCGGAGTCTTCTGTATCAATGAACCAGTTGATGGTTTCATCACCCAGCGACATGACCACATTCAAGTTACCGTCTTCTCGGTCATAAATCTTGAACTCGCCCTTTCGGTATTCTTCGGGCGTTTTGTATTGCTTGAGGATTTCACCGTTCAATTCGTCCTCTTCTTCACCGAGAATCTTTGTAGGGTCTACTTGGTATCGCTTGTTGACAAACTGAATCCCATCGTTTCTTCTCACCTTGAGCCAGTTGACCAGTTCTTTCTTGTCGGATGAAACAGTGTCTTCATACAAGGATGGAGCGTTTTTCTTTAGGAACTCATCAATGTCCTTCAAGTCTTTTGGACCGTTTTCCTTCAAGAACTGGAAGATGCCGTTGAACATCTCACTGTTCTTGGTCTTCATGATTTGAACTGCGGCTTCTTTCCACAGGTCCAAATCAGCAATAGCGTTCTTGGCCATCAAATTGTTTTCTTCAAAGCCGTAGATTGTGAAGCCATCCATCTCACCTTTCATGATAATGCTGGCTTCTCCATGAATGTGGTCAGTAATCTTCATGCCCTTCTCAAGAGCCTTAATGTCATAATTCAACGACTTCTTGGTGTCTTGAGCAAGGAGTTCTAGAGTCACAATCTTATCGGGATATTCCACTTCGGGAACTTCAATGACCTTTGCAGAGTAAACTGTAAACCTGTTTTCTGCTGGCTTAACCTCATCCACCTTAACCCGAACAATATCGCCAATGTCAACTTCAATAGAAGTATTGAGGGCTTTACCGACATTGAGATACAATGTGCCCTCAATCTCCTTTGTGAACTTGGACTCTTCTGTAACAGGCCCAGCCCCAAGAGTGTAGGAGAATAGATTTGATTTGGTTTCTTTCTTGTCAAGAACAATCAAATCCAAGTCAACAAACTTCTTCCACTTAATCCACTTAGGGTTTTTCTTCGTCCCGATGTAGTAGGTAGAAGTAGTGTCCTTGATTACCACTCCTTCTGCGGTAGGCATCTCCATGATTTCTTTGGAGTATTCTTCCACATCTTTGAGATTATCAGCCATTCTCGTATCTTTCTTTGAGGGGAAAGCCAAGGCGTCACTGGAGTTCCCCGAATAATTGTTGAAAAGAATGGTAATTCTCTTTTCCAACTCTTCGTCAGCAAGATTCTGTTCTTCATGGCGCATAATGTCAAAGACTGCACATCTCAGTTTGGCATCCGGGTATTTCCCTTTGAACACATGGGCAATCGTATCTGCCCGATGAAGAGGCTCATCGCCATCAAAGAGCATAAGTTCAGCATCAAGAATGCAATCGCCAAACTTCTTTGCTCTAAGTTCCTTAACTTGCTCCTTACACTTTTCAGTAATATCCTTCTCATTGTAGGAGAAAATTTTGATATTGTTGTCAACCTTGTGAAGTTGAACTCGCATACCATCGTATTTCTCTTGAACTACCCAGTTGCCGCTAAAGCCTTTGAGTTCGTTAATATCGTCAATGTCAAAGATGCGATACATCGGCTTGTTGGGAACAAGGAAATCGCTTTGCGACTTTTCTGCCTTCTCCAAATCCTTAAGTTCGTTGAATTCTTCTTCATCGTAGCGTGAAAAGTAGAGAAGTTGTAGCATTTCAAGAGCCTGCTTAACTTCCTTTTCCACCTTCTTGGAGTCCTTATCATCTCCATAATGTTCAATGATGTAGAGAGCAATGTCTTCTTCCTCTAGGTCAAGACCTTCCAACCCATCGGTAATCTTGTCTTCCTCCATGTCTTTGATGGCCCACACTTCTTTTGGCAGGGCTTGAGAGTCTGCTCTCAAAGCATAGTGAACAAACTTCACCATGTTTTCGGGAGAACCCAGTAGGCCTTCCAGCACATCTTTGCCAAATCTTCTAGCGAATGGGTCGTCAACCAACTCAGAGGAATATCGCAAGTTTTTGATTCCTTCATACAATCTTCGTGCCGTTTGACTTTGAGGATTTTTAGCCTCGTTGTCTTCCAAGTCACGGGCTTCAATGAAGTTCTTCATTTCCTTTCCAGCGGCATCATACTCACTGTATGATTCGTCAATCATTTTGACGGCACTTCTCCAGCGACCCCCATACTCTTTAGGGTCTTCATTAGCAGAAAGATAGGCAACTCTCACCTTTTCAAAAAGGCGAAGAATTTCAACCGAAGGTTGCTTATCCTTCTCAATGCTGGAGAGTTTCATGAAAATCACGAATTGTCGGTCATTTCACCAGCCAATCCGTAGCCCTCATCTTTGCGAGTTTGATTTTCAATCTTATCCGCTTTGTGACTCTTGGGCTTCGTGACCTTGACTTCCTCGCTCTCATCTTTGAGCGGGAGTCTTTCATGAATGGACTCTTCCTGCAACATTTCTTTAGCAAGGCGAGCCTTCTCAATAGCAAGACTAATCATTCTCTCTTCTTGGGTAACTTTTTCCGGCATATCACTCATACTCCTTAATCATCTTGTGAATATCATCCCATTCCATTCTAGAAATGTCACCGAGCGTAGAAGTTCCGCCGATGGTTCGGTTCATGCTAGGTGTTGGGCTTTGGGTAACAACAAGGCCAGCCTTCATCAAAAGACTGTCTTTGGCGTAGATTGTTTTCTCAAGGCTCTCAACCTTGTCAGCCAATGCTTTGACAATAGCCAACAAATCTTCATTGATTGTCGTTTCACTCATCTTCCTCATCCTCTTTTTTCGTTGGGTAAATCAAATCACGAAGTTGTCTAAAGAGCAATTCATACTCTTTACGAAGTTTCGTAGCGGTGGCCACAATATCAACATTGCGTTCATCCATAGACTTCATCTTCTTGTTGAGTTTCTTGTCGGACTTGACCAAGTTCAACTCTCGCATAATTTCAATCAATTCACCAAGTTTCGTAAAGTCTTGACCGAAGAACTCAGTGGGTTCAGCAGACTGCATGGTTTTCTTGAGTCGCTTTCTCTGCTTGTCGTCAAGGGACGAAAGAATGTCAATCGCTTCTTGAGGTTCTTCATCGTCTTCTTTCAAAATGTGCATCCAAACCATTTTACTCACTCTCCTTGAATGGTGCTATTGCTTCTTCCAACTCTTCTACCTTTTTGAAAAGAGCATCCAAATCGCCAACAATGGCGTCCATGACTTTCTTTTTCTTGTTGTGAGCCTCTTCAAACCCTTCATCAAGTTCGTCCTGCATGGTTTCATCATTCACACCTTCTTGTGCATCCGTTAGCATTTGTAGGCTTTCGGTGATAAACTCATCAAGGTCTTCATAGTAGGCCAGCAATTCTTTGGTGTTCTTCACAATGTCCTTAACATATTGGCCAGCCCCAACGAACAAGCGCAGAACCTTTCTGCGGTCTTGAACAAGTTGTCTGATATTTCTCATATCTTGAGTATCGGGGCGAACAATATCCTTACTTTCATCCTCTTCCTCTTCTCTTGTTGGAGGACGGACGGAACTACCCTTTCTGCGCTCAACATTCATCTCATCAATCTCTTTGATGATTTTCTCAATTGTAGGGACCATACTTCGCAAGTTCTTAATGTCAGCATCCACTCTTCTATACTTGAGCAATTCCTTACGGAGTTCTTCTTCGGAAGACTTGTATTGCTTTTGCTTTTCAGCAAAGTAGTCTTCCATTTCTTCCTCAATGTATTTTTGCATGAGTTTGCCTCTCAGCAAACGAATGTGTTGGTCGTTGTAGTATTCGGGGTTGAGCATATCTTTCAGTTCTTGAATAGAACCGGCAAGTTCAACTTTCTTTGACCCAATTTTTGTTCTTTGGCTGAATGCAATTTTCTTTTTGGTCAACCTCTGCCTGTAGTTCTTGATTGATTCTTCAAGGCGAGAGCGTTCTTTTCCAAGAGATTGAGTAAGTTCCGACAAACGATTGTTGTTTTGAGTAATCAACTTGTCAAGTTTATTCTGCATTCGCTGATAGGTTTCCTTTTGCTTTGGGGTAGCAAGCAGTTTACCTGCACTATCTCGCTTGAAGTTTTTACTTCTCCAAGCCTCCAGTTTTTCCTTTGCGTCAGAAATTTCCTTTTCCAACTCTTCTCGCTTGTTCTTACCAAGGTTTTTGAGTTCAGCCTCTTGACTCGCAATGTTTTCTTGGAGCCTTTCAATTTCATCAGCCATTCTAGCAGTAGTGGCTTCTCTAAGAGAACCCCTCTTACCTTCTTTCATTGCCTCAATTTCTTTTTCAATTTGAGGGACAACGGTTTCCTCATACATCTCTAGAACTTCGGCTCGCAGGTCTTCGGAAAGGCCCTCCATGTATGCCTTGATTTCTTCACTTGGCTTACCGATGTAGCCAGCGGCTTCTGCCTGCAACTTTGCCTTGAGTTCTGCGGCGTAGTTCTCAGCCTTCATCCTCTCACCAGTTTTTTCCTTGAGAGATTCAATATCGGCTTCCTTCTCGGAGATTTCACTAGCCATTTGCGTGAGCATGGCCTTTGTGTTGTCCACATCAATAGTAGGGGTCTTACCCGTCTTCAAGAAATCAAGAATGAGATTGAGGGTTTCTGCTTTCCTTTTCTTCCCCTTTGAGGTAAGAAACTTCCTACCGTGAATCTTCTCAAACGCAAGGCGCACGGTTTCATAGCCGTTCATATCGCCATTAGCGAACTTCTTCTCAGCCAACTCTTTTGCATCTGCACAGATTTTTTCAAGTTCAAATTTGAGTTCTTGTGCCTCTTCATTATCTTCTTGAATAAACTCTATGATGTTGCGGGTGAAGTAGTCGCTAGGGATTCTTTCGTTCACTCTCATACTCAAGCAAGAGTTGAGGAAAACAAGGAACTCTTCAAGATTCTTTTCCCCGGAAATAAATGGGAAGAGGCTCTGTTCGGTTGAAGCCCCCTTTGAGTATTGCTTACCTCTACCTTTGGTTCTAGCAGTAATGACATAGTTTGCCCCTTGCCTCTTTCTCGCAACCATTTCGGCATCAAGGAAAGTGACCTGCTTTCCAAACTCTTGGACTCTGCGAATTTGCCTTTCATCAGTAGGGGTAAGTTCAGCATCACCAACTCTTTGCCCCATCTCTTGCTCTTGACCGGTGAGTTCTTCTTCGGTCAGTTCAGTGAGAGAGGTATCTCTTTCCCCTCTCTCTTCTGCTTCTCGGAGTTCTCTTTCTTCCGAGGTTTCATCATCTTCCTCTTTGGCTTCATCCTCTTCCTCTTTGAGAATCTTAGCAACAGAAGGAGATAGCGTCATTTAGCCCACCTCAAAAGGGAATGTTTTCTTTGTTGCCTCTTCGGTGCTTTGGGAGCAAAACAACATCGGGGCAATCGTTAGTGTGGGTCTTTGCCTTGTGAGAAGTATCAGCAGGCAAACCCATAGTGAAGTCACGGTTCTTTCTCACCACTCTGTCTTCACTGGAATGTTTAGCACGGAGTTGTGCCAGTTCCTTTCTCAATCTAATTTCTTTTTGTCGTGTATCTTCTGTCACATTCATTCCTCCTTCTCAAAAAAATCCAAATAATCATCTACAAAATACCCGTAGCCCTCATCCATTCTATCTTCAAACATAGCCCTAGTATCGTCTTCACTCATCAAAATAGAACCCTCTTTTGCGGGAGAAGTGATAAGATAAGAACCATAGTAGGGTTTGGCTTCGTAATAAACGAGGTGCTTATATTTAGGATGAAAACCCTTCACATCTTCAACATCATGGTCAAACTCTTCCTTTAGAATACTTCTCCAACTCATCATCCCACTCTCCTTTCGTTTCTAGTGTCAACATTTTGATTGCCTGCTTCTTGGGGTAAGCCAGTCAGCCTCTTATCGGGTCCTACGCTCATCCTCGCTTTATTCCTTGTGGCTGGTGGGTTCTCTTGTGGCTTAGAACCTCCACCTTCTGCAAACTCTCTTTGCATTTGGTCTACATCTCTTTGGTCTAGATTAGACCCAGCGAGAGGGTCAAGTTCTAAATCGCCACCTTCTTCCCCTTCCACGCTTGGAGGGGCTTCCTCCTTTGGTTCGGGCTTACTGTAGGTGAAGTTCCCGTCTTCATCCATTTCAATTTCAAAGCCAAGATTCTTGATTGAAGCGGCAATGTTCACCTCAATCTCACGCTTTCGCAGAACGGCAATCTCATCCTCTTCTTCACTCGGAGGGAGTTTCAAATTCCAATCGGTAATTCCAAACTGCTTGATGAGGAATGGGAACACATAGTCGTTGTAGACTCTTTGTGCCTTTTGCACTGCTCTGTTTGTTACGAGGATTTGCATACCTTCGTTATTCAAACCACCGCTCGTTGTATTGTCGGCCATGAACACTTTGCTCACACCATAGAAAGCAGAGATACGGTCACGCAAATCATCCTTCACAGAAACATAATCCATTTCCTTGAGGCTATCCATGAACTTAATCCACTCAACTGCACCCTTGCCGTTCTCGGCCTCAATGCCCATAACGGGAATAAAGTGAGGGTCAGCCTCCATCTTTTCTTTGGTGGCTCTCCAAAAGGCTCTCATGGATTCCATGTTGCGAGTTTGAACGGCGAGCAAACCTCTCGGCATTCTGCTCTTAGTGTAGGATGAGTTGACATAATTCTCCATCGCAATGAGGGTCATGACAAGATTGTAGAGCGTAAGGATAGGAGAAAGACCATACAACCTACTTGGATTGTATTTACTGAAGTGCAAGACTTCTCCTTCTAGGAAGTATTGGTCTTGCCCATTCACTCGGTTGACATAGTGAATAGGGAACAGATTGGACCCACAAGCCTCACACATTTCGTGTGGTTCGCTAGCCACAAACTGTCGGTGATTAACACAAGTGAATCCCTTGGTTCCTCTTGTGCCTTCTTCATCACAATAAATCATCATGGTAACTGGGTCGCCACGATAGACTTCCTTGATTCGGTGCATTCTAATCTGCCCATTGCCGTCAAGGAAATACTCTTTGATGAGAACAATGTAGGCGTCGTCCATGATGTTCAAATCATCTTCAAGTTCCTGTAGCACATCAATGAACAACTGTTCGGCTTTGTTGACATAGCCATCCATGAACTTCTCAGCATATTCCAACTGTTTTGGGTCGGGCTTCTTCAAGTCAGTTGAATCGCAACGGGCACACTCTTGAACAGGCCGCTGATGCTCCTTACCGCAGTCATTACAACGAGCCTCGTATGCCTTCTCCCAAAGGTAGCCTCTGCGGAACACTTCTTGCTTGAGTTGGGTGATACAAGTTCTTACAATGACGGACTGCTGAACAATGGAATAGATGATGGGAGCCGTCATTACATGGTTGTTCTGCCGCTCTTGAATCCCCATACTGTAGATTTGCCTATCAGCAGGCGTGGGAGTTTTGCGGCGAAACAAGTTCGTAATGGAGAATCTTCTGCCCTCATCAGCCATAACAAAGACCCCCTGTTGGTTTTGTAGAGCGCATTAGTTTTAATGCTTTATGTCAATTCTTCCAATCCAGTGTCTTAAGAAAGGCTCTCTTTTTGGGACCGTATCTTGCAACTGCGGCGGCATAGTTCCTAGGCAGATTCTCTTTAGCGAACTTTGTCTTCAAAGACTTTCGTTGGGCCACTTCCATTCGGATGAGTTGTTCCTTCTGCTCCATCGCCTTCGCATGTTTGTCCACCCAAAAGAGAAGGTCTTTGACTACCTTAGCACGGGCAGTGAATTTGTAGCCGCTAATCGTGCCTTGCAGAAGCCCAGTTTGATGATACATGGGTTCGTAACTCTCCGGGTGCGACATGAGGTTTCTCAATGCCCGATACAGGCTTTCGGGGGATTGCAGTAGATAGGCGATTCTTTCTAGAGGATAGTCGCCGGTCGCTCTATCTTGGAAGGATTTCGGGTCTGCCCGATGGTGCCCAGCATGAGCCGCTTCGTGCATACTGATTCTCTTGACGGCTTCCATGATTTCCTTCTCGGTAGGTTCTCTTCCTAGTTGTTCTTTCATGAACTCATACATTTTTTGATGGTTCAATCTAATTTTGGGGTGCCCAAACCAAGTCATTTCATATTGCCCGAAACCTTGAATGTCTTTGTCAAAGTCAATGTCCTCAACTTTGAGGATGGTTTTCCAATCCATTATCAATCGCTCTCCTGTTCGTGTTCGGGTGAGTAGTAATTTGGCAAATCACTTTGCCTAGATAGCCTGTTATACATTTTTCTATGAAATCTAACTAAGTCAGCATTGCCTTTCTTTTTGTTTCTTCCAATTTCCCTGCTATGGAATTTGGCCCTACCTTCTCTATCCATGTTTTCATATTCTTCTCTTGAAGTTTCTATACCTACAACTTGTGTTGATTCGCCCCCGTATTTAGGAGATGGAAATGTAGGCAGATTTTCTTTTGCCCTACTTACCCTATGAAACATTCTATCGTGGAAAGACCTGTCTTTTATTCTTGACATGCCAACATGATATTTTGCTTTTTGCTCATTTGTTAAACTATTGTAGGCTTCTAATGACAATTCAACATAGGGGTCCAACTTTCCGGTCGGGGTCGTATTGTATTTAATTCTCCTTCTGTTATTTCCTTCGGACTCAGCAGAATAATAATCATTGCATGAAGTTTTACCTCTTTTCAAGCAACGCTCTATTCTCTTAGCCTGCCTAGAGTGAAAGTTTTTAATGTCTTGATATTGTTTCATTTCTTGATATACTGGATTTTCTGTATCTGTTAAATCAACATTAGATTGCTGCCTCAAAACAGACAATCTCTTGGTATAGGCTGATTGATTCCTTGCGTGGTATTTTTTTCTATCCTGTAAAGAAGCCGCATTGTATTGGGCTTCATTGCGAATATCCGCTTTAAGAATATCCTTCCACACTACGAACCCTTCCGCCATTTCTTGTTCTTCTTCTCTTTGGTCTTGCTTGGACTCCACTTGACCTTATCAGCCCAATAAGCCGCAGACATTTTTCCACGCTTGATATTCTTTGCATGGCGTGACTTGAAGGCTCTGCGTTGCCCAGCCGTTTGATTTGTCTTGACGCCCTTTTGCCCGAACTTGATGTATTTGTATTTGCCACCTTCGGAAGCCATGACATGGTGCGATTTATCCGAACCATCGTCATCGTTGAGGCGTTGTGGCTTATTGAATGCGCTTAGTCCCTTAGCCTTCATTCTCTTACGAGCCGCTTCTCTAGGACCCGACTTGGGCTTTCGCTTTAGAATATCCTCTTTCGTCAACCTACCTACAGGTTGCCTCACTTGCCCCAACTTACCATACTTACGCCTAACAGACCTCTCCGCAGATGCCCTATCCATGTTTCTAAATCGCATCATGGATTGAATCTCTTGTTCCTCTTGAGGGGTCAGAGCAGGTTTCTTTAGAATATCTTCCCAAGACATAAAATCACAACTTCATCAGTTTCTTTTTCTCGTCACGAAGGACTTTGAAATCTGCTCCGGTAATTTCATCTTTGGGTGGTGCTTTTTCTGCAATCACCTTTTGATTACCAAAGAGTTTCTTTTCCATCTTTCCACAAACACACTCGCTCTTTGGAGCATTGCCGTCACAATGAGGGCAGTATGCTTTGTTTGCTCTCTCGTTACACTTTTCACAAGAGCAACCGCCGTCCATTTTCTCATGGTTCCCGCAACTTGCTTTCAATACTTCTTTCCAACTCATTCAATCACCTTGTAAGTCCCACCATCATATCTTCTGTGAGTTCCAATCTTTTTGACCTTCTTGCCAATTTGTTCTTTGTTAGTTCTAGCCCTAGCATGTTTCGGAGCAGTTGAATTATTCATGTGGCCTCCTTCAACAAGTAGAGTGCTATATTCTCTGATAACTTCTTCTTTGATTTGTGGAATGGTAAAGGTAGTTCTATCCTTAATGACATTTCCAACGGCCATAGTAAAGACTGGGTGATTTAATCTTTTAGACGCACCTTTGGCTTTTCCTTTTAGAATATCTTCCCAACTCATGGTGAACCCTTCCTTCTCTTGTATGTCTTACATGCGGCACATGTTGGGCGGCATCTTTGCTTTGTCCCCTTAGAGGCATCTTTACGACCACAAGGTTTTGTTCCCTTCTTGTCGTCTTCACAAGATTGACAGGAAACCCAACCGCTTTGGCCACCTCCGCCCCTTCGTGAAAACCACCCATGAAGCCCTTCTTTCTTTTCTCTAGCGAAATTATCTCCGCCCTTCTTGACTGAGTTACCCCAGTTCTTTGCCCCTACTTTACGACACTGAACCAAAGCCCCACTAGCATAGGCACTAGGCCACTTCTTGTAGCGGGATTTGACTTTGTAGTAGCAAGCATCTTTCTTGCCTTCTTTTTGGAGAATACCCTGCCAATTCTTTTCAATGGTGTTCACCAAAATGTAATCGCCATCTTCTAATTGGGCCACATCGGGGTCATACTCTAGAATAGCCATGACTTCTTTCCTTGACACAATGTTGCTTGCTTTATTCTCAACGGCTTCAAAGATTTTGTCAAAGTCTGCGGCCCCTCCTTCTTCACGCAACAAATCTTCCACGACTTCCATGACGGAAACTCGGTCGGGGGAAGGGGGCCTAATGTCGTCTTGTGGACTAGGGAGTTCGGGCTTTGCATCATCAAGGGGCTTTTGCCGATAGGGGCTTGGCCTTGATTTCAACACATCTTCCCAAAACATCTCACTTCACCGCCTTCAAAGTAGATTGGAATCTAGACTTACTATCAAGTTTGTATTTCTTGAGGATTCTGTCAATCTCCGATTTAATGTAGCCGTATGACATGAAAGGTGTGCCGCCCTCTTCGTAAATGTCAGCCGCCCTCGCCATGAAATCCAAATAACTTAGCACTTCCATTTCATCTTGGCTTTGGATTTTCTTATTCCTCATTGCTTCCTTAACGGTGCGAATGTATTGCAGGGTTTCCGCTTTGGGAATATCTTCATCTCTGCGGGTAGGGTCATTCTTGAGAACAGTTCCAATCTGCTCGTTTGCATCCATTACTGAAATCTTGCAGTTGTCTTTGAACTTTTGAATGTCGTCAAGATAAATGCCTTCCTTTGCCCAATCAAAACCAACATGGTCTTTGTGATTCTCCCACTTCATGAGTTTGAAAATCTCATCGCATCGCTCCTTATACCAAGGCTCTTTCTTGTAGCCTTTCTTCATGCGAATCAGTTCAATCAGCAACTCAGCATTCCCTTTCTTCAATCGGAAATGTGGAAGGCACTTCGTCATGAGTTCCATTACATCGGCTTGAGAATAAAAGTTGAGCCGGTTGATGAGGCGGGTATCTTGTGGTGATTTTTGGTCAAGGTGCATACGGCCAAAACCAATGGACTTGTGCATCTCTTGCATGAATGCCTTTCCACGCTCTCCTGTAGCCACCAAGCCCACTCTAGGGTTCATGTTGCGGTCAAGGGTAATGTAGCCATCCGAGTCAATGAAAGCCGCCGTGTATGCCCAAATGTTCTTCTTCAACATGGACGGCATCTTGTAGTAGGCTCCGTCCACCGAAGCAATGTCCAACTTGGTAATCATCTTTGCAATGGTGTTTGGAGAAGACGCCTTGTGAAGATTAGTAGGCATGAGGTCGTGGATTCTTTTCGCCCCAATACCTTGGTTCTC
>Ga0255777_10001533_pt1 | contig 21704 bp, 22 predicted proteins | sample 101ome_15_FD_179975 | JGI IMG/M metagenome (GOLD analysis project Ga0255777, IMG submission 179975) | Coastal salt marsh microbial communities from the Groves Creek Marsh, Skidaway Island, Georgia - 101402AT metaG (version 2) | ecosystem: Environmental > Aquatic > Marine > Intertidal zone >... | reverse complement strand
CCCACTTCAATTCGCTCGCTTAGGTATTGGCTAAAGCCGTACTCCAACGATACGTGATCTCCGGGCGTGATATCGGTATCTTCTTGCTCGCCATGGAACTCGTAAGTCACCGCAAACTCAAGCGCTGACGCGCGGGCTTCATCCAGATACCAATACGCCGAACTTTGGAGCTGACCCGTCCAAAATCCCAGGCCGATGCTGTCGCCATCCTCGGCATCGTATTTACCTGTAGGCAGGTATGCCCCCGCACCTAGCGCGAAATCATAGCGTTCACCCTGCCACCCAAGCCAAATAGGCTGCACATAGGTGTCGCCAATGCCGATCGAGTCATCATCGCTTTTACCCACTTGATCCAGCACCGACAGCTTCGCCGATACAGAGCTCTTGCCAACCTGAGGCACGACATAGAAGGCGTAGTTCGCTCCTAAAATCTTCTTGGAGGTGGACCATAGAAAAACCGGTGCGATCGCCAGTACGTCTACATCAGTATCCAGCTTGATCTCACCACCCTCGGTCTCAAAATTCAGGCGACTATTGCCATCACCATCAACATAGCGGTCTGCCGAGTAGTAGGCGTTGTACTGGGCATAAAAAAAACCCGGAACAGGCGGGACAGCCAAGTCCCGGATACTCACCACACCGGGGGCGTAATGGCCCATTTCTCTAGCCTGAGCGATCGTCACGTTGAAGATCATCGCAGCCGTAATGAGCATTGCAGCCCCAAACTTCATTGCTCTCTCCTTTGCTAGCGTCTTCTTCGCCAGTTCATGTGGCACCGGTTAGGTCGGGAAAACAAAAATGACATTCATTCTGACACCCCAACCCTCTGGGCCCATCTCACTCGACTTAGCCCAATAACGAAGCCCACCACCAACCTGCATAATTTGATTGCCCACTTTCATCAGCTGATTGGCCCCAAAGTTGATTGGCACAGACCAGTCCTTGGTCTCCCAGTTATACGTTGACTCTGTATTGATGTAATAGGTGAGTTTCTTCGGCGTGATGTAGGAGACGAAAGGCTGAATAAAGGAGGCGTTTATTTCGGTTTTGTCTTCCTTTGCGAAAGACCAAAGATGGTTAGCAAGCGCGCCGTAAGTCCAAGGCCCACTCTGCTTCAACACCAGCCCGGTTGGACCGGCAGCCCATGCTTCGGGACCCAGCGTTTCCTTTGTTGATGTAGGAATATTGATGACTGGACCAACACCCCAGATCAAACCGCCATCGGTAGGCTTTTTTGGAGAAAAAAAGACGCTCTGCACAACATCGCCAATGCCGCTTTCGCTCACGCCGGGTATCGGGACATCAGACTGCTTAACAATCGGAATAATTGTTCTGGAAATCATGTTCCAGTCATCGTTCAGGGATATCGGTATCACCGGCTGAACATTGGTCCGCCACACCGAACCCTTATCGTTCAGCCCATAGTTATCGTCGTAATTGATCTGTATAGGCACGCTGATCAACGATGCAACCGGATTGGCCAACTTCTGCGCAAGCGCCGCGGCCTGAGCCGCCTGCGCGTCTGCGCTCACTGGCTCGTTTGAGGCGTCATCTGTTTGCTCAGCGGTAACACTCTGCTCGGCTACGGCGTCATCGTCGCCCTGCGCCATTGCTTGCTGCCCAACAACCATTATCAGAAGGCAAGAAATAAAAAAACTGCGAGTTCGGTGGCTCATGGTGTGGATTTCCTTTTTCGTCATGAAGTCTCGTTGGCGGGGGAGTCAGTCGGTACAAGGCCTGTTAGCCTCTCGTGTGCAACTCACTGAAGTCGCATTGAGTTAGGAATTGAGGCTTGCATCTTAGTTTAAGCACAGAACTCGGGTGGAACGGGTCGAAAGCACTGAAATCGCCACCTTTTGCTAACAGTAGCACTTTTGAGCGCCATCTACCGAACACTCTCCGAAAAAAAACGCCACCCCGATGGGTGGCATTTTTATATGGAACAGCAATTTATTTGGCGCAGTGCTTACTCGATCGCGATCACGACCTGGTGAATGGTGCCGGTAAAGCGAGTCTCCTCCGGACCCACGCCAATGTCGTCAGCCACTGGGGTCTGGTTATCAAGACCCACATCGGCGGTTTCATCCGCTGAGAAGATGAGCGGCTGGGTTCGGCCGATGCGACCAGACGCTACCTTCTTGCCGTTCACCGTGATGGTGGCGTCGCCACCCTTGCCCAAGCCGTCACCGTCGTAATCAAAGTCCATCACGATCGTCGCCGGACCAGCTGGAATTGGCTTGTCAGCGGCCACTGTGAAACGCTCTAGACCAAGGAAGTTGTAGGTATAGATGGGCCGACCGTCTTTCATGTACAGCGACCACCCGCCGAAGCGCCCACCTTGGGTCAAGATGACGCCGGTCGCGCCCTCATCGACCTCCACATCGGCAGTGATGCTCTTAGAGGTATTCTTGGAGTTAAGAAAAGTATTTTCCAGGATGCCGTTCATACCGTCGTACAACGTGAGCGACTTGCGATCACCCAGCAGGTCGGGACGCCCTGCGATGGCCGGATTCACGCGCTCAACGGAGCGATCATCAATTGGCAGCACGTTGTACTTCTCGGCTTCCTCCATGAAGGTCGCTTCCATAGCCGCAACGCGCTCGGGGTACTCATCCGCGAGATTATTCACGAGGCTGAAGTCCTCTTTGACGTTGTAGAGCTCCCAAACATCGTCTTCAAGCGGCTTCTGTGCGCCCGTCTGCCAGGGTGCGCGGTGCAACACGCGTGCAAACCAGCCGTCTTGATACAGCGCGCGGTTACCAAACATCTCAAAGTACTGAAGCGTATGCCGCTCTGGGGCGTCAGCATCATTCAGACTAAACATAAGGCTAGTCCCAGCCATCGGTTCCTGCACAGTGCCGTTAACACTGGTGGGCTCTGGCAGGTTGGCTGCCTCAAGAATAGTGGGCGCAATATCGATCACGTGGGAGAACTGACTACGGATTTCACCCTCACTCTCAATAGCGTCGGGCCAGTGAACGATCATGCCGTTACGGGTGCCGCCAAAGTCCGAGGCAACCTGCTTGGTCCACTTAAATGGCGCATCAAAGGCCACGGCCCAACCGGCTGACATATGCGGGAAGGTGTACTGACCGCCCCACTCGTCAAGACGCGGCAGCAGGTCTTCAACCTTCTCAACGACCTGATTGAAGTAGGTCATCTCGTTGTACATACCGATGAAACCACCTTCAGCACTGGTACCGTTATCTCCAGCGATGTAAATGATCAGCGTGTTGTCCAGCTCACCAATGTCCTCTACCGCGTCAACCAAACGACCCACGTTGACGTCGGTATGCTCCATAAAGCCCGCAAAGACCTCCGCCTGCCGTGCAAAGAGCTTACGATGATCGTCAGGAAGGTCTGCCCACGCACTCAGGTCCTCAGGACGATCCGCTAGCTGGGTCGTCTCGGGGATAATGCCCATCTCTTTTTGCCTCGCCACAGTATCTGTACGGATCTGATCCCAGCCCTTGTCAAACTGACCTTTGTACTTATCAGCCCACTCCTTCGGCACATGGTGCGGCGCGTGTACTGCACCGGTCGCAAAATACATGAAGAAAGGCTTATCCGGCGTCATGGACTGCTGCGCTTTCATCCAACCGATCGCCTGATCAGTCATGTCATCAGTAAAGTGATAGCCCTCAACATGCGGTGGGTTCACGCGGGTGACACCGTCGTAAACCAGCGGGAACCACTGGTCGGTTTCTCCACCGATAAAGCCATAGAACTTGTCAAAACCGGAGTGAGTTGGCCAGCGATCATACGGGCCCGAGACACTGGTCTCCCAAGCCGCGGTCTCATGCCACTTACCAAAGGCGCCGGTGCTGTAGCCGTTCAGGCGCAGCATCTCTGCGAGCGGCGCGACTCTGTTGGGAATCTGACCCGTGTTGCCGGGAAAAGCCGTCGCCGTCTCCATGATGGAGCCGGTGTTGGTCTGGTGATGGTTACGACCGGTCTTCAACGCGTTCCGCGTTGGAGAGCAGAGTGCCGTCGTGTGAAAGTTGTTGTAGCGCAGGCCGCCGGCGGCCAGGCGATCCATCGTGGGCGTATTAATCGGGCCACCGAACGGCGTGGTCGCACCAAAGCCGACATCATCAATCAAAACAATAATGACATTCGGTGCGCCCTCGGGCGCCTCGACCCTAAATAAAGGCGGCGTCTCGACGTTACGCACGTCGAGCTCCTTGAACTTCGGTGGATCAGGCTCCGCAAGCGGTAGGTGCGTTCGATCAACATCGTAAGCCTCCGCGCTCACATAGGCAGCCATAGCGGCCACCAAAACTGCCGATTTCTTGGCGGTGTTCCAAATACGAGTCATCCTATTGCGCCTCCCATAGACACTATCCAACCGGTTTTTATCCCGGAGCTGAGGGAAACTCTCAGCCATCACTAAAACAAACAAAAGTTGCATAACTAAGAGAAACATACTCGGAAACACAGCGAAGTCACGGATTTCGCTGCGCACATGGAGGAAAAATTACAGTTTGTCGCTTTTTGAATAGTCGGTTCCTCAAAAAGCCGTCGGGCACGCAAAAATGGGCACCATTATCGTTGTGGGCTGTTCGTGGGGCGACAGCTGACCTTATTTCGCGTTCAGCCCCGCCAGAAATTCGGCCATCTCGGCAGTACTCTCTGCGCTGAACCGCTGCGCGTGCTCGTCACTATTGAGTGCGGCGAGCAAGGTACCGCTACCACTGACCTCTGCGAGGATATCCCACCCATAGGTTTCTCTGGCTATCTGTTGCACTAGCGGTAAGGTGTATAGCGCCATGTAATCAGGCGCATATGGTGTGCCTCCCATGAGATATGGTCCGCAATTGGACAGGTGATTCAGGGCACGTACGCCTTTCTCGAGGACCGGTCTGACCTCTTCAATCGTCAATGCCTCGTTATGACGACCAAACAGGACGCCGGGAAATAGGCGCCTTGCAGGTAGCTCGAGGTAGAGTTCAATCGTGTGCATAAGCTGACGCGCTCTCGCACGCTCATAACTGCTCGCGGGTAGAATTGGCGTATCCGGGTACTCGTCTTCAAGAAACTGAACGATGGCTTGCGTTTCAGCGATAAACCCCTGCGCCGTCTCAAGACAAGGCACCTTACCCATGGGGCTTTTTTCAAGCCACTGGGCCTCCTGACTGGGAAAGGTCTTAACCACCTCGTATTCGAGACCCTTGGCAGCGAGGGCCATCCGAACCATGTTGAAGTAATTGCTTACAGCAAATCCGTGAAGTTTTAGCACGATGACTCCCAAGTAAGTGGTTTGACGAAAGTAGCGTTTACCGACAAGTATATATGCACGGCGCGGAGAGCGCCGACAATGAAAAACTAAAGCTCTCGATCATAAAAACTCGCCCCTCGAGCCATCTCAAATCAAGTTTAAAAAACCCAGTATGCTTATCCTCCAATCACCACACTACGCTAAGCGTGTTTTAAAAGGACACTGGTATGAATAAAGAGCGGGAGTTCGACATTATTCTTTGGGGCGCCACTGGCTTCACTGGTTCACTCGTCGCACGGCACTTTTTCGATACCTATGGTGGTGACCTAAATTGGGCGATGGCAGGCCGGAACCTGAAAAAACTGGAGCACGTCCGCGACCAGCTCAACAGTCCCAGCATTCCGATCATTCAAGCAGACAGTCATGATCAAGAGGGAATGACCGCGTTAGCCAACCGCACCAAGGTTATCTGCACCACAGTGGGACCTTATGCCTCCTATGGGACACCCCTCGTCGCGGCATGTGCTAAAGCCGGCACCCACTATTGCGATCTGACCGGTGAAATTCAGTGGATGTCTTCAACAATTCAGGATTACCACCAGCTCGCCCGTGAGTCGGGCGCTCGTATTGTGCATACCTGCGGTTTCGACTCGATCCCCAGTGACCTCGGCGTGTTTTACACCCAGCAGCAAATGCTGAATGCTCACGGGGTGTACGCGGATCACGTTAAAGCCCGGGTAGGCAAATTCAAGGGCGGCGCCAGCGGCGGCACTATTGCCAGCATGATGGTAATGATGGAACAGATGAGCAAAGACCCGAAGATACGCAAGGACCTCGAAAATCCCTACTCCCTTAATCCCCAAGGGGAGCAGAGCGGTCTCGATAGCCTCGATGACAATCGCGCCATTTTTGACGACGACTTCGGGCAATGGACCAGCCCCTTCGTCATGGCGTCGGTTAACGCGCGAGTCGTGCGCCGCTCCAATGCCCTTGCCGACTACCCCTATGGCAGAGACTTCCGTTACGACGAACGGCAATTGACAGGCGAGGACAAACGAGGCCAGAAGAAAGCGAAAGGCATTGCGCTCGGTAGCAAACTGACGCCGGTCTTCATGACCATGGGGCCTGTGCGCAAGCTCGCCGGACGGTTTCTGCCCAAACCTGGCGAGGGTCCGAGCCCCGAGGAACAACGCTCTGGTCATTTTGAAATGTTTTTTCATGGGTGCAGCGCCGATGGCACTAAAACGATCCGGGCGCGAGTTTCCGGAGACCGGGACCCTGGCTATGGTGCCACTTCGCGTATGTTAGGCGAATCAGCGGTATGTCTGTCACAGGATAATCTGGACTGCGGAGGAGGACTATGGACCCCCGCCACCTCCATGGGAAGTCAGCTGATTAATAGGCTTCGGGAGAACGCAGGAATTCAGTTCGAGCAGGTATGAAGGATCGAGGGAATGGTCTGATCACCGGGTGATTTTCTATGCGCCAAGGCTGTGCCCACTGCCTATCTGGCGGAATTCGGGCCTTCAAGAACTTCTGTTAGAAACGAGAGCACGGCCTCATGGACATGCTTGTTATAGCTTGGAGTGATCTTGCCGTGCTCGATAAATGATCTGCGCCAGATTGTGTCCGCGATATCGGCCACCAACTCGAACGCCCTAACAACTCGAGCATTCGATGCAATCCCGGCTTGTTTCACCAACGCGGCGTGAATGGATCGGCCAATCTCTGGATTGACTTTCTCGGTGAATCGCACCGAATAGGGAGACAGTGAGAGGACCATTTCCAGTCTGTTTACTCCAAAAAATGATGCCGATGAATCGATGGCCGACCCCATTAACTCTCTCCAGTCACTGGAGTCAGGCAGTGCGTTCACCTCATTCATCAGGCGTTCTACACCTCGCTGATATAAAGCATCAATCAAATCCGTGATGGATGGAAAGAAATAATAGAGAGAAACCCGGGGCACCCCCGCTTCGTGAGCAACCGACTGAAGGGTCAAGCCCTCGAGTGAATTCTCGGAGACGATAAGCCTTCCTGCCGCGTCGAGAATCTGCTCGTAGCGATCTCGTCCTGGCTTCCGGCTTGGCTGTCGCGTGGCGCGAGATTTCAGCGTCATACTTCATTATCCGTCTTATGATGAGCGCCAAACAAACCCTGTTGGTATTTGGTAACAGTCCCTCAATCAGAGCACCGCTACTTGGGTGATCAAAAAACCTAGATACTCAGATCGTCGCAGTTATAGTCTTTCATGTCTGCTCGAGCCTGTTCATTCCACACATACTCTAGCCCCTGACTCACAAAAGGCTGATAACTGTAGGGCGTCTCATCGGAGAAGCGTTTTTTACGGGCATCGATCGCGTATCCCAGCGCGCGGGACCGTCGTGCGATTATTGCCTCGTCAAACACCTGAGCATCACTGTGAACTCCACCGCCTCTTACACCCAAGACGGAAGACCGGCGATGAAATCCAAAGTTGACTGTCAATCTGGGTTCAAGCCCGCAGTTGGGGAATGAGCCATGCAGCAGTTGTCGGTTACAAATAACGACATCGCCTGGGTTGCAAACGATGGGCACGGCCCCCTCAAGTCGCTCGCTGCCTGCCTTATTTACCAAGGCCTTGATGTCTAACTTACCCAGCTTGTGACTACCGGGCAGAATCCACACACCATTCACCGCCGTGCTGCCATACACCTGGGCCATGAAATTAAAGCCGTGAATGTCCTCATCAAAATCGGGATTATCCCAGTGAGTCACCCCGTCCTGATGCCAGGAGACTGCCGCACCAACACCGGGATCTTTAATAAACAATGCCTCATTAAAGGGCGCAAAATCAGGTCCGTTGATTGTCTCCGCAACTCGCAATAACTCGGGGTGGGCATAGGCACGCAGGCATGCATCCGAAAACTGCAACGACCCAAGAAGCAAGAACGGAGCGGCGACAGGTGCATCGCCCTCTGCCTCGGGCTCAAACATCTTTACCTCATGGCGGCCGTTAGCGAGTTCAGTGCCCCCAAGTGGATCGCCGAGAGGTTTTGACCACAGCAGGGTGAGCGCTTTGTTGTCAGCACCCAGCGCTGGCCTGCCAGCGCGATCGACAGCGCTCTCAGGTCCTGTAGGAAATCGATCCCGCATCGAAGCCAGATCTGTCTCAAGGTCAGTAAGTTCTTCCTGACTCAGCACGCCCTCAAAAACATAAAAGCCATAACGTGAATAAGCCTCTCTTATGATGGCATCCAGTTGTCCGTCGCTATCAAAGCGGATCGGACCGCGGTTATCGAGGCTGAGAGCTCGCCTTTGGCCGGCAAGCAAATAGGCCTTCACCTCTTCAGCCTGCTCGCCATAGTAGCTTGCACAAATATCAATTGACTCCGAAATATCCTGCACCGCCATCCCCTGTGTCATCTGAATGTGGGCCCCGCCCACTTGCTAGGGTAAATAAATTAGCGATTTGACTGCATGTAGTCCAGTGTTAGAGCCGTCAAGGCTCGAACACCTACAGGAAGGGCCCGCTCATCGGCGTAAAAACGAGGCGAGTGATTAGGGTAAACAAGTGATGGGTCCTCGGGCGCAACACCAAGGAACAAGAAGAGGCCGGGCGCTTCATTGGCAAAGTAGGAAAAGTCCTCAGCCGTTGTGGTCTGCTGAGCCTCAATAAAGTTATCTCCCGCTACGGCTTCGAGTGTCGGGGCCATTTGCCTATACAAATCCGGGTCGTTGCGGGTTACACCGTAACCAAGGTCGATCTCTACCTCTGCCGTTGCCCCTGCGGCTTCGGCAATCTGGGTGGCAGTCCGGCGAACACGCTCATGAATATCGAGGCGAGTTTCTGCATCGAACGTACGAATCGTACCGACCATCTCCACTGACTCAGGAATGATGTTATTGCGGACACCGCCTGCAATTTTTCCTACCGTCACAATCGACGGCGTCAGGGTGGCATCCAGCTGACGTGAAACAATGGTTTGTAATCCAAGGACAATCTGACTGGCAGTCACGATAGGATCGACGCCCGCCCAAGGCACTGCGCCGTGGGTCTGCTTCCCTTTTACCGTTATGCGATAAAAATCAGAGGACGCCATCAGACCACCCGGACGCGTCGCAATAACGCCCACCGGATAAGGAAAAACATGCAAGCCAAACACGGCATCAGGCTTGGGCGGATCATAAGCGCCCTCGCGCAGCATTAACTCGGCGCCACCGACTGATTGATCGGGCGTGCCCTCCTCGGCAGGCTGAAAAAGGAACTTCACGGTTCCGGGAAGCTCGTCACCCATGCTAGCGAGGACTTCGGCCACCCCCATTAAAATAGCAACGTGATTGTCGTGGCCACACGCGTGCATAACGCCAACTTCTTTACCCTGATACTCCCCCACCGCCTTCGAGGCAAAGGGAAGATCTACCAGCTCGGTCACCGGCAAGGCATCCATATCCGCCCTGAGGCCAACCACCGGACCATCGCCTCCGCGAAGGACACCGACAACGCCGGTGTGAGCGACTTCCGTTTGAACCTCCATACCTAAATCCCGGAGGTGGTTTGCGATAATCTCAGCGGTGCGAAATTCCCGATTGCCGAGCTCGGGGTGCTCATGAAAATCACGACGCCATGCAACGACGTCGGGCATGATGGCGTCTATGGTCTGCTCTACGTCAGCTGGCAACGCCGCGAGACCGGGCTGACAGCACAATGCCAGACACAGTAAGACAGCTCGAAGAAGTATGGCCATTTATTGTTATCTCCTTGATACCAACATAATCATACCGAATTCTGGCGAATCCATTCGATAATCAATCCATTGATCACCCCCGGTTGCTCTTGGTGGGGAAAGTGACCAGCGTCGGCAATCCGCTGAAATCGCAGTCCTTCGGGGAAATCTTCGTCACGCATGAGCCCTTCAAAGATAGTGGAATCAATACAGCCGTCGCGCTCCCCAGATAGCGCAAGGGTTGGCACCAGCACTTTGAAAAATGCCTCCTCGACCGGTTGTGTTAGCGCCGACATCGTTAACCCAGCTCGGTAATATCCGAGTGCCGCTGGCAATACCCCCGGCCCACTCAGCGACTCGATGACGCTCTCAAGTACTCCCTCCTCGGGCGTCCAACCAGGGCTCCAGTCACGCCAAAGCCGTCTGATAAATGCAAAGGTGTCTCTTCGCACCCAGTAATCCGAGAAGCCTTTCAGCTGAAAAAAGCCCATGTACCAAGAGAGTCGGAGCTGTTTCAGGTAGCGCATGCCCTGTCGGCTAAAACGCCCCGCATGAGGAACCGCCATCGTGGTCACGCTGCGTAGCCGATCTGGATAGTTTGCGCCGATGCCATAGGCAATAGCGGCACCCCAGTCGTGACCAACAAGATGTACCTCCGATTCTTCTAATTGATCGATGACGGCGACCACATCCGCAGCCAAGGCTCCCATCGAATAATCACCATCCTCTGGGATTGAACTTGGCTCATAGCCGCGCAAGGTCAACGCTATGGCGCGATATCCCGCCTCTGCAAGGGCGGGAAGTTGATGTCTGAAGGAGCTGGCATTATCGGGGAACCCGTGCAGACAAAGCACCGCTGGACCCTGACCCATAGCCTGAGCCGAGAAGCGCAGCGGGCCGTTAGAAAAGGTAAGAGTTTCAACGCCCATGAAAAACTGCCTAGCGCCAGCGAAGGTTGTGGCGACCCAGATCGGTGATTGATCGAGCGCCCATCAACTTCATGTCACGCTCGATTTCCGCTCGCATATTTGAGAGCGCCTTCTCGACCCCCTGCTGACCGGCGGCTGCCAGCGCGTACAAATACCAACGACCTCCAGAACAAGCTTTGGCGCCGAGAGAAAGGGCCTTCAAAACATGGGTGCCCCGCTGAATACCTCCATCACAGATGACATCAATATCACTGCCAACGGCATCGATGATTTCCGCGAGCTGATCGAAAGGGGCGCGGGACCCGTCCAGCTGTCTACCCCCATGATTGGATACCATAATAGCGCTGGCCCCTATCTCTACAGCGCGCCTTGCATCCTCAACCGACATAACGCCTTTGAGGCAAAAAGGCCCGCCCCAACGCTCGCGAATATCAGCTGCCGCCTCCCAGTCCATCGACTGATCGAGCATGGAGGAAAAATAGTCGGATACCGACACGCTGACATTGGACCCCTCTGGAATGTGATCCTTCAGGTTTGAAAGCTCAAAGGGCTCTCTGAATAAATAGTTAGCTGTCCAGGCAGGATGCGTCGCAAAACTCAACACGCTACGTGGGGTGAGCCTTGGCGGCGAAGTAAATCCTGTGACCAAATCGCGCTCTCGGTTCCCCCCCACAATGGTGTCTACCGTCAACGCAAGGGCATCGAATCCTGATTGCTTGCAGCGCTCTATCATGCCGTAAGTCAGGTCTTTATCCTTGTGGTAATACAGCTGGAAAATTTTTGGGGTTTTTATGGTTCGCGCTATTTCCTCGATGCCCACGGTAGCTAGGGATGAGATACCGAATAGCGTGCCGTGCGCTTCAGCCGCGCGTCCAACTGCCCGCTCTCCGTCGTGATGAAAAAGGCGTTGCAGCGCAGTAGGCGAGAGAAAAAGTGGCAGGTCTAGGTCGATGCCCATTACCCGAGTCTTCATGTCAACCGATTCAACACCGGCGAGCACACTGGGCACCAGATCACACTGATCGTACGCTGCTGTGTTCCGACGATAGGTGACTTCATCGTCCGCCGCGCCATCAATGTAATGGAAGATTGGTCCGGGTAACCGGCGCTTGGCAAGTTTGCGAAACTGCTGGGTATTGAAGCACTGCTTCAGAGACACAATGCCTCTCCCGCTGCAGTTCTATTCGACACGTTGCTTGAGATCACTACTTCCCGGGGACTTTGTCTAGCCCGCGCCAGGGTGTTCCCTTACAGGTTGGCAGATTTTTGCAGTCTGAGGTGCACCCTCTGCAAGGCAAGGGGGGTTGCTGGGGCTTATCCATGACAATGTCCAACTGATCTATTTCTGTTTGGCCGACTCGTTTTATCAGCGGCCACTCGGCAGGCCGGAGTATAGCGGAACCTCTACGCCGGCGCGAAAAGATCAGTGCTCAACCATCTACTTGGGGCAGCTTTTTGATCGAGGTAAACCAAGGAATTGCACATACGGTAGCCTCACGCCACTCACCTCCAATATCGAGAGATATAGCGGTCCCTGGCTCCGCCAGGTCAACCGGTAGATTAACGAGCGCTATGTTGTGCTCTAGCCGAGGGGAGTAACAGCACCGGGTAATATGTCCGACTTTCTCACCTGCGACCTGAATATCCCAAAACTTGGGGTTGCCCGGCACGGGATCTCCGCCAAAGTTTGCCCCGACCAAACGGCGAGTCGGTCCTGTCGCAGCGATGTTTTGCAGCGCCTTCTTGCCGATATAAGGATAGGGTTTATCAATATCCAAAAGATGGGCCATGCCAATCGTGAAGGGGTTATCGGTGGGCGCTATGTCAGAGAAGTAAGACAGTAATCCACCCTCCACGCTTCTTACCAAGGACGGACATGCAGGTCGGATGTCATATTCCGCGCCCGCCGCCATGCACATATCCCATAATTCTGTTCCCCTGCTTCCATCTTGCAAGAAGATCTCGTAGCCGAACTCGCCACTCCACCCTGTTCGACTCAACACCACGGGGATTCCCGCCAACTCCAGCTCGTGGAAATGGTAGTACCCCATCTCTAATGCGATATCACCGAATAGTTTCTGTGCCACCTTACCGGCCAACGGTCCCTGCAGCTGGAGGGGCGAGACGTCGGGCTCAGACACATGTACGTCCATATCCACTTGGGTTGCCACTGCCTTCGCCCAGAGCAACACGTCCCCGTCACCGGGGGATAACCAAAATCTATCCTGGGCCAGACGGAGCAAGACGGCATCATTCACAATACCTGCATCGTCATCCAGAAAAATCACATAGCGCCCCCGACCGATGGGGCAGCTCGCAATGTCCCTGGGGGTAAGGAGTTGTGTGAAGGCTTCCGCGTCAGGGCCGGAGATTTCGATCTGCCGCTCGGCAGATACATCCCACAAAGTGACTCCCTTAACGAGTGCCCAATACTCTGCCTCGGTGTCCCCGTAGCTGGTGGGCATATACATGTGGTTGTAGACCGTAAAGGCGGTAGCGCCCGCTGCCCGGGTGGCATCGTAAAACGGAGATTGGCGGACTCTGGGCCCTAATGTGATTGCTGGGGGGGTAGTGGTGTTCATGGCCTTGCAGTCTCTCGATTATGTTGTTGTCAGACCTCGAGCGTTGCCTTGGAAGGTCGGCAAGACCTCCGCCGTCATCGTGGGCGAAAAGTAAGGATTAACGTTGGAAAAGGGAAGAAAAAAGGGGTCTTTCTGCGACGCTTTTGTGCTCAAAATAGCCACTAAAAACAACCAGCACGCGCTTCATCCAAGGCCAGAAAAAAGCTCGCTCTACTGGCCTGCTCTAACCTCCACAAGCAGCTCTCCAAGCCAGTCACCGCTGGGCGTTCGCTCACCTTCGCAGATCACCCAATAGGGCCTGCCACTCCAGGAGGATTTCGAGGCAAGCCTGCTGATGAAGTCTTCCGTCGTATTGACGTAGCGTTCGCCCCGTTCATATTTAAGGGCCAAATGGCTCGCCGCATCTGTCGAACTGTGAAGCGATCCGTTGCGCTCAAAGTCACAGCCGCTTTCAGCCACCTTCTCCAGCAGCAGCTCTATCTCCCTGTCCACCCCCGGCTCAACCCCAAAGCCCGACGACACCAATAAGGTCATGGCTACTATGCCGACCCAGCAGGTCCGCCAAAAATTGCCGTTAGATGTCATGTAGTTTTGCTCGTATCCAAAGTGGATTGTGGTCTGAGGTCTCAACCTCAAGGACCTTTGAGGCTTGCACCTCAAGGCCGCGAACATAGAGATGGTCAAGTGGCCGAGAAAATATTGCGGTCCGGTAATCTGGATTGAATGAAACTCCGGCGAGACCAAAGTTTCCCAGAAAATTTTCTAGCCATTCGGTTCGCTGCTTACTCCAGGTATTAAAGTCACCGCCAACAATCAGTGGTCCGCGATGATCGTTTATGACACGCCCGATCGCTTCAAATTGGGCAGTGTATGCGTCCAGTCCAAGCGCAAAATTTATCGCATGAACATTGACGATAAGTAGCGTCTGGGACTCAGTTTTAAGCCCATTGACGAACACGCCCTGCTCACTATTTGGTCCGTCATCACGCTCTGGTTGAGCACTCTCCACGGGTGCCAATTGAAATCGCGCAACCGAGGTCGCTTTCGGCGTCCCCAGCCAAGGCTCCTGTGCGGTTAACGCACAATCACCCACTGCCGGCCAGCGGCTGGCGGTGACTACGCCCGTCCGCCGCTCCCCTTGTTGGTAACCCGGGGCAAAATATTGGGCAAAATTTCGTTTTGCCGGCAATGACAGCTGCTCCTGCCCTACCTCCAGCGCCGCCTCCTGAAACAAAAGAATATCGGACTCTAGTAGGTGATGCGTGAGATCAAAAATCCAGCTGGCATCTTGGCCCTTTTCAATGTTCCAAGTCAGCAGGGCAAACTCACGGTCGATAGGTTTGGCTGATAAAAAGGCTTCCCGAGCAAACAGCTGGTGGCAGCCATGGGCGGGCTTCTCAGATCTGTCCGCATCCGCGGTGATCGACTTAACAGTCTCCGGATATGCAACCGCTTCAATATCCGAGTTCGCGAAAGATACGACACCAGCGAGCGTAAAGGCTGCAAAGACACCCCGAGCAAACTGCGTCACCGTTACTCGTCCTCGACAGACCACATCACTCGGATCACGCGGTCCGGAAATCGGAACATGAGACCCGCGCTCCCCATCCCCGCTTGTCGATAAACGGGCTGGCCATCAGCATCGAGGTAATTTCCGGGAGCATCTCCCACAGGTGACAAGGTGTAGGCATCTTTGTCGTCCACCACAATGGAGACATACCCCTGCCGCTGAGAAAACGTACAGGGGAAGCGCTGAATTTCAGCTTCGGCGGCCTTCATTTCTATCTCGCACAGCGCCGAGGTGGAATCGGCCATCACGATGCCGGGCAGAAAAAGAACGCCCAGCAGTGCCCAAAGCAGGCACTTGCCGGTCCTGATAGCAAAGAGCCTAGTCCACGCTGTGGTCTGCTGAAATAGAGTTCCAAGGCTTAACGTTGGTTTAATCACATCGACACCAATCAAGGAGACTCCACCTTAAAACACAGGCCAGCATTGGCTTCAAGCCGGTCAATCAAGGCCTGACCCATGGCAGCCGCTGGTGTCCAGATACCGCCGCCGGCAAGATCCGGATTGTGCAAAAGACAAAGGGCCGACTCTGCCAGCATCTTCGACGTTGAGCCGTAGCCCGGGTCACGGTCCCCCGAAACACTGGTCATCAGAAGGTCGCCGGATTCAGTTTGGGCGACGAAGAGAGCTTCGTAACTGCCGTTTTCCCGCTCTTCTTTGCTGGGCCCCTCACCAGGCTTTAACGGACTCTTTGCCAAAGAATCGTCCGCGGCAACGAATTCAGCAGCCGCCTTACCTTTGTCTCCATCACCAGTCAGCAGCATCTCGTCATAGCTGAAATCCTCACCGTACGGATGCCCCATCAGGAAATTGGATCGATGCACGTTTTTGGTATTGATCGGCGCCATGACAAAAGGGGCGGACCAGCTTTTTAACTCCTCTTCATAAACGGGCTTGTTACCATCAGGCTGCTCAGGGCCGTTAAAGCCCTCCGCCAGCGAAAAGGGATTCATAAGAATACCAATCAGGTTTCGGTTTTCTGCAGCCGCCGCCATGGTTGCCCGCAGGGACGCGATAGTTCCACCTGAAAACGCACCGTTCATCGATTTCACTCTTCCTTTGACTCGACTAACGGTCTTGCCCGTCACCGCTTTGGCATGTTCCTGCAAGTGGAAAATACCGAGATCAAAGGGAATCGAATCGAAACCGCAAGAGTGCACGATCCGCGCTCCCGAGGCTTTGGCGGCGGCACTATAAGTCGCGATGGTCTCGTGCATCCAGCCGGGCTCGCCTGAAAGATCCACGTAATCAGTGCCGGCTTCGGCACACTGCTTTACCAGTTCGTTACCGTAGAGTTGATAGGGGCCAACCGTGGTGATGACGACTCGAGTCGACGCTACCATCGCGGCGACCGATCCGGGGTCATCGCTATCGACGGCGACTATCGGCACATCGTCACTGATCCCCATTTCACTGCGCACCGCCGCCAGTTTCTCGAGTGACCGGCCGGCCATTGCCCATGTCAAGTCAGAAGCTCCGTAGCGCTCATCAAGGTACTCAGCCACCAATCGACCTGTGTATCCGGATGCACCAAAAACCACGATGTCGTATTGTCTGTCGCTACTCATAAAAATCCTCGGCCGATAAATCAGGAAACGAAAAGAAGCGAGAGTCTACCTGAGGTATCAGAGGGGTGCTAACGTCACCGCAGGGTGCGTTAGAACCTAACCACATCAGAACACCAACGCCTTGCCCATTGATCAGAGACCGGACACACATGACACAGCGTCACGCCCCAGCCACAGAACGCAACAAAGCGCCAATTTTGGAGGTACTGCAACACCATCTACCAAAGGATGGTGCAATTCTGGAAATATCGAGCGGAACAGGCCAACACGCGAGTTTTTTCGCCCCCTTTTTTGCGCCCAGACAGTGGTTACCTAGCGACATCGACGAAGACAATCTGGCTTCCATCGAGGCGTGGCGAAACGCCTCGACTGCGAATAATCTGCTTGCCCCGGTGCGCGTAGACGCAAGCGCGCCAGACTGGTGGCAGCAGCCCTGGTCGGTCAATCAAGCGATTAACGCCGTCGTGAACATCAACATGATTCACATCGCTCCATGGGTCTGCTGCGAGGGCCTCTTGCGAGGGTCTGAACAGCTACTCACCACTGGCGGCGTGCTGTATCTCTATGGTCCCTACAAGCAAGGTGGTCAGCACACCGCCCCATCTAACGAGGCATTCGATACTCATCTGAAAAATCAGAACCCCCTGTGGGGGGTTCGTGATTTGGAAAGGGTGATAGAACTGGCCGGGCAGCACGGACTGGAGCATCGCGCCACGATTGACATGCCCGCGAACAATCTGTCCGTAGTCTTTACTCGTCGTTGAGCGCCACGCTAGCCAGATGACTGCCGTCACCGCGCTGCTGCAGCGCAATATGGACGCGTCGCTCCAGGGCATAGGCATCGTGATCGCCCTCATCCGCCAGCGACGCACTCTCCCCCAGAGCCGCAACCCGCAGCCTCGAGGTCTTAATCCCTTGAGTGGACAGCTGGTCTGCCACGGTTTGCGCACGGGCCTTTGAAAGTGCCATGTTGGCCTGACTGCCTCCTCGCGGATCCGCGTAACCGGTGATCTCCACGTCGACATCAGGATTCTTTGCGAGGAATGTCGCGAGCATATTCAGCCGATCGATACCTCCCGATGTCAGTGCGCTGTCACCGGTCTTGAACAGCATCTCCAACTGGAGTTGATCGAGCGCCATACGGGCAAAGCGCTGCTGTGACTCACGGGCCCCGGCCAACTCCAGCTCCAACGACTCCAGCTCAAGATTAGCTGCAGCAAGCGCCGTTTCGACTTCCTGGAGTTCTGCTGCGGCCACAACATAGTCATCCGCATCCTTCACTTTGGATGCCAGCCAACTGCCGCCGAAAATACCTGCCACCAGGCCGACGGGGCCCGCCGCTGCGGTCGCAACTGCGACGGCCCCTATCGCGGTCAGTTCCTGTTTCGTTTGGGTCTCCATGGCGTGAGCCGAGGGCAGCGCCGTCAACCCCAACGCGCCGATAAGCAGGCCAGCTGTCAGTTTGTGTCTACGTGATGATGCGGTGTTCATGATGGTCTCCTGTGATAAATAACACCTCATGGTGTCGATTGCGCTATTTCACAGGACAAAAATGCCTCGGAACCGCAGGATTTGTGCACCCTTGAGGAGCAATTGTGCCGAATTCTGTCAGCTTAACGAGTGCTGTTAGCTTAAGAAGTGCCTCAGCAGCCAGAAGATACCCATGGCTGCCAGTAACCCCGCCAATACATTCCGGGTACGAGCGACCACAACAGCAGCCAGAACAAGGCCCGCTAACTCTGGGATCCCCACCACGAGGGCACCCTCGGGTCCGGTCAGCATGGTCATCACCAAGGCCCCCATCACGGCAGGCGCCACATACTCAAGAAGACGAAGCGCGAGAGGCGGAAAAGACAGCTTGGCGAGAGAGACAATAAAAATGGCGCGCATGCCATAACCCAACAGACCGACACAGCAAATTATGAGTAATACGGTCATCGGCGAATCCTCTCGAGGATGAGGCCGATCAAGATGGCCAGAAAGGCCGCCACCAGCATGCCTGATCGATTAGGCAAATCCGCAAGGACAAGAGTGACCACCATCGCCACTACAGCGACAACCACTTTTTCCCAGCGGTCGATGGCGAGGGCCAGCAGTCCCAGGAACAACACGGGGGTCGCAAAGGCCAGCCCCCAGCTCTCGGGAATAATAGGACCAATAAACAACCCCAGTCCGGTGAAGCTCATCCAGAGGGTCCAGAAACTAATCCCCGAGGTCAGGTAATAACGACGAAAATAATTCGGATCACGATTCTCCAAGGTAACCGTCAACGCAAAAACCTGATCAATGAGCATGTAAGAACCAACCCATCGAAACCAGCGCGGCTGATCCTGAAAACGCGGCGCCAGCGTGATTGAGTAAAACAAATGGCGGGCGCCGACAATCAACGCCGCCGTGGCAGCTGCCGCGAGGGAAGCTCCCTCCCCGATAAGAGTGACTAGCGTAATCTGGGCAGCGCCGCTAAACATGATCGGTGAGGTGCTCCATCCAAGGAGCGCGGGCAGACCCGACTCATTCACTGCAATGCCGAACACCAGTGCGAAAGGGATGGCGGGAACAAAGAGGGTGAGAGTATCCAGCACCGCCTTTTTTATTGGGCTTTGTGTCATAAGTCAGGACGAATTTGTGGGGGAGCAGTTTACACCGTTAACAGGAAAGTGACGGGGCCGTCGTTCACCAGACTTACCTGCATGTCTGCACCAAACTGCCCCGTGGCGATGGGTGAGTGACAGCCACGAAGCTCCTGCACGAGGGTGTCGAAAAGCACCTCTGCTTCAGCCGGAGGCGCCGCGGAGGAAAAGCTAGCACGCTTGCCTTTTTTGGTATCCGCCGCCAAGGTGAACTGAGAAATCATTAGCAGACCGCCATCGACATCAGCCACCGATAGATTCATTTTACCTTCTGGGTCCGAGAAAATCCGATAGGACAACAGGCGCTCAGCCATACGCTTACCGTGAGCAGGTGTATCCCCCTTTTCGATACCCACGAAAACAAGAACACCCCTTCCGATTTCGCCGACCGCCTCCCCATTAACTGATACCGATGCGGAGCTAACCCGTTGAATGAGGGCCTTCATCGGCAACTCAGCTCGGCTTGTAGAAGAGAAAGCAGGGACGTGCACGCCTCCTCAGCGTAGGGCACTGGCTGACCGTGACCCCATACTGGTCCCGGCCAAGCTGGATCGGTTTGCCGCCGGCCGATCGCGTGAACATGCAGCTGTGACACAACATTACCCAAGGTCGCCATGTTTAGCTTATCAATGTCCCACAATCGCCCGATAACCTCTCCGGCAAAGATAGCTTCATCAAGCAGCTGATGGCGATCTTCAATATCAAGATCTGACCACTCGACTATCCCGGGACGCTGGGGAACTAACACCAACCAGGGATAGCGGCTATCGTTCATAAAAAGCACGCGACTCAGCGCTAGGCTGCCCACCTCTTTGGTTGCACGTGACAGCTGGTGATCAAGCTCAAACACCGGAGAAGCCATTAGAACAAGGTTGGCTGCTTGCTGTAATCGGCAATGACATAGAAACGATAATCACCCCCTGACAGGATCGCCTCCTCAAAAGGAACCACCCAGGTGACGGTTTGACCATCAGAGGAGAGCGCTCCGTTTGTCTCGACAATTCTCGGCGCGCGGAGGGACCAGGTGATCACGTGACCGGCAAAATTGCTGGCAATCATCTGCTTGATCGTGGTGCCGAGACCACTCTCTCCGGATCCATCAAGCTCGTCCTCGTCAAAGGAATAAACACTCGTGATTTCGACTTGATCATTTTCTAGCAAGTTAAGGGTCAGGACATCAGCATCGCCAGTCTCACGCACCAGTTCGGCTGACAGGCTCTGAAAATGCTCTATGGGGCCGTTGACTGTGTAACCACAGATCAAGGTGTCATCGACCATCTCCCGAGTCTGCTCCCGCTCGAGACCCGGCGGCACTGCGTCCAGAAAACCCTCTGTCTGACACAGCGCAGTGGTATCCATATCCTGCTCTTCAGCCAAAGCCAGAAACTCCGCATCAAAGGCCAGCAAGAAACGAAACTGGGCAGTGCCATCCGCATCGAGTTCGAGGGTCTGATTAATATCGAAACAACCACTCAAACCCAGACATAAACCAAAAGCGGCGACTACCATCTGTTTCTTGACACTCATAGACAGTTTCCTCATCTGTACGCCGACCGCTAAAAAGGTATTAGGGTATATCCCTGCTGCTGAAGCTCAACGTGGGTAGTCATAGCCGAGACAGCCATGACAATATCCTCGCGGAACTCACTGGGGGTCATTTGCCGAAACGCCGCTGTTTGGGAACAGAGGTAAACCGTCACCCCTGCCTCGTTCAGCTCATTAAGTAATGCAGTATTCGGATTCGGACTGTTAAACCGTGCCTGATAGGCTTTGTCGGTAAGCAAGTCGTTAGCCGCCATGCCGTGCACAATGACCGCAAATTCTATATTTTCTGCGGGAATGCCCTGCTGCGCATGCATGTTGAGAAAGCGAGCTACAGACGTAAGCTTGCGGCTTTGATCTCCCGGAAATTCAGCAGTCTCACCCACATCAATTGACACCTTGTAATGAGTCTCGGGATTGAGGTTGAACGAACCCGGTGGTGGCGCCAACACCGGGCCGAAGGAGGGCACGGTAGGTCCTGTTTGAGGCTGAGCAGCAACTGTGCTGACCAGCCCTACCAATAGTAGGCAATGTAACGAGACATTGCCGAGCCATTTTGTTGTCATGCTTTTTCTCGCTTTCATGAACAAGTTAATGTTGATATCGATCGCACCCAGGACAAGCCCACTCAATTACTTTGGACAGCCACCAGCCGCACCCGACTCAAAGGCGAGAGCCTGATTTACCCAGCCGCTGGTAAAAAAAGAGAAACGATGAAGATGGGTTAGCAATTCTTCATCCAGAGACACTAGCGCCTGCTCTCCCCCAAAAATTCCGATCAGTCGACCCACTTCAGCCTCATACCCGGAACCGGTCCACTCAAAGGACGCATCATCGACAAATCGTGGCGGTGCGTGCTGGGCTAACGTGTGATCGAGATGACGTCCAAGAGCTTCGGAGCCTCCCGTCAATGCAATAATATCGGTGCCGGAATGGAGACAGGCATCCTTATTGAAATGTAAG
>Ga0255777_10001531_pt1 | contig 21727 bp, 16 predicted proteins | sample 101ome_15_FD_179975 | JGI IMG/M metagenome (GOLD analysis project Ga0255777, IMG submission 179975) | Coastal salt marsh microbial communities from the Groves Creek Marsh, Skidaway Island, Georgia - 101402AT metaG (version 2) | ecosystem: Environmental > Aquatic > Marine > Intertidal zone >... | reverse complement strand
TCCTTTTGAATTACAGCAGTCAGATCCTCGTAAAATAAGAGATTTAATTTCAGTTGTTGGTGAACGTATTGTCTACGAGTTAAGAGGAATACCTTGCCTTAATTTAGAAGTAATAGCTGCAAAAAAGTCAATTACTGTGTCTAGATCTTTTGGCAGTATGACTAATGATAAGAATGATTTAAAGAAAGCATTGGCAAATTATGCAGCAAGGGCTGCCGAGAAGCTCAGGTCACAAAGTAGTTTGTGTGGTGCAATTTCCGTTTTTATTAACACTAATCGTTTTAGCAAAAAAGATTTGCAATATAGTAATAGCTCATCAGTTATTTTGGATGATTTGACAGATAGTACACAAATTATAATTCAAAAAGCATTTAGGTTATTAGAAAATCTTTATCGCCCAAATTATAATTATAAAAAAATCGGGGTTATATTACTCAACATTGAGAAAAGAGGCCAAGATCTTACCAGTGAAAATTATGTTATCCAGGGTAATTTATTTACATATAGCAATATCCTCCACAAAACCAATAATCAATCTGATATTTGTATGAAAATGTTAGATGGTATAAATGCTAAAATGGGAAAAATGACTTTATTTTATGGTTCTCAAGGGATTATGAAACAGCCAAAAAATAAAAAAGAAAAAAATAACTGGCAAATGCGTTCTAATTACAGATCTCCATTTTACACAACGAATTGGAATGATATATTAAAAGTATCGTAGAATAAAATTAAGATTTGTCAGTGTTTTCTGGAAGAGGAATGCAGCTAAACCCTGAAGTCCAAAGTTCTGCACACACCGAACGAGCTTGATTTTCAGCTAACTCTACAAACCTCACGCGCCAAAGGTGTTCTATGGTATTATTCTTATTATTTGATCTAGTAATTTTACTTAAAGATGCAGGTAAATTAGCAAGTTGTTCTGGGACGATATTTCTTGCATTACGTGCAGCTTTATGAGCATTAAGTCTATTCTTGAAAGCTCCTATTTGTATAAACCAATCTTCTTCACTATTATTGGGTGGTAAATTAAGAGTAGGGGGTATATTAAAATTCTTTACAGTTTTTTCTATAATAGAAATTTTAGGACGAGTTAATGGTAGTTCGGATGGTTTTGCTATTCTCACTAAAGGTTTAGAAGGTTTGGTCTTAAAATGTTTATTGAGAAGACTAATCATATGTTTATCACGTGATCTTGCTTTTTTACCACCAAAAACAACGCCAATAATCCTTTGTCCATTCCTTTCTACAGAAGCAACAAGGTTAAATCCAGAAGCATAGGTGTAACCTGTTTTAATACCATCAGTGCCGGAATAACTACCTAATAAATTATTATGATTAGTGTATTTGACACCTTGATAAACAAAATGTTTGGTTTTAAATAATTTAAAAAATTTGGGATGATTACGTCTAATAGCTATTCCTAACGTTGCCATATCTCTTGCAGTAGATAATTGACCTCTGTTAGGTAATCCAGAAGCATTTTTAAAGGTGGTTCTTGTCATACCTAATTGCTTGGCTTTTTTTGTCATTAATTTTGCAAAATTTCTTTCTGACTTTCCTAAGTTTTCTGCAACTACCGTGGCTACGTCATTTGCAGATTTAGTTATTAAAGCCATAATTGCATTTTTCACAGTAATTCTAGATCCTGGAGAAAGATGTAATTTGGATGGAGGTTGTCTTGATGCACGTTTAGATACTTTTAGTTTAGTATTCATAGATATTTTCTTAGACTCCAAAGCATCAAAAATCATATATAAAGTCATGATTTTCGTAAGTGATGCTGGATAATTTCGAGTGTCTGCATTTGTATTATGATAAATTCGTTTAGTATTCTCGTTAATAACAAAAGAAGCATATTTAGCATTTGCTGGAAATCCAAAAACGGTTAAAGCTAAAAAAAATATAGGTAATAAAAACAGCTTTCTTGAAATTGAAGAGTTACTAGCCTTTAATATTCCAAATACAAAGGAATGAGTTGTATTAAAAACATTTTTCAACACAGTTGATATCTCCAACAAAATCATTTTAACAATAATAAATGCTTTCGATTATAGTTAAAATTTATTCAAAAAGCACATTATTTAGATTTTTTTTTTTTATAAATACTATATTTGGTATAGTTTAGATAAGTCTTTAATAAAGTTTATATTTGAAAAAATTATTAATATAAACTTGTTGAACCGGTATGTCGTTCTTATATGATAAGATAAGTAATATTAAGAAAGCTGTAAGTTTGACTATTCAAATAAGAACAAATATTCACCAAATACATCTAATAAAAAAGGTGCTACCATTTGTTATGGCTAAAGACGATGAAGATAAAAAAGATATTGATGGAAACATTAAACTAGCTACTAAGCCAAAAACTAAAACTCCACCTTTATATAGAGTTTTGATGATGAATGATGATTATACACCAATGGAGTTTGTTATTGAAGTACTAGAAAAATTTTTTCAAAAAAACAGAGAAGAAGCCACACAAATTATGCTTCATGTTCATCAACGTGGAGTTGGAGTTTGTGGTATTTATGCATATGATCTAGCGGAAACAAAAGCAATGCAAGTTATGAATTATGCACGTAAACATGAACATCCTTTGCAAGTTCAATTAGAGAAGGAATAAAAATGCTATCTAAATCTTTAGAAGAAACTTTACGACGTGCGATGACTAATGCATCTTCACTAAAACACGAATTTGCAACGTTAGAACATTTATTATTTGCCTTGTTGGAAGATCAGGACGCATTAGAGGTATTAAAAGCTTGTTCCGTAAATGTAAAAACTCTGGAAGATGATATTAATAAATATTTAAAAGAAGATTTAAAAGCCATAGTTACTTCTGATAATGAAGCAGACACACAACCAACAGCTGGTTTTCAGAGAGTTGTTCAAAGAGCAGTTATTCATACTCAATCATCTGGTAGAAATGAAGCAACAGGTGCTAATATTTTAGTTGCTATGTTTTCAGAAAGAGACTGTTATGCAGTATATTTACTTCAAAAACAAGACATGAAGCGTCTTGATGCTGTTAGTTTTATGAGTCATGGGCTGGCAAAAGATCCTAATTATTCAAAGCCAACATCACCTTCAGGTGCTGATAGCACTGCTGAAGACGTAGAAAATAAAAAACCTGAAAAAGCCTTAGATAAATATGCTGTAAATTTAAATGAAAAAGCTGCAGAAGGTAAAATAGATCCTTTAATTGGAAGACAGCTTGAGTTAGATAGAACAATTCAAGTTTTATGTAGACGAACAAAAAATAACCCTTTGTTAGTAGGTGACCCGGGCGTTGGTAAAACAGCCATAGCAGAAGGTCTAGCAGACAGAGTCGTAAAAGGGAACGTTCCTGAAGTTCTTTTGAACTCTGAAATCTATGCTTTAGATATGGGAGCTCTTCTTGCAGGAACCAGGTATAGAGGGGATTTTGAAGAGCGCTTAAAGGCTGTAATGAAAGAAATTGAAGGTAATGAAAATGCAATATTATTCATTGATGAGATACATACTATAATTGGAGCGGGAGCAACAAGTGGTGGAGCTATGGATGCATCAAACCTATTAAAACCAGCGCTACAAAATGGTGGTTTAAAATGTATAGGATCAACCACTTACAAAGAATATAGAGGGTATTTTGATAAGGATAGAGCCTTGGTAAGAAGGTTCCAAAAAATTGATGTTTCTGAACCAAATGTTGATGATACAGTAAAAATTTTAATGGGCTTGAAATCTCGCTATGAAGATCATCATAAAATAAAATTTACGAATATAGCTATAAAAACAGCGGTGGAACTTTCGGCAAGATATATTAATGATAGAAAATTACCTGATAAGGCTATAGACGTAATTGACGAGACTGCTGCAGCTCAGATGTTAAAAACTAAGTCAAAACGAAAACGTGTTATTGGCAAAACAGAAATAGAAGAGACTATTGCACTAATTGCTAGAATACCACCAAGGAATGTTTCAACTGACGATAGAAAGGCTCTTTCAAAATTAGAAGATGACCTTAAACGAATGGTTTACGGCCAAGATAAAGCTGTAACCGAATTAGTCGCCAGTATCAAACTTTCAAGAGCTGGTTTAAGAGAAGGTGAAAAACCTGTAGGCTGTTATTTGTTTTCTGGTCCAACTGGGGTTGGTAAAACAGAAGTTGCTAGACAATTAGCTGAGGCAACAGGCGTAAAACTTGTTAGATTTGACATGTCAGAGTATATGGAAAGGCATACTGTATCAAGGCTCATAGGAGCGCCTCCAGGATATGTAGGATTTGATCAAGGTGGCCTTTTGACTGATGCAATTGATCAAAATCCACACTCTGTCTTATTGTTAGACGAGATAGAGAAAGCTCACCCCGACTTGTTTAATTTACTTTTACAAGTGATGGATCACGGAAAACTAACTGACAATAATGGAAAATCAATCGATTTCAGAAACACTATATTAATTATGACAACGAATGCTGGAGCCCAAGAGCTATCAAAGGCTGCAATCGGTTTTAAGCAAGAAAATAGAGAAGGTGCTGATGGTGAAGCGATTGAAAAACTTTTTGCCCCAGAATTTAGAAATAGACTAGATGCTATTATTCCATTTGGATCTTTGCCTTTAGAAGTTGTTAGAATGGTTGTTGATAAATTCATTATGCAGCTTGAGGCTCAATTATCTGAAAAAGGAGTTTCGGTGTTATTGACTGACAAGTCCAGAGATTGGTTGGCTAGAAAAGGATATGACAAAACTTTCGGTGCCAGACCACTTGCTAGAGTTATTCAAGAACATATTAAAAAACCACTGGCTGAAGAGTTATTATTTGGACGTTTGGTCGATGGTGGTACGGTAAATGTTGATTTATCGAAGGATAAATTAATCCTTAAAACTTTAGGTTTAACAAACAAAGAAAATAAAAAGAAACATTCATCGTCTAAACATAAAGATACACCTGAGCTAACCTAATTAATTTAAAGAATAAGGAGAGTTTTGTTGATTTACAAACTCGATTTGTTTGTCAACTTGCTTTTCTTCTAATTGAACAAATCTCTTTATAGCATCAGAAAATGATTTGTTTTGAATATAGTGTCTGCTGTAAGTTACAGAAGCTAAATAACCCCTTTGTATTTTATGATTACCTTGAGCCCCTGCTTCAACTGTTGTTATTTTGTGATCAATAGCGTATTCAATAGCTTGATAATAACATAATTCGAAATGTAAAAAGGGGATGTCAACTATAGCTCCCCAATTGCGTCCATATAATGTGTTCTCACCAATAAAATTTAGAGCCCCTGCAATAATTTTTTGATTTTGCTTTGCAATGATAAGCAAAATTTTATCTTTCATTGTACTATTTATTAAATGGAAGAAATCTCTGGTTAAATATGCACCTCCCCATTTTTTATCAATTGTTGTTAGATAGAATTCATAAAAAGCATTCCACATTTCAATATTTAGTTGATCGCCGGTTATTTTTTGTATGATTAGGTTATGTTCATTAATTGATCGTCTTTCTTTCTTAATTGATTTTCTCTTTGAACTTTTTAATGTAGATAAAAATTCATCAAATGTATTATAGTTTTTATTATGCCAATGAAACTGGATTCCTTTCCTTTGAATCCAATTGTTTTTATTTAATTTTGAATTTAAATCTTCAGTTATAAAATTAATATGTGCAGAGCTTAAATTATTTTTTTGAACTATAGCTTCAAATGTATTTATTATTAGTTCGAATATTTCTTCATTTTTTGGATGATTAGGGTCAATTAGTATCCTAGGTCCCGTAGCGGGTGTAAATGGAATAGCAGATATTAATTTTGGATAATATTGACCACCAGCATTTTCAAATGCATTAGCCCAAGCATGATCGAAGATATATTCACCATAAGAGTGCATTTTTAAAAAATTAGGACAAGCTCCTATTATTTTATTATTTGTATCTTTAACAATTATATGTTTTGGATGCCAACCGGTTTTTGAAGACACTGATCCTGAAAGTTCTAACGAATTAAGAAAATCAAAAGAGGTAAAAGGGTGATTGAAGAGATTAAGTTTATTCCATTGAGAACGATCAATATCTTTAAGTTTAGATACTAATTCAACTTTCATTCTTAATTTTTAAAAAAAGAATTATTAATTTTCAATTTCAAATATGCCTTCGATCTCAACTGGAACATCGCGGGGAAGTGCAGCAGCTCCAATTGCAAATCTAGCATGCTTTCCTTTATCACCAAAAATATTTACAAACATGTCTGATGCCCCATTTATGATCTTGGGATGGTCAGTAAAGTTTGGAGCAGATGCAACAAACCCTCCTAGTTTAACTACTTTTTTTACCTTATTAAGGTCTCCATTACATGCGGCTTTAAGTTGGCTTAGGATAGCTTTTGCACACGCTTCTGCCATCTTTATACCTACTTCAACTGAAACGTTGTCACCAACTTTCCCTTTTGTGGTTATCTCACCATTTATAAATGGTAATTGCCCTGATATAAATACCAAATTACCCGTAATGACGTATGGGACGTAGCTACCTGCAGGTATACTAGCTTCATCCAATTCAATATTTAATTCGTCTAATTTTTTATTAATATCGTTATTCATCATAAAACCTATATATTATGAACATCCTGATGTGCTACCGCAGGTATTACACTTCATACACGTTCCGTTTCTAACAAGTGTAAAGTTACCACACTCTCCACAAGCTTCACCTTCATAACCTTTTATCTTTGCTTCAATTTCTTGAGACAAACTTGGTCTTGGTGTCTCATTAATAGAAATTGTTGTATCATTCACCACTTCTTGTGTTTTTTCTTCTTTTAATGAAGTTGTTTGAGGCATCATTGTAACATTGCTTGTTCCACCTGATACAACTTTTAATTCTCTCCTGACAAAACCTCTACTAGCTACTTTTTCAGATACAAACTCTTTATTTTCACCTGAACCTGTGGTGCTTGAATCTAAGTCTTCGGGACCAACATGGCCTAGATCATTTCTATCAAGGTATGAGATTGCGAGTTCTCTAAAAATATAGTCTAATATAGAAGTAGACATTTTAATAGTGTCATTGCCGGTGACCATTCCTTGTGGTTCAAAGCGTGTAAATGTAAAAGCCTCAACGAATTCTTCTAATGGAACTCCATATTGTAGGCCAATAGATACAGCTATTGCAAAGTTATTCATTAGTGATCTAAATGCAGCTCCTTCTTTATGCATGTCTACAAAAATTTCACCTAGTTTTCCATTTTCATACTCACCAGTTCGTAAGTAAACTTTATGTCCTCCAACTGTAGCTTTTTGAGTATATCCTTTTCGTCTATGAGGTAATTTATCTCTTTCTGCTCTCACAAACCTTTCAACTATTTTTTCAACAACTTCGGTAGTTCGGTTAGTTATATCTTGTTCATTGTTAACGCTGTTTTCTTCTTCACTTATATCATCCTCAAGCAATGCGGAGTTAAGTGGTTGACTGAGTTTTGAACCATCTCTATAAAGAGCGTTTGCTTTAATACCTAATTGCCAAGACAACATGTAGGCATCGCTACAATCTTCTATCGTAGCGTCATTAGGCATATTTATAGTTTTTGAAATAGCTCCAGAGATAAATGATTGGGCAGCTGCCATCATTTTTATGTGGCTATCCACTGATAAAAACCTTTTGCCAATTCTACCACATACATTAGCACAATCAAAAACAGCTAGATGTTCTTTATTAAGATGAGGAGCACCTTCTAAAGTCATTGCTCCACAAACATGAATGTTAGCAACATCTATCTCTTCAGGGCTAAAACCTAAAAACTCTAGCATATTAAAAGAAAAATCATTCATTTGTTCTGAAGATATTCCTAGTTTATTTTTACAAAAATCTTCTCCAAGAGTAAATTGATTAAATACGAATTTTATATCAAATGCCGATGCTAATGAATTCTCAACGAGTTCAATTTCCTTATTTGTGAACCCTTTTGCTATAAGTGCGTTATGACTGATAGCTTGACAGTCTTTTAAGCTACCAGACCCAACTGCATATTTCTGCATATCGTCGATTTGGTCTTTGTCATATCCTAAATGCGCAAGAGCTTCAGGTACAACACGGTTTATAATTTTAAAATAACCACCACCGGCTAATTTTTTGAATTTAACCATAGCAAAATCTGGCTCAATGCCGGTTGTGTCACAGTCCATAACTAAGCCAATTGTTCCTGTTGGAGCAATTACGGTTGCTTGAGCGTTTCTGTACCCATGTTTTTCACCAAGTGAAAGAGCTTTAGCCCAAGCATTTTTTGCTGCAATGATTAAGCTTTGATCTGGACAGTCTTGTCCCATCAGAGGAACTGGGTTTATTGATAAACTCTCAAATCCTCTTGTTTTACCTTCGGATGCCCTTTTATGATTTCGTATAACTTTAAGCATGCTTTGAGCATTTTCTTTATATTTAGGAAAAGGTCCTAACTCTTTTGCAATCTCTGCTGATGTTGCATAAGATATTCCTGTCATAATTGCTGTTAAAGCAGCACATATAGATCTTCCTTGATCACTATCATAAGGAATACCCCAAGACATCAATAACCCACCTATATTAGCGTACCCTAACCCGAGTGTTCTATACTCGTAAGATCGTTGAGCTATTTCCTTGGAGGGGAATTGTGCCATCATTACAGAAATTTCGAGAGTTAATGTCCATAATCTAGTTGTATATTCATATGCTTCTATATCAAAAGAAGAGTCTGCTTTTTTAAATTGTAACAAATTAATAGAAGCTAAATTGCAGGCAGTATCATCAATAAACATGTATTCAGAACATGGATTGGATGCATTAATTCTTCCAGCTTCTGGACATGTATGCCATTCATTAATAGTTGTATCATATTGTAATCCTGGGTCGGCACAAGCCCAAGCAGCTTCAGATATTTTTGACCATAGATCAGATGCGTCTAGTGATTTGTGAACCCCACCATCTGTGCGTCTTATAAGATTCCATTTACCTTTTTGAGACACTTTTTCTAAGAATTCATTAGTTACTCTCACAGAGTTATTTGAATTTTGACCAGAAACAGTTAAATAGGCCTCACTATCCCAATCTGTATCATAAGTTTGAAATTCAATTTCTTTAAAACCTTGTCCAGCAAATTGTATAATTCTTTGAATATAATTTTCAGGTATCATAACCGCACGGCAATTTAAGATCGCTTTTTTAAGTTCAGTATTTATTTTTGGGTCAAGTCTTTCTTGGTCATTATAATTGTCTGAATTACAGGCATCCATAACTGAACTTAGGTTTTTTGCAGTTAATTTTGAGCCAGCAACTAATGCAGCTACTTTTTGCTCCTCAACGACTTTCCAGTTTATATATTCTTCAATATCAGGGTGATCTATATCCACAGTAACCATCTTAGCAGCTCTTCTTGTTGTTCCACCTGATTTTATAGCACCTGCCGCTCTATCACCAATCCTTAAAAAACTCATCATGCCAGAGGACCTACCTCCACCAGACAATCCTTCTGTACTACCTCTTAACTTAGAAAAATTAGACCCTGTTCCTGATCCATATTTGAATAATCTAGCCTCTCTTACCCAGAGATCCATTATTCCACCCTCATTAACAAGGTCATCCTTTACGGATTGGATAAAGCATGCATGTGGTTGTGGGTGTTCGTATGATGATTTTGACTGAACTAATTTTTTAGTTTTGAAATCTACATAATAATGACCTTGACTAGGGCCATCAATTCCATATGCCCAGTGCAATCCTGTGTTAAACCATTGAGGAGAATTAGGTGCGCACATTTGAGCTGCAAGCATAAACCTCATTTCATCATAATATATTCTTGCGTCATTTTCAGTAGTAAAGTAGTTGCCTTTCCAACCCCAATAAGTCCATGTACCTGCTAATCTATTAAAGACTTGTTTAGCTGATTCCTCTCCTTTAAAACGCTCATTTTCAGGAAGTTCATTAAGTTTTTTTATGTCAGGCTCAGAACGATATAACCAGGCAGGTATATTTTCTTCTTTTACTTTTTTTACAAAAACAGGAACACCAGCCTTTCGAAAATATTTTTGGGCTATTATATCCGCTGCAACTTGTGAGTAGTTAGCTGGAACCTCAATGTTTGGTGCACTGAAAACAATTGTACCGTCTGGGTTTTTAATTTCGCTAGTTGTTGTTTTAAACTCTAAGCCCGCATAAGCGTCATTTCCTTTTTTGGTAAATTGTCTCTCAAATTTCATCTTAATCCTCTTTTTAATAAACGGGCAAAAATTTTACTAAAATCCAGAAAATATTAATAGTTTATAAATCTAAATCTGTGGATAAGTTGTATAGATTTTGTTTTCTAAAAAAATATTCTAAATATAAATCTTTGTTTTTCCTAAATTTAATACGTTATTGTTTTAATATTTTGTATTACCTTTAGTTGTGGATAAACACAATATGTGGTAATTACGAACATATAAACTACATGATTTAGTGGTCACTAGTAAAGACTATAATTTATTTTTTTTTCTTTTTTTTTTAACTGTCTAATTTTACTTCATTTTTTGATATTGAATGCAAATCTATAATCTATAAAGTGACATTGAAGATTTATTATTTTTTCTATTAAGGTATAATCAGTGAAAATAATAAGATTAGGAAACCACTCATGAGATACAGTCCAATAGAAATATTAATGGGAGCCATGGTTCTTGTAGTAGCAATTGGTTTTTTAATTTTAGGTATGCAGTCAATAAATAACAATCAAAAGGATGGATACAATATATCTCTAATATTTGGATCAACGTCAGGTTTGAAAAATGGAGATGACGTTAAAATTTCAGGAATTAATGTGGGTAAAATAACTAAATTAGATCTTGATTTAGAAGATTATAATGCAAGTGTCAAAGTAAAGCTATTTGATAGTATAAAAATTCCAGATGATTCGTCTGCTCGAATTACATCATCATCTTTATTAGGAGGTAATTATATAGATATTGTTCCTGGCTCTTCAGAAACTTTTTTAAGTCCCAATGATGTTATATATGACACTAGTGATTCAGTAAGCTTTATGGATATGCTAGGCAAAATAGTATTTTCAGGAAGTAAAGAATGATCTTGTTTTGCATTCTATGATTATGCCATGTTACGATTAAAGGTAATTCTCAGTTTATTATTCATAATTTCCCCTAATATTTTGTTCGGTTCTCAATGGATTGAAGGCAATAGGGTTGTCATACAAGGTTTGGATAAAATTACTGCTAGGATAAAAACCTTTGAAGTAGATGTTGGTAAGAGTGAAAGCTTTGGAGTTTTAGATATTTTTGTTGAGAGATGTGTATATTCAAAGCCAATTTTCAAGCCTGAATCTTTAGCATTAATAAAGATAAAAGATAACTCAGACAGACTATCTGAGGTAGAATTTAGAGGTTGGATGTTTGCTTCAAGCCCGGCACTTAATGCCTTAGAAAATCCTGTTTATGATATATCAGTTCTGGCTTGTAAAAATTCAGTTAAGCAATCAAAAAAATCTTCATCAGTTGAACCTATTGAATAAATATTTGCGTTTATGCCAATGGCTTTATCTAGTTTTTTCTTAAAATCAGTCTTTGTTATCTGGTAAGCACCAAATTGGATTAAATGATCGTTTAGAAATTGAACATCTAGTAATCTAAATCTAGTTTTCCATAATCTTGCAACCAAATTTAATAACGCAATCTTACTTCCATTAGAAACAGAACTAAACATGGATTCAGCAAAAAAAACTCCACCAATAGCTAGGCCATAAACTCCGCCAACTAGTTTGTTTTCTCTCCAGCATTCTATAGAGTGAACATAATTTTGTTTGTTAAGTTGAATAAATAAAGTTTCAATTTCTTTATTTATCCAAGTATCTTTTCTGTTAATTATTGCGCATGATCTAATAACTTCCGGAAATGCATTATTCATGGTTATTTTAAAAGGCCTTTTTCTTACAAAACGTAAAAGGCTTTTTGAAATATGAAATTTCTTAATTGGAATAATGCCTCTGTGCTCTGGATTAACAAAATATATTTTGTTGTTATTTCTACTGTCAGACATCGGAAAGATGCCTAGCATATATGTTTGAATTAGCTGTTCTGGGGTTAGTTTTATGTTAGATTCTTTTGTCAAATTTATTTTTAAAAATTCTAATTAATTTCTATTTAGTAATTTTGTTTCCAACCATCTAATGTCATATGTCCCTTTTTGCATAACTTCAGTGTCTAAAATCTGTTTATGTAAGTCTATTGTAGTAGAAATTGGTTCAATTACTATTTCTTTTAATGCTTGTTTAAGTCTTAACAAGCATTGATCACGGTCATTTCCATGAACAATAAGTTTAGCAATTAGGCTATCATAGTAAGGAGGAACTTTGTAACCAGAATAAATACAAGATTCAATCCGTACACCTAATCCACCTGGTGAGTGAAATTGTGTGATTGTACCAGGAGAGGGAATAAATGTTTGAGGATCTTCAGCATTTATTCGGCATTCAATGGCATGACCCTTAAATTGAACGTCTTTTTGTTGAAACGATAATGGGTAGCCTGCAGCAATCCTTATTTGTTCTCTTACTAAATCTATACCTGTAATAGCTTCAGTTATTGGATGTTCAACTTGTAACCTTGTATTCATTTCAATAAAGAAGAATTGATTACCTTCATATAAAAACTCAATAGTACCTAAGCCTAGATAACCCATTTTTGAGACAGCTTTTGACGCAATTTCTCCAATAATATTTCTTGTTTTATCATCAATTACTGGTGAAGGAGCTTCTTCAATCACTTTTTGATGTCTTCTTTGAATTGAGCATTCTCTTTCACCAAGATGCACGGTATTACCAAATTTATCCGCTATGATTTGTACCTCAATATGTCTTGGTTTTTGAAGGTATCTTTCTATATAAACTCTATCGTCACCAAAAGCTGCTTTTGCTTCGCTTTTAGCGGAGGTAAATGCAGATTCAAGTTCTTCTTCATTGAGAGCAACTTTCATACCTCTACCACCACCACCAGAAGCCGCTTTTATCAATAACGGATAACCAACTTTTTTTGCTTCTTGAAGTGCGGTTTCAAAGTTTATTATGTCTGTTTTTGAACCAGGGACGAGAGGTATACCTAATTTTTGCGCCGTTATTTTTGCTTCTATTTTATCGCCCATACATCTAATATGTTCTGGCTTAGGACCAATAAAAACAATATTATGGGCTTCTACTATTTCTGCAAAATCTGCGTTTTCAGATAAAAAACCAACACCCGGATGTATAGCTTCTGCTCCGACTAATTGTGCAGCAGTTATAATAGCCGGTATGTTTAAATATGATTTAGAAGATGGAGCCGGACCTATACAAACACTCTCGTCAGCTAACCTTACGTGTATGGCTTCGCTGTCAGCCGTAGAGTGGATTGCAACAGTTTTAATATTCAACTCCTTGCAAGCCCTTAGAACTCTTAAGGCAACATCACCACGGTTTGCTATTAAAATCTTTGAAAACATTAAAAATTCATCATTCTATGATAACTAACAATTCATTAAACTCAACTGGTTGGCTATCTTCAAATCCAATAAAAACAATTTTCCCTGATTTATGTGCAGTTATTGTGTTCATTACTTTCATAGCTTCAATAATAAGAAGAGTATCCCCTTTTGATACAGAGCTATTTAATTTAATAAAAGTTTCTTTGCCAGGCTCTGGTGATGAGTAAGCTGTGCCTACCATTGGCGAGTTAACAGCTCCAGGGTGCTCATTAGTGAATTTTGTGGGTTCATTATCTTTTTTAGGTAAGACATCAATTGCTTGTTTTTCTATCTTTTGTATTATTTGATTTTCTGGTTTTTCTTGTAATAAACTTCTACTTACAATTTTAATCTTTAAACCATCAGCCTCATATTCTAATTCAGAAAGTTTATCTTTATTAACAATATCTACGAATGTTTGAACTAGATCTACGTTTTCTTTATTTATATTATTTTTTTTCATAGCGTTTACCTATATACCTAGTCGTCAATTAAATTGTGCATTGCTTCTATTGCTAATAAATACGAATTGACGCCTAAACCAGCGATTATTCCATTAGCAACTGGAGAAATAAATGATTTGTGACGGAAACTTTCTCTAGCATAAACATTAGTTATATGTATTTCAATTTTAGGTCCATTGAACATCTTTAAGGCATCCAAAACGCCTATTGAAGTATGAGTTAACGCTCCTGCGTTAATAATTATTCCAACCCCATCACCAATAGCTTTATGTATTTCATCAATTAAATAACCTTCTATGTTAGATTGAAAAAAATCTAATTCAAAACCGTGAACTTTACATTTTTCTATACAAAGCATCTTTATGTCATCTAAGGATGTCTTACCATATTTTTCAGGTTCTCTTTTACCAAGCAGATTTAAGTTTGGTCCATTAATAATATATAATTTTTTTTGCAAAGTTTTTCTCCTTCAGATTTTTATAATCTAAAATTGACTATTTTTGAGAGTTTTTTCAATTAACTTTCACGAACTTTTTTTATAATTTCTTTTAGATTTTCCTTTGTTAATGCCCCTGGATAAACAACGTTTCCAATAATAAATGCAGGTGTACCATTCAAATTCAAGAGTTTTGCAATTTCACGGTTTTTATTTAATCGTTTTGAAATATCAGAGCTATTCATGTCAATTTTAAGTTTTTCAATATTTAATCCAATTTCGTTAGCTGTCTTGAAAACTTTTTCATTATCAACTTTACCTCTAATTTTCATAAGAGAAAGGTGAAATTTATTATAGAGGTTTTGTTTTTCAGAAGCTAGAGCTGCAACAGCTGCTGTATAAGATTCTTGAGATAAAATTGGGAATTCAACAAAAACAACGTTTATTCTCTTATCTTCTGAAATAGTTTCCATAATCGTTTTAACAACTGATTTACAATATCCACAATTATAGTCAAAAAATTCATAAATCGTAATATCTGCATTTTTTTGAAAAATACCTGGATTTTTAAATGACTTAAGAGACTGAATAGCCTTTTTCTTTTTTTCTAATTCAGTATTTTTTTTATAATTATCTAAAACAGACCTTAATAATTGAGGGTTTTTTATAAGAAAATTTTCTATGATTTTTTCTATATTTTCTTGGCTCATTTGATTTGCATGAGAAGGTAATGCAAACATAAATAAAATACTAAAAATAGATAGTGTATTTAAAATAATTTTTTTCATAATATATCATTAGAACTTTATCTTGTCTTTATTCTAGACAGAATGTCCAAACCTCTCAGTTTATAAGAATTTGTTATAGTTTTTTGTTTGAGAGCTAAATCTACATACTTTTTAGCTTTAATAAAGTTTTTTTTAAGTAAGGATTCTTCAGCCAATGCAATATAAGTAATTCCTTTTTGACCTAATTTACCTGATGATTTGGCTAATAATCTCCATAGTAGTTTCCATTTTGGACTATTGTGAAGCATTTGTTCTAAGATTTGTATTGATTCCTCTAAATCTTGGGCTTTATTTGTTTGTAAATAAGATTTTACTAGAGAAAATTTAATTAAATCATCAGCGTATATATACTTTTCATTAAGGTTGTTTAAGGCTTTTTTATACTCTCTTATAGACTTGTTATAGCTACCTTTAGAAAAGTAAATATCACCAGCTAGTTCATAGTAGAAAGGATAATCAGGATATTTATTCTGTAATACTTTTAATGTATCAATAGCTGGTTCATATTCACCAGTTTTTTTATATGCTATAATGCGAGAATAATTAGTAAAGAAGATATTATTATTATTATCTTTTTTATTTAAGATCTCAAAGGGATCACTTCCATAAGCTCTGATCTTATTTTTTATATAATCCAGTGAAATATTAAAATTATTTATGTATATATCCTCATTGTTTTTATTAGAAATATAATTACTAGATTTATATTTTTTTAACTGCTCCAATCTTTGTTTGGAAAATGGATGTGATCTATAATATCCTACGACAGAATTATTTGTAGAAACCTCACGTTGACTTAACCTTAATAATAAGTTTTCCAGACCTGTTAATGATATTTTTTTTTTTCTAAAAGTATCTAATGCATATTTGTCAGCTTGCTGTTCTTGAATGCGTGAAAATTGAAAAGCTGATTTGATCGCAATATCTTGGGTTCCTAAAATTAAACCAAGGGCGGAATTTGAATCTAATTTTCCACCTGCAGATAGAGCTATACCAGCAATAGTAGCGAATTTTGAATATTTGGATAAATTAGATGTGTTTATAGATCTAGAAGAACTATGGTTTAAAATTAAATGCCCGATTTCATGGGCTAAAACACCTTGAATTTCATTTATAGATTTTGACTTATTAATTAAACCGGTATTAATAAAGATTTTATTCGATCCAGTTACAAATGCATTGTATTCATTATTGGAAATTAAAACTGGTTGGAAAGGTTGAGTATTTCTAAAATAGCCATCGCTTACAGTCAATATTACTTTATATAAGAAATATTCAATTTCTGCGTCTCTAATAATTATATTTTTTTGAGCAGAGTAAGCATTACATGAAAAAATTACTAAAAGAATGGAAATTATTAATTTTATTTTGACCACCAACCTTTTTTCTTAGGTTTTTCTTTTGTTACTTTGTCCTCAATTGTAACAACTTCAATAGGAGCAGATGACTTTATTTCCCTAACCTCAAGATTATCATTTTTTTCTTTAGCGCTACTATTTTTTTCTATGACTTGTAATTCTTCTTCATCTTTATTAATTTTTTTAGACTTTTTAACCTTCTTGATTGTTTTCTTCTCTGTTTTAGTTTTTACAGGCTTGTCTATTTCTTTATTGATATCGTTTTTTTCATTTTTGGTATCTTTGTTTTTGTTATCATCATTCATACTTAGCTCATGATCACTTTTAATAACAGCCTCAGAGCTTTGATGTGATGTATTTTCTATATCTGAATTTCTTCTTCTTTTTGTTGATTTCTTATTTCTTCTTCTTTTGTTTTGTTTTTCATCGTTTTCGAGATTATTATTCTGAGATTTTTCTTGAGGTTGTGATTGAGGTGCTTGTCTAGGGGTAGATTTTTTAATAGCTTCTATCTTTTTTAAAGGAGGAATTATTGTATTATCATTGATGAAATCTATTATAATTTTATATCTACTTTCAATCTCATTTAGTTGAGATCTTTTTTTGTTTAAAATATGTAAAACAATATCTGAGTGAGCAGAAACCTTGACTTCAATAACATCATCAGATGCTCCTTCCTCTTCAATCCCTCTTAGCACTTGAACAGCACTTACTTCTATAGATTGAACCCTTCCAGATCCAGCACAATGAGGACATAATTCAGAGGAGTTTTCTACTATAGAAGGTCTAAGACGCTGACGAGATAGTTCCAGTAAACCAAAACTACTAATTTCTCCAATTTGAATTCTTGCCCTATCCTTTTTCATTGATTCTTTCAATTTTTTTTCAACATTGATACGATTTTTGTTTTCTTCCATATCAATAAAATCAATGACAATGAGCCCTGAAAGATCTCTTAACCTAGCTTGTCTTGCAAATTCTTCTGCAGCCTCTAAATTATTCTTTAATGCCGTGTCCTCTATAGTTCTTTCTCTTGTTGATCTTCCAGAGTTCACGTCTACTGCAACCAAAGCCTCAGTTTGATCTATAATAATGTAGCCACCAGATTTTAATGTGACTTTGGGATTAAAAATATCTTGTAATTGTGTATCTAGATTATATTTCTGAAATAAATGATTTTTATCATCTAAGTATTGTTGAACTTTTTTAGCATGGCTAGGCATAAGCGCTTTCATATAATTTTTGCATACCTTGTAGGCTTCACTGCCTTCAACTAGAACTTCGTCAATATCACTATGATATAAATCTCTAATAGCTCTTTTAACTAAAGAACCTTCTTCATGAATTAGAAAAGGTGCATTCGATTCTAATGTCAGTTTTTTAACGTTTTCCCAAATAGTCATTGAGTTAAGGTAGTCTCTTTTTATTTCAGTTTTAGTTCTTTTAGAACCAGCTGTCCTTACAATCACAGCCATCCCTTGTGATACATCTAGATCATCAACTACCTTTTTTAATCTTTTTCTATCAGTAATATTGGCAATTTTTCTACTAACTCCGCCACCTCTAGGAGTATTAGGCATAAGGACACAATATCTGCCAGCAATTGAAATATAGGTAGATAGTGCAGCACCTTTTGATCCACGCTCTTCTTTAACGACTTGAACTAATAAAATTTGACGCCTTGCTATAACTTCTTGTATTTTATAGTTTCTGTAGAGATTCCTCTTGATTTTCTTAAATGCTTCTTCATTAAAATCATCAATATTATCTTCATTAATATCTTCATTTGGAATTAACTCTTCATCAGTTTTAGCTGAAGCTTCGGCAAGTAATTTATTTTTATCTTCAATAGGTATTCGGTAATAGTCTGGGTGAATTTCACTAAAAGCCAAAAACCCTTGCCTGTTTCCTCCATACTCTACAAAGGCAGCTTGAAGGCTAGGCTCAACTCTAGTGACTCTCGCTAAATAAATATTACCTTTAAGTTGTCTTCTGGAATGGACCTCATACTCAAAATCATCAATAAGATTATTAGTGGTAGAGATAACTCTTGTTTCTTCGGATTGTCTTGCATCTATTAGTAATCTTTTGCTCATTCTTCATCTCCAAAAAAGTTAGTTTTCAAACAACTTTGAAAACATATTTTTTATGAATGAGTCTTTAAAAATTAATTTGATTTTAGTTCTAATAATAGAACTAAACTATTAAATTTGATAATTATATTTATTACACTTAAAATATTTACGTTCGATTAAAATAATTAAACTATTACAACTTTCCTAAAACTAAAATTACCAGTATTTAATATTAACTCATTCCAAAAATTCTTTAGCATTTTATATGCTCAAATAATTTGTTTGGTAGAGCTTTTCCTAGTATAATTTCTATCAAACAAAATTAAATTCCTTTAACAGTTATATATTGTTAATGAAACCAAGACAAACTTTATTTTGTATTGTATCAGATGTTAAATATATTTAGATATAAGTTGGAATTGTGCTTAGACTAAAGAAAAATTTTATTTACTTACTCAGCCATTTTATTTTTTGTTTACTTATTTTTTCATATTTGAATCCAGCTTACTCGAAAGAATTAAATAAAAAAATAACCGTTTCCAATACTAATGATACTAAATGTGAAATTAACTTGGATATTATAAATTGTTTTAATTATAATATTGATAATGATTTAAAGGTTAGATTATTTGAAGATCCATACAGAATTCGTATAGATTTTGACGATTATATAACTTTTACCAAAAATTCATTTCAAAATAATTTAATTAGAGAAATTCGGTATAGTCATCAAAATATAAAGGGTTCTAGATTAGTTTTAGATATGTCTAAACCTGGAATTATAACCGATATAATTTATGAAAAACATATTAATGGAATTAATAATTTAAAAATAAAAATAAAAAAAACTACTGCCGCTAAATTTGCTATTGCTAAGTACATAATTAAAAATAATAACGGTAATTTAGAATCATTAAATGCTAATATAATAATATCAAAACAACAAAAAAAAATAAGTCCAGAAAGCCAGATTTTACCACAAGAAAAACCAATTATTTTTAACAAAAATAAATCTTACAAAAAATATATAGTTTTTATTGATCCAGGTCATGGTGGAAAAGATCCTGGGGCAATAGGGCAATTAGGAACGCGTGAAAAGGATATTACTTTAAAACCTCTATCTTATTAGCTAAAAAATTAAGAAATATTAGGACAATAACCCCAATATTATCTCGTAATAAAGACATTTATTTACCATTAAGACAAAGAACAAAATTAGCAAAAAAAAATAATGCTGATATTTTTATTTCCATACACGCAGACTCAAGTAGAAATAGAAAAGCAAAAGGGCTTTCCGTTTTCAGCCTTTCAAACAAGGCTTCAGATAAAGAAGCTGAGATGCTAGCTAAAAGAGAAAACAATGTAGATAATATACTTGGTAATAAAAACGTTATAAATGATCCATTAATTTATGGATCTTTAATTAAAATGTTTCAAAGAGAAGCTATGAATGAAAGCTCATTTTTAGCGAGAAAAATTTTGATGAATTTGGAAAAAACTAAACTGACTGTGAATAGAGGTCATAGATTTGCTGGCTTTGCTGTATTAAAATCATATGATATTCCCTCAATACTTCTAGAAATAGGTTTTTTATCTAACAAAAGCGAAGAAAAAAGACTTTTAAATAGACCTTATCTTAATGAATTAACAGATGGTTTAACCAATGCAATCGAAGATTATTTCAAGAGTTTTAAATAAAAAATGTCCTAAAATTGTCTAATTTATATTTTAATATTAAAAAATGAAATTTCTAGCCTACTTAATGACATCAATGTTTCTAATAGTTTTATCTGGAATATTGGTTTTTTTTTATATTTTATGGTTCTATGGAAAAGATTTGCCTGATTATCAGGAACTGTCAAAATATAACCCTAAAGTAGTCACAAGAATTCATGCAGGAAATGGTGCTTTATTAGCAGAGTATGCGACCGAAAAGAGAATTTTTGTCCCTGTAAATGTAATTCCCAAAAAATTAATTAATGCATTTATTTCTGCTGAGGATAAAGATTTTTATGAGCATTTTGGTTTAGATTTAAAAGCTACTTTAAGGGCAGTGATAACAAACATAAAAAATATAGGCTCACAGAAAAGGCTCATAGGCGCTTCTACTATAACTCAACAAGTAGCAAAAAACTTTTTATTAACCTCTGAGGTTTCTTTTGAAAGAAAAATTAAAGAAGCAATACTTTCAATTCGGATAGAAAGAGCTTTTTCAAAAAATCAAATACTCGAATTATATTTAAATGAGATTTATTTAGGTTTTGGATCTTATGGTGTGGCAGCTGCTGCGTTAAATTATTTTGATAAAAGTTTAGACAATCTTGATCTTGCAGAAGTTGCTTTTCTTGCTGCTTTACCAAAAGCTCCTAATAATTATCATCCAATAAAAAAATATAACAAAGCTCTTGAAAGAAGAAATTGGGTTTTGTCCCAAATGAAAAAAAATGGTTTCATTGACAATAATATTCAAGAAAGGGAGAGTTTGAAGCCCTTAAATATTCGTAATTCGAGTGGCATTGATAAAGGCTATGCCCCTTATTTTACCGAAGAAGTTAGACGGCTGCTTGTGCAGAACAAACAAATTGGTCTAAAAATATATACTAATGGCTACTCAGTTAGAACAACCCTTGACCCGAAAATGCAATTCTACGCTGATAATGCTTTAATTAGTGGCTTAGAAAATTTAGATAAAAGACAGGGCTGGAGAGGGCCAATTCATAATCTAGATTTATCAATACTTCCTAAAAATCAAATTGTTCAATATCTAAAACAAAATCAAACACAATTACCTTTTGGAAGAAAAATTGTGGTTGTAAAAGAAGTACAAAAAAATTCTATAAAAGTTTTACTAGTTGATGGTCAGGTTAAAACAATAGATTTTAAAAATGCTTCTTGGGTAAGACCACAGAATATTCAAAAGGACAAAAATAATAAATTAAATTTTTTTACAGCTCCTAAGTATAAAAATTTTAACCAATTTTTAAATGAAGGCGATGTGATAGTTATTAAACAAAACTTTTCTAAAGAAGGTGAGTTTTATTCGTTATCACAAATACCTAACGTAAACGGTGCTATTGTCGTTCTTGATCCAAATAATGGTAGAGTTTTGGCAAT
>Ga0255777_10001529_pt1 | contig 21734 bp, 40 predicted proteins | sample 101ome_15_FD_179975 | JGI IMG/M metagenome (GOLD analysis project Ga0255777, IMG submission 179975) | Coastal salt marsh microbial communities from the Groves Creek Marsh, Skidaway Island, Georgia - 101402AT metaG (version 2) | ecosystem: Environmental > Aquatic > Marine > Intertidal zone >... | reverse complement strand
CCTCCCTATCATCTTTTGTATTAATGAAGTATCCACGTTTGGCTCAAGGCAAGTTAGTATCCCTATCGGCCTCTGAGCTACATCTATTAATGAATAAATACTACGACTCATGACTTGTCAATGCGGCAGTCCGGTGCATCCGGTCAGAATCAAGTTTGGCTACACATCCTGCGTTGGTTGTTCTACCACACAGCGGGTTGCTTGTATCCCAATAACTAATCATAAAACAGGCAATACGATCCAGTTGGTCGATAAGGCTACGGCAGCGGCAGTTGCTAAAGCTTCAAGGCGTAAGGGTTATGGTACTTGCTTACGGTAATTACGAAAGGGCATGCTTTGAAGGCGTGACGGTGGTACCACTATAAACGGCTGGAGCCCTTTTGTATTACCATACAATCCGTATACGACGGGTTATTTATAACTAATATGAATCAATTAAATACAGTGAACAATGGGAGCAACTAACATCCATTATGAGTTTCCGCTAGTAGATTCTAGTGGCAGAGAAGTAAGTGCGCGAGACGCATACAACCAATTAGTCGACGAGGCACTATCATACTACGGTAGCGATCCTTATTCCGGTACTATCGCTACATGTGATCTTGCAGGCAGTATTACAGCACCTAAAAATGACGACGAGTATGATGATTTACTCGATCGTATAGACAAGCGCGAAGTTCGTTACTACAAAGACGAAGATGCTAAGCGTTGGGTATTCATAGGTTGGGCAGCATGCTAGTGTTATGAGAGATAATATTAGAGTTCTTACAGAAGACGAGGTTCTAGATATCGCTGATATGCTAGAAAATAAGGTTTGGGATGTTTTCCACGACGCGGTTATACGCTGTATAGGTACAGACTTTGACTATTTAGCCGATGAGTCTATAGATGAGATCAAGAAAGAATTAGCTAAAGCATTTTTATAGTATGAAAGCAAAGAAAAGGTATATCACTGTGCTAAACTACGAGTACAACACGGTTTACTTGTATGACTACAGGCCAGACATGTTTGACGGCAGTGTAGATGACTTCGTTAGAGCCCATCACGGCGATGATAGGGTAATCTCTATGCTACATGACCGCCCACCGGCGTTATGGACAAAAGATTTATACTACTGTAACAAAGAACAAGCTTACAGCCTAATAAACAGTAAGGATGAATAAGATGATTAGATGTCTTGAAAGGCACGCTTACGCCCCAGAGATGAATAAGTTATGGTTTGAAGACGGTACCTACGTAACAATGCCTCAATGCGTAGACCTTGATGAAGCAGAGATGAGGCTTAAATATGGTTTATACGAAGAGTATGGAAGAGCAGATGGCACAGATTAAAGAGTGGTTAGATACCCAAGCAGAAGAGATATTCGGTGAGTTTGGGTTTACCACGTGTAGTGAAGATCAGCAGATCTATTTAGTATCCCACTTGGTTAATGGTATACTACATAATAAATAACCACACAATCTAATTACGACTGGTAATTTATAATTATCATGAATATATACTGCAGCAGACGAAGCAACAAAGCTCTATTATTGGTTTGGTTCTCTGCAGTAGGGTGTGCACTGCCGTGGCGGCCGGGAGGTGGTTTTCTCTCGTTAGGTTAGTAATCAAGGTTCGAATCCTAGTACACCCACAAACTTTAATTTAATAACCATGGAGCAAATTAAAATCCAAAGGCCTCACAGCCTATCTCTTGTTTACCACATGTCAGATGAGGTATACGAGTCAGTACTAGAATGCGCGAGTAAGTACTCTTACACGGGTATAGATATGTGGAACGAGTTTTCAGAAAACTTTGTTCTTTCGAACGTAAGGTTAGGCGTATTACAAAGCGTGCTTGCTAATGTAGGCGCTATGCAAACTACAAACTTTGATAATATATACGAGTTTGTAATGGGTATATCACTATTAGACGCTATAGGTAATAACAAGCCAAGACGTGATTGGCCTAAAGTATATGCAGATCTTGTAGAAGCAGGCATGCGTAACCGCAAGCACAACGGTGACGAAACAGTAGACTGGGTACTTGATGGCGTTATCATTAATAAAGAACCAAATCCAGCACCAGCATTATGAGAGAGTCAACAGAGATAAAGCTTATAAAAGCAGCTAAGTACGCTTTAAGACAAGCTGGACTTCGTGAGATCACCACTGAGCGCCAGGAAAAGAACGGCACATCTGCTTGGCGGTGTGACAAGTCAGGCTATGAATTCTCAGAGTACACTACTGGTTATGTCCGCAGGCAAAGTGTACCTAAGTTTTACCCAACAAAGCACACAGCTATATACCAGATCAACCCAAGGTATTATACTAAAGAAGAGCTGCCAGCAGAGCTTATAAGATTCAAAGGCAAGTGGCGCAAAGTACAAGCATATGAACACGAGACCAGTCATTTCGAGTTGATCGAAGACAGGCACAGTCGCTTGCTATACATACTGGCGTTCTACCTCCGCAACAGAGACCGTTTTATCTACAATAAAAAACTTAAAGATCTAAAATCATGAGTTACTTAAGTGTGTGTTGTGGCGCAGAGCCACATGAGTGGTTTTACTTCGAGGACGGGCTAGGTATATGCAGTTGCTGTCAAGAGCACGCTGACTTCGAAGAATGGCAAGAAGGTGCCGATGCTGAAATGAAGCATTGGGAACAAATGGTCGCCTGGCGTGAAAGGTTCAGCGGTGATTAACCACACAATCTATGTACGACAGGAAATTTATAATAACAGTGTAATTAAATCAAATGCTTATGAGCAATACAACTTTTCCAAAATGGTATGACGGTCCAAAGTTCGAAGGCCGTGAAGTTACTAACCCTTATTCAGGCGTTAAACGCGAGTTAAACGACGTAGAGTTTACTATTTACGCTATGATAGTAAATACTGAGCGAGACGTAGATCGTGCAGGCGGTGCTTTCAACCCAGCTACTGCAGAGTTGCAGAAAAAAATGGCAAAAGGCATCGCATGGTTCAGACAACACAGCGTAGACGCTTACTTTGATCTTATCGACTAATGACACGAGACGAAGTAATGAACAAATCGATATGGCTACCGCGTCTTCAAATGAAGGCCGGTATCCACTTCGGTAAAAAGTACACTAGTCTCACTCCAGACGAGGAGTATGAGATTAGACTTGTTATCATCAGAGAGCAAGAAGAGCGTGAAGCTAAAGAACAAGAGTTAAGAGAACACTATAAAAAACACGGTTACGGTAACTACTATGGACAGTAAATACATCATGAGCGATAAAGAGCTCGAAGATATCGGCATGTCTCGTGAACTATGGGACAAATTAGTTGAGCAAGAAAACAGATACATAATTGCGTGGTCACACACGATAGATCCTAAAGACTTATAAAATGGCAAAGCTTTATAAAGTAATGAACGAGTTTATTACATCAGTAACAGACATCTGTAACGAAACTGAAATCTTATACGAAGACAGAATAGATCAAGAAGAATTATTCGTTTTTCAAGAAAAATTTGTAGACGCATTATTAGACGCTTATAAGGGTGGCTTGTTCACACAAGAACAACTACTCAAGTTTAACTATGTTTTCAACCTATCAAAAGAACAACAATGAGAACAATCAAAGCACAAGTAGAGCTTGAGGTTACTAAGACAGAGTTCTACGACTTTATAGTAGAAATAGAAGTGCCTGAAGACTACGGCATCGGTTTAGAAGATGCAGATTTGCTCGAAGAGTTAGAAGACGAAGCTGGTGCTTTAGCAAGGGCAGAGTACTGGCAGACCGATCGACACCCTTATGATTCTCAGACAGATGAGTTTAACACTATAAATGTAGAATTATGGGACTAGATATGTACCTATTCAAACTAAAGCGCGAAGCTTTAAATAACCCAACGTACGATATGGATAACGACGGATATGAGGTTATGTATTGGCGCAAAGCAAATGCTATACACCAATGGTTTACTGATGGTTATGAAAATGACAACCTCGAATACCTAGAGTGTGATATGGATAAGCTACAAGTTCTTAAGCGGCATTGCCAAGAAGATATAGACAATAAGGATAATCCAGATCACAAGAAAAACCTACAAACAGCGAGAGGATTCTTTTGGGGCGGTACCGAGTATGATGAATGGTTTTACCATCAATTAAGAGAAACAGTAGAAAAGATCACTGAGTTAGAACAAGATCACGAAGAAGGTGATGAATACTTTTACTTCGCATGGTACTAACCACACAAACTATTTACGACAAGTATTTTATAATTATCTAAATATCAAACAGTTATGTCAAACGACTACAAGTACTCTATTGAGTACAGAGAACGATTCGGCTTCAACGGTGCAGAGTTGTACTGGATGGAAGAAGCATTCAAACTATTCAGTGAAAAAGCTGCTGAAGAAATCGAAGAACAAGAGAAAGCAGGCAGAAGACTCATATACACAGCGTCTTTCTTTCCAGCAGTTTTCGAAGACATCATGTCAAAAGCAAAGCAATGGTCGAACCCACCAAAGGTTTATGAAGATGAATAAAGAAGAATTAAGGCAAACGTGTTATAACCTAGCTCACGCTAGATATCTCATGTCGTCTGAGCTACCAAACCCAAAGCTCAGAGACAAATACATGGAGGCTTGGGCACACATACTTAAATTAATAGAAACTTCAGAATGAAAAAAGTAATCAAATCCTGGTTGTTCAAAGACGAGCTAGAAGCTCTACAACGACTACAAGAATCTGTCTATGACAACATAGACGAAACCTCTAAGAATACTAAGGCAATAGTAAATTTTGCTGAACAAGTAGAAATAGATCACCCTACGCATGACGCTGTTTCCGATATGATTGATACTAGTGTGCATGATTTAGAATTTATGACACAATCAGATCTTGAAGAGGCAATATCGGATTCTGAGCTTGTTACTGAATGGGACTTACAAAGCAAGCTTGACGAATACATAACAGAGTATGACGTTGAAGATCGTTTAACAAGCATGTTTGACGACTACAAAAAAGTTGTTCGCGAAGAGTTGCAAGAGTTTATTACCGTTACAATCCACGCTGCTATACACGCCATCGACGACCTAGAGTCTTACAAGCGAATCAAGCGCTACGCAGACACTGATTTTTGCAACTCTACAGACTTTGAACTACTTAACGAGCAATTAAGTAACTTAGAGTACAGAATCGATGAGGTTGAAACTAATGCAGATTTAAGTGTAAGTACAATAGTTGAAGAGCACATCGAGCAGTCAAAAGAATATATTAACGCAAGGCTAAAGGGCATAGACATAGAGTCATCGCTTAGAAGTCTGCTCTTAAAACTACTTAACAATGACGCAGTATAAGGTCGTTTACGAGGTACATGAGGTATTTGATAGCATAGAAAATGCTAGAAAGTTTAGAGACTCTATCACAAAAGACGGTAAAGTAAAAAACATTAGCTTAAAAGTCAGAAGTGTAGACCCTTTTGGTGATCATTTCGATGTGAATTCAAGTTCAGCTGAGTTTAAAAAAGAAACCAATAATGATACAGAACAATAGGGTTTTGTGTCTTTAATAGAACACTATGTCAAGTAAACTGCACAAGATGCTTAACACCTTCTGTCACAAATTTAGCAAATATTTGTGACACAAGATGCTTGACACCTTTAACACCAAAGAGAAATGACAACAGAAAGAATTAAAGAAATACAAAACAAGACTGCTTACCCCGAAAGTGCAAGTGTACAACAAGCCTTATTACAAGTTTGGAATGAAGTAGCGCAGAAATACGAAACCTTTAACACCAAAGAGAGATGATAGAGTTTAAATGGATGGTTGTAATACTAACAACTCTTTTGAGTATGCTTTTTATTTATTTAACTGGAAAACAAGATGAAGACAAACTACGAAAATAAAAGAACCCAAGAGGGTAAAGAAATTATTACCCATATAGCTAGGTATGCTACTAAAAACATGCTTCGTACTAAAGGTAAATCAGATCACTACGCTAAAATATTAGATGCTTGCCGTAGAGATATAATTGAGTACGGCATTGAGCAAGATTGATATAGTTTTAGCGCTATTGGTAGTCATACCTTGGAACGCTTATCTTATATACAAGATGAGAAAAGACCGCACAGACTAAATACGACGCGGTATTTATAATAACAGTGTAATTTAATTATATCCAATTGAGACAGCTAAAAATTACCCAGCAGATCACTGTTCGGGAGAATAAATCTATTACCTCGTATTTTAACGAAATCAGTAAATACGATCTTATCGAAGCAGAAGAAGAAGCAGAGCTTGCAGAGCGAATACAACAAGGCGATAAAAAAGCACTAGAACGTCTAGTTAATTGTAACCTTAGATTCGTAGTGTCTGTAGCAAAACAGTATCAAAGAAAAGGCTTAACACTCGAAGACTTAATAGGTTACGGCAATGTTGGCCTTATAAAAGCTGCAGAAAAGTTCGATCATACTAAAGGTTTCAAGTTCATATCTTACGCAGTGTGGTGGATCAGACAATCTATTATGCAAGCACTTGGCAATGAGTCAAGAGCAATACGTTTACCACAAAATCAACTTCAGTTACAAAGGCAAATCGGAAATGAAACACTACAGTTTCTACAGCAGCATGAGCGTTTACCGACAGACGAAGAAATTGCAGAAATAGTTGATGTACCTGCATATAAAGTATCTTTCTTAAACAACAACAACTTCACTGGTGTTAGTGCTGACGCACCTGTAGCCGGCGCTGAAGATGGCTACAATATGTATGACCGTATGGCATCAGACTCTGTAACAGATGCTCATCTACAAGCTCAATCATTAAGTAATGATGTACAGGCTATATTCGAAAAAATGCCTAGAAACGAAGCATTTGTTATTAAGAATCACTTTGGTATCGGTGGTGGTCATCCAATGTCTAATGTGGAGATTGGTGAGATACTAGATATAAGCGCAGAGCGTGTAAGACAGCTTAAAGAGCGCGGTTTAAGACGTATTAGAAACAACGGATGGCATAAAATACTACAAGACTATGTATAATAATATCTTAACGCAGAACAGTAAGCTTAAAAAGACCAGTAAGTTAGCTATGCGTAGCGTTTTAAACTTCGGTATACCAGCATATAAATCTACAACTGGTAAGATCACATGCCCTTTTGCTGATGAGTGTGTTAAGTACTGCTACGCTCGTAAAGGCACGTTTAGATGGCCTAATACTATAAATGCTTACGAAAACAGGTTCCGCATTGCTCGTAGCCCTGACTTCGAGACTATAATGAACGCGGCTATACTCGTTAACAATCCACACTTCATTCGAGTACATGACTCAGGAGACTATTTTAGCGAAAAATATATGGATCGTTGGTTTAGTATTATGCGAGCTAATCCAAATGTAAAGTTTTACTCATACACGAACAGTGTCTTATTAATGAAGCAACACATCAATGATATGCCTCATAATTTCGACGTTATCTTTAGTACCGACGGTAAACAAAGAGATAAGGTTGATAAAACAAAAGACAGGCACGCAGTTATATTCAACACGGTAGAAGAATTAGAAGCAGCAGGCTATGTCAACGCCTCTGAAAACGACTTACTAGCCACACGCTGGTACAGTGAAAACAAAAAAGTTGGCCTTATAAAACACTAAACGCTATGACAAGAGAAGAAATGAAAGAGCTAGCTAGGCTAGTAGTAAAGTATATGTTTGAAGAGATAGACTCTCAAGCCAAGAACAACGACGCTCTGTTACGAGATATAATCGACAAGGACGATATTATCAAAGAGATAGAACGTTTACAACATCTAGTACTAGAATGTGAAAAGACTGAAGATTATGAAACAGCTATTCACTATATGGATAAAATAACAGCTCTTGAAGCATTATTAAAATCTAAGTTATGATCAAGAATTATTTAAGAAAACGTAGACACGTTAGATTTATACATAGCCGTATATATACCCTTAAGTACGAACTGCTTAATATGTCATTGAAAATGACTGATACCTCTAATGAAGATGATATTTTAGATATCATCGATAATATGAGGATTAAAGCAGTCTTATTTAAAAAGTATAACAGAAAAATGAAATGGTTGCAGTTTTAAAAACTGTGACAATAGGCTATTAATATAATCTAGTAAGGGGCTAATGTCACACTCAAGGCTTGATCGTCTTAACAGGATGAAGGTTGTGTACCGTAAAGACCCTCACTCTGATAAACCAACTGAGGTTTACTGGTGGGGTCGCTTTTATGAGTATGGAACCCATCAATGCTTTGATTTATTTAGAAGCAAAGCTAAAATAACGACGTATAAGTCCTTAAAATGGCACAGCATCGTATTAAAGTATCTTAACCAAGAAATGTCAAAGGATAAGTTTAGAGATGTTTTATACTACATAGGTAATCCTTTAAATGAATTCATTACATTTGAGATAAGCGAGCTAATTATAGAAGACATAATAAAAGACCTTGAGACTTATGACTTCAGAATAGCACCAAAGAATAAATCAAGGAAAATTATATTTAATGACGGCGTTCCGTTAACCATCAATGAAAAGCTAAAGATCGTTGGTAGTCTTATTGGCAGAGGCAAACGCTTCAGCGAAGAAGACATCTACGAGTCAATGCTATACATAAATGGTTGTGGCGACAAAATAACGGTGAGTAAAATAGCTCGTATGCTTGGTTGCTCAGACCGTACCATACATCGGAACATGAGTAATCAATTAAAAGAAGAAAAAGATTTACTCAATGCGTCATTATGAAAAAATACGACCCGCGTACTTACGCGTCTTACAAGGACAGTGTAAGCGCAGCAAGAGCTAGAATTAAAAAAGAAACACTAGCCAACTTAAAAAGAGATGAAGTAATCACAATGTACCTACCGCTCGTTGAAAATATTGCCAGAAAGTTCTCTACTAGTCATCAGGCTAGCGGTGTAATGAGTCTGAACGATATGATACAGGAAGGCTCGATAGGTTTGATAATGTCATACGATACTATCAACTGGGAAAAGATCAAGCAAAGTCCAGATCCAGAGCGTACCATACGATCTTTCTTTTCTAAAAGAATAAAAGGTGCGATACGTAGAGCGATCGATAAGAACAGAGGTGACATACGTATTCCAGAGCATAAGTTAAACGAGATACGTAAAGACAACGGTAAAGACAAGAAATTGATGCAAATGTTCTTTAATAGTGTGTTCTTGTCTATAGATGAAAAGTTAGAGAACGACGAAGATTATTCTAACCAAGTTGTCGACGATTCTAAGCCATATATGATACACAAGATCAACGATTATCTCATGGATCTCATGTCAAGGGTTTTAGAAGAAAGAGAGTATGAGGTTGTAAGGTTGTCTTACGGGTTAGACTGTGACAAGCATTCTGCCAAACAGATTGCTGAAATCGTCGGCATAAACGTCGATACCGCGCACGTACGCGTGTCTCAGATAAAACGTAATGCACTGGAAAAATTAATTGAGCGCGTAGATCGAAACGCGTTGTTAGAGTTCATGTAATGCAAAACCAAAGCGCTTGTAGCTCAGCTGGATAGAGCATCTGCCTTCTAAGCAGACGGTCACAGGTTCGAATCCTGTCAGGCGTACTAAAAACAAGTTGTTATGAAATTAGAAGTTTTAAGATTTAGTAGTGAAAAAGACAGTACAAATGGGTTATTATTCGATGTCTCAGACGGGCGTTCATTCCTTTGTTACACCCTTGAAGATGAACACAGAGACAAAAAAGTTATGGCTGAAACTAGAATCCCTGCAGGAACATACCGGATTACTCTCCGGACGACTGGAGGATTTCATGGACGATATTTAAAGAAGTATGGCTCGATGCACAAAGGCATGCTTTGGGTTCGTGATGTCCCTAATTTTGAGTATATTCTTATTCACACTGGTAATACTGATGAGCACACTGCTGGGTGCCTCATTGTTGGTGATAGTCAACAAACGAATTTTGGTGAAAGTGACGGATTTATTGGTTCATCTACTCAAGCTTACAAGAGAATTTATCCGCCGATTGCAGCGGCTCTTGAAGCAGGAGAAGAAGTAACAATCACGTATATCGACTTTGATTAAAAAGCGGGGGTATTTTATTAATTTAAACTAAAAAGTGAAGTGGTTATTCGCAGACCCCGCTAACGCTCTTGTAGCTCAAAGGTTAGAGCACTTGACTCATAATCAAGCGGTTGCAGGTTCGAGCCCTGCCAGGAGCACAATACTTTAAATTTTTTTTGTATATTTATATAACAGTTAAATCAAACACTATGGGAAATCTACATGAAAAGCTGTCTTTTATACAGCGGGACTTCAAGTCCAAGAAAAGCCGATACAATAGTTTCGGTAAGTACAACTACAGAAGTGCTGAAGACATCCTTGAAGCACTTAAACCAGTCAACTCACAGTACAATGTGTACTTTACTATCACAGAAGAGCATTGTGGATTCAGTGAAGCAGTACCAATGATCAAGTCTACCGCTACAATATTCGACGGTGACAGTGGCGATAGTATAAGCGCTACAGCTATTGTCGGTGTAGACTTACTACAAAAAGGTATGCAAGTGCCTCAAGCTTTTGGCTCTGCAAGTTCATACGGTAAAAAGTACGCTTTGGGTAACTTATTACTCATAGATGATACTGCTGATGCAGACGCTACTAATAATCACAGTAAAACAAAACCAGAACTAAAAGGTGATGATCTTGAAAAAGCAGTAGCTTATATCAAGGGTGGTGGTAGCGTAGCTGCGATCAAGTCTAAGTACAGCTTGACAAAAGAAATAGAACAACAACTCGCAACACTCTAATATGAAAAGGGAGGAAATAATCACCAAGTTAAACGATGACGAGCACTACTACGGTGAGTTCGGTAGGAATTACTTGAGTAACTCTGATATCAGAACACTGCTCACAAACCCGCTCATGTATAAGACTCCTACTGAAAAGACTGTACCTATGTTAGTGGGTGGTTATTTCCACACCCTTGTTCTTGAACCTGATAAACTTAAGAGTTTTAAGGTTATCGAAAGTTCAACGCGTAACACTAAAGCTTATAAAGAAATGAGCGATGGTGAACTATGTTTGTTACAGAAAGAGGCTGATCAATGCGAGTTGATGTCAGATGCTTTGTTAGCGAACGATGTGTGCAGAGAAATGATTAGAGGTCACGCCAAGTCCAATATCGAATATGAAGTTCCAGGTATCTGTGAGATCGAGGGACACATGTGGAAAGGCAAGGCAGATATTCTAAATCACGACCTACAATTAATTATAGATATAAAGACTACTGCTGACTTAAACAAGTTTAGAAAGTCTGCATATAACTATAACTATGACTCTCAGGCCTATATATATCGCAAGATGTTTGGTTATGATATGGTGTTTATTGCTATTGATAAGTCAAACAACCATATAGGCGTGTACGATTGCTCTGATAACTTCTTGATTAGTGGTCATGACAAAGTTAAAAGAGCAGTTGAAGCTTACGAGTTGTTCTATGAGAATGACTCTTTTGATCCAGAACAGTATTTTATTAACGAAACACTTTAAGCTATGGCAGGTATCGTAAAAGCGTCAATCGACTTGACGAAGATTCCCAAAGAAAAAATCGTAGATGGGAAAAAAGGTAAGTACATCAACATTGTACTAAACATTAACAATGATCCAGATCAGTTTGGTAACCAAGCATCTGTAGTTGTAGATCAAACAAAAGAAGAGCGTGATGCTAAGGAAGCGAAAGTTTACTTAGGTAACGGTAAAGTTATGTGGACAGATGGTCAGTTTCCTGATCCAGTTCCTTACGAGGGTAATCAACAGAAACAGCAACCAAAACCTGCGCCAGTAGACGATCTACCATTCTAAATGCAAGTAAACACGACCGAGATTAATGGTTTTGAAATCGATGTATTCAACCATTATGATCTTGAGGCGGGCAAGACACAGGGGATATGTCCCTTGTGTTCTGCCGATCGCAAGAAAGAAAATCAGAAGAAAGCATGTGCTTCGTATGATTGGGAACGCGGTCTTGGAACTTGCCATAATTGCAATGAAACATTCCAACTACACACTTTTAAGAGAAAAGGCTCAGCAGATAAAGTCTATGTAAGACCAGAACCTGTAGAGATATCTCCGGTAAGTGAGAAAGTTGAGACTTGGTTTAGCAAAAGAGGTATAAGCATCGCAACACTGAGTAACTTAAAAGTTACATCTGGCGAAGAGTTTATGCCTCAAACTGGTAAGACCGAAAGCGTAATAAAGTTTAACTACTTCATTGCCAATACTTTAATAAATGTAAAGTATAGAGATGGACGTAAGAACTTTAAACTTTATAAAGGCGCTGAGAAAGTATTCTATAATCTAGACAGCATAGCTAACACTAGCGAGTGTGTTATAGTTGAGGGCGAAATGGATGTTCTTAGCTTACACGAAGCGGGTGTTAAAAACGTTGTATCTGTACCTAACGGTGCTACACTTGGTAATAACAACCTTGACTACTTAGATAACTGTATTGATTACTTTGTAGACAAGGAAAAAATTATCATAGCTGTAGATAATGACGAGGCAGGACAAGCGTTGCAAGCAGAGCTTATTCGTAGGCTAGGCGCTGAGGTTTGTTATGTAGCAGACTTTAGCCCGTGTAAAGACGCTAATGAGTACTTAATTAAGTACAACAAAGAAGATCTATCTGATATAATACGTAAAGCAAAACCTGTTCCATTAGAGAACGTTACTACGCTTCGTGATATAGAAGATGATATAATCGACTTTGTTCAGAATGGGTTTAAACCTGGATTTCAAATAGGTTTAGATAACTTTGATAACATATTTAGCACGTATACAGGTCAGTTCATAACTGTTACGGGTATTCCATCAAGTGGTAAATCAGACTGGGTAGATCAAATGTGTGTTGGTTACAACCGTAACTATGGTTGGAAAACAGCATACGCATCTCCTGAAAACACACCTACATACCTACACGCACACAAGCTTGTAAGAAAAATATGGGGCGGTATGCCTCATAAATCTGACATTGGTACAGAGCATTGGAAAAAAGTTACTGATCATGTCAATGACAACTTCTTCTTTATAGACATGGAGCGTTATAGCTTAGACGCTGTTCTTAAAAAAGGCGGTGAGCTGGTTAAACGTAAAGGTATAAAGTGTCTTGTTATCGATCCTTTTAATAAAGTTAGAGACCTAAAAGGCAATCAAAGCGACGTTAATATATACACGATGGAGTATCTCACTAAAATTGAGATATTTGCTAAGAAGTATGACGTGCTTGTTGTTATAGTCGCTCACCCAACTAAAATGTACAAGGACAACAATGGAAACATTGAAGAACCTACCATGTATAACATTAAAGGCGGTGGTGAGTGGTACGATGCGTCTTACCACGGTTTGCTTGTGCATAGAAACTACGAGCAAAAGACAGTTAAAGTAAAAGTGTTGAAAGTTAAGTTCCAAAATCTGGGAGAGAATGGAGCTGAGGCACACTTTAAATGGGATGTGAACTCAGGATTGTATATGCCAATACCTGATATAAATGAGCAAGCATTACCTTGGGAAAGTTGATATGGGAAGTTACGAGTTTACTGCAGAAGAATATAAAGCTAGAACATGGTGCAACAGAAATGATATCTGGATGACGCCGCTAGCTAAGAACAATAAACAGTGGTATATAGAAGTCAGAGTTAATGGAGACATAAGACAATCACCCGGAACATATGGGAAGGATGAAATATGGAAAAAATGCTTTGACTTTTACATGTACTACTATAACAAGTTAAATAAATGAAAGATAGATTTTGGGACGCTAATGAAGCGTTTGAGTACTATTTAGATCTCATACGGCAGTTTGGTTGGAAAACAGACGTTGGTACTAAAAAAATAAGCAACGTTGGGTTTTACATAACAAATCCAGAGAAAAACGAAATAAGAACACCAGAGCGTAAATGGAGCAAAGAGTACGCTGAAGCCGAATGGCAGTGGTATTTATCTGGTGACCGTAAGATATCTAAGCTAGGCGAGATATACGGCAAAGTACCAGTAATATGGGAAAAAATGGCTAACAGTGCTGGTGAGGTTAACTCTAATTACGGTTGGCAATGGGAACGCGAGCATCAAATTGATTATGTTGTGTCAGAACTCAAAGCAAACCCAAGCAGTAGAAGAGCAGCTATAAGCATATATGATGGCAAAGAGTGGGCACACTACAGAAAAGACACACCTTGTACTTTTGCTATACACTTTTCTATCGCGTCAGGGCATCTTAATATGACTGTTATGATGCGCTCTAATGATCTCTGGTTTGGTTTCTGCAACGATCAGTACTGTTTTTCAGAACTACAAAAGATGATTGCAGAGAGACTGTCTATACCAGTGGGTGAATACTACCACTTTGTTTGCGACTTACACCTATACGAAAAACACTTATAAATTATGTATTATATTTATCATATCCCTGGTAAAAAGATTGGCGTCGCGCGTAATCTTAAATACAGGGTAACGCTAATGCAGGGTTACCAGCCTGGCGAGTATGAAGTACTTGATCAAAGCGACAGCATTGATTACATTTCTAATCGGGAGATAGAGCTTCAGAAAGCGTATGGCTACACGGTAGATCCAGTATTGTACAAAGATCTTTTTAAATCATATAATAAAAACAATGCCATGATTACATTTAGTAGCCAGACGACGACTTTTCCGTTCGAGAGAAAAGACTTAAGAGAAAAATTAATAGCTTACATAGGCCATTCTTGGATAACAGAGGATGGTTTATTTACTATTGATAAAGAAACCATTGACTGGATAGCAAAGAACGCACAGAGGTCGATGTTTGACAAAGGAAAAAGTTACATATATAATAAAGCATTTGCTGAGTACTTATCTGAAAAAGATAGTGTAGAGACCTCAGAAGTGTTTGATAACATCCGCAAGTGGGCAAAAGACCGGGGTCTGTACGATAAAGGGGATGTGAAGACGCAGTACGTTAAACTCATGGAAGAAGCAGGAGAGTTAGCGCAGTCTATTATCAAACAAGATGATGTTGAGTTTGTAGACGCTATAGGTGATATAGTTGTCGTATTAACGAATTTAGCTCATCTAGGTGGCTATACTATTGAAGAGTGTATTGATGCTGCTTACACGCAGATCTCTACAAGAAAAGGCGCGATGGTTAATGGTTCGTTTGTAAAGCAAGAGTCTTTATGAAACAGAAAACCATTGACTTCAGAGACCCAGTTGTCGAAAAAGTAGTAGACAAATTTGTAGACAGATCTAATGTAGGCTACAAAAAGTACGGTGTTACGCTTGATGAAGAGCGTAGAAAAAAGATTAAGGACTTAGCAGATTATTTGAACGACGTTCAGGAAGAACTAATGGATGCCATCTTGTATCTCCAAGCTGCTAGAGACGAGCTTAAAGATATGAATGATGAAGAAAAGGACTAAAAAGAAAGGTCCGGTACGTGCAAAGAAAGTAACATATGACGGCATAAATTTCCAAAGCGGGTTAGAGAAGTACATGTACATGGCTCTACGAAAAGCAAAAATAAAAGCGTCATACGAGGGACAGACCTTTGAGCTGATACCAGGCTTCATGTTTAAAAACAAATCTTACGAAAGACAATCAAATGGTAAGGGAGGATATATTGAGAGAGGCAATAAAAAGATACGTGCAATCACCTATACACCAGACTTCGTCGGCGACGACTTCATTATCGAGTGTAAAGGGCGAGCAAACGAATCTTTCCCAATTAGATGGAAGTTGTTCAAGCGACACGTCGCAATGAACATGCCTGGTGTAACTTTGTACAAACCTCAAAATCAAAAAGAATGCGACGAGACAGTGCAGCTCATTCAGATAAAAAGAAGGGCAAGGCAAACCATGCTTCTAAAGGATACAAGATGAGGCAAGTAGACAGGTATGTTAAATGGTGTATGAACACCAAGGGATATATCAGATTTAAAGAACTAGAACAAATAACAGCCAAATACGGTTTATAATGCAAGAAACTTACTGGGAAGTATCCTTTGGGTTTTACCCTGGAATATTATTAGGTTTTAGAACCTATCAAGAAATGGACGATGTGAAGTGGGAAGAAGACCCAGCAATACTGATAGAAAGAAATCATGTGCTTTACATCCCTTTCGTGGACATGTGCGTAAGAGTATTAACACTTAAAAAAGATTAAAATGTCAGACGACTTTCAAGATTTTGTTGACATGCTAGAACAAGCTGAGCAACCTGCTTGTAATTTAGATAACCCTGAAGACTGTGAGGCCTGTGGCTCGTAGTAAGAAGAAACCAGCACCAAAGAGTAATAAGAGCAGTTGGTGTGTCGTAGCTCCTAAAGAATGTACTTGCAAAAATGGTTGTAATGAGAGATAGTAGAGTAGATAGTATACTACACGAATTAGCGATTCTACACAGTAATGTTGGAACAGACTCTACAAGAGAGGAATTAGATGTTGTTTATAATAAAGAAAATTACTTGAGAAGAAAAATAGCAGAAATAGACCCAGAATTAGAGGAAAGACTTTTCCCTTAAAAATTATTGGGTATATTAGCTAAGTCATTGCTCCCAGGTTTTGATTAAACACTGTTAAAAGTGGTATGTGCAGATTATGCATGTACCACTTTTTATTTTCTATCTATTGATTCTTGAACTTCACTAACAGAAACATTAAGTTTCATATCAAGACCACCTTCCCATCTCTCTATCTCTTCTCCGTCTCTGAATAGTATTAGAGTAGGTACTTTAGTGATGTTGTATTTTTCTTTGATACCTGGTTTTTTCTCTATATCACCACCGAATACTCTCGCTCCAGTTATAGACTTAAGACCATACCAGTCGTTAGAGCTATTCCAACCAGCGTTTATGTGTATAACGAAGGCCTCCTGTGCATACATAGAACATGTAAACAATAAAAGAAATATTATCTTTTTCATTTCTTTTTACCTTTTTGTATCTCGTACAAGCGCTCATCAATAATCTTAACACTTTCATGTATCTCTTCCACTTGCTTTTGAGTATTCATAACAGCGTCTCTAACCATCTGGTCTTTGAGATCAAATTCAGTTCTTGATATAACAGGCTCTGGCAATGTTTTGGCAACCTCAATCTCTTTCATTAGAGTGTAGTACATACCAACAGCTGAAGCAATAGCAACACCTATACCTATCAACGTCTTTATGCTTATTTTTAAACTTGTGTCCTCAGATAGTTCTTTGCTCATTCTCCCTTGTTTTTATGTAGGTAATACCATCTTTGAATAGTATAACCTATTGACACCACCAAAAGCAAAACTTTTAGGGCTACTTCTACATTTGCCATGCTTATTCCTAGCGTTGCGAGGTTAATTACGTATAGTTTTGCGTCTTGTGCCGTCATGATAATAGAATCACCTATTTATTAATTCTTTTATTGCCAACTTTCTTTTTATTGACTCTCTTATTACTGACCCTTCTATCACCCTTAACAACCTCTTCTCTTGATTCTCTTGAATCCGGAGCACCAGGTATTTGGTAATCAGGCCAACCTAGGAACATTAATACTCTTTCGTGAGCGTCATAATCAGCCGTAAAGTCAAAGGTATTGTAGTAGTTTTGGAATAACTGTCTAACACGATCAGCTGGTATATTAGCTAAAGATAAAGCTTGTACAGCTATTTCTAGGTATTCTGGACCAAGCTCGTCTAAACCAAATCCTCTTTTGTGTTTCTTTTTAGCTTCTCTAATCCAGTAAGACATTTGTTTTTCTCTTCTTGCTTTAGCGTCAAGTGGCGGTGCCATTTTAGAAAAAGCATAAATAAGCTTTTCGTTATCAAGGTATTCTATTATACCGTTTTTAACACCAGAAACCATATGACCACTTATACCAAGACCGCGAAGCAGTGAATCAAAATAACCATTAGCCATATTTATTATTTTCTTTTCTCTTTCCTCTTCGTCGTCTTCTAAATGTACCAAGAAGCCGGTTTGTTGAAGCATGTTGAAAGCTATGTTCTGTAGCATGCCATAGTAAACGATTCTAGCTGCCAATACCTTTCTGTCACCAATACCATTTTTAAAGCGTATCATGTCTTTTTTCATTATACGCGCGTATTGCATCTGTGTATTAGCAAACATCAAGAAGAAACGTCCACCTATAGAAGCTTGTTGTTCAGATATTCTTTCTGGTCTAGATGACTGTTGTGACTCATCTGTTTTAAACATAAACTGTTGGAACGCTTTTTCTTCAGCATCTTTTACAATCTGCTCGTCATCGGAGATTTTGTTTTTTGCTTGATCTATATCGTTCTTAGCCGCTTCTAGTGATTGCTGTGCTTGGTAAAGATCGTTTTGAAGTTTCTGTAGATCTTTCTGAGATGCATCACCGTTTAAAATATCCTTTTTAGCCTTGTTTATTAAGGTTCTTATATCTTTTATTTTATTAGATATTTGATTAGCTTTTTGCTCGTTTTGCTTAACAAGTGTTCTTCCATTATTAAGCTCCTCTATAAACTTTTCAACACCTTTTTGATCAAGACCAGTATAGGCTCTTAAATATGCGTTAACCTTGTTTCTGTAGTAAGTAGCGCCACCCAATGCGATTGCCGTAGAATCACCATATTTAGTAAACACATACCCTTTTGATAGTATAAGCGCTAGCATAGCTCTAAACTTATTAGAAGCCGTCTTAGTCTTATCTATGATCTCAGACTCATTTATATCCATCTGAAGACCGTTTCTACGTGCTAACAAGAAATCACTGTTCATTATATACATAAAGTCGCTAACAAACTGAGGGAAGTTTGCTAAAGCTTTAGATGCTGCTAGTAGATTGTTATCACCGTAGTCAATGTAATTTGTAGAAGATATTAACTGCAACACAGCGGATCTAACGTTACCAAACATTACAACGCCAGCGGTGCCGTTCATGAAATCAAACATTGCGCGGGTTGTTTTACTGAGTTGTTCAGTTCTATTGCTACCAGCTTTTATTCTTTTCAATGTACCCTCAAGAGCTTTGGTATACTTATAACCAAGAGCATACTTGAGTTTGTTCATGTTATCCTCATTGAACATAACCTCAGAGTTTCTAATAAACTCATCATAGTAAACCCTTCTACTATTTTTCTTCAATGCTTCTAGTATATCCTCTTGTATACTACCAAGCCACCAGTCACCCTTTGGTTCAGCATACTTGTGCTCTTTAGTTATAAGCATAACTTTTAGAGCTATAGTCTTAAGATCTGGATTCTTTATTATGTGAGCGTTAAACGCTTTTCTAACTTCAGGGTCTAAACCAGTATCATGGCCGAGTCTCTCAAATATATAAGCTCTAAGTACTGATTCACCAGAATACTGCATTTCAACGCCATCTGATCTCTTAAAGTCAACGGCTGTTCTTTTTAGGAAAGAGAACGTTGCTTTATAGGTTTCTCTAATGTTTCTAAAAGATTTTAGAAGTCTAATTCTTTCTGAATCATAGTTAAAGTTAGCCATCATCAGAGGCTCTATCAAATACTCGTACAAGAAAGACAAGTGTTTTTCACCCTGCTTACCCTTGCCAACTAGATAATTTTCTAATAAACCAAAGAAGTCTTCAGCAGCCGGAGTTATAATCTCTCTTCTGGTTGTTTTCTTTGATCTCTCGTCAGCTGTAATAGCATCAATCATACTTTCTGACTTGATACCAAACAACTCTTCTATCATGTCGTTCATCTGCTTGTTTAGAGCAGCTGCCTCACGTTCTTGTTCTTCTAGTCTTTGTTCTTTAGCTACTTCTTCTTCCGTTAGCATTTTACTGCTAACTTTTTCTCTAGTCTCACTAAGTATAGATGATAGCTTTTCAGTAGTCTTAGCAGTAAGTCTTTTTTTCTTACGCTTAAATTTCTGCTTGTTAGCTTCTTCTCTACCCTTTTTTTCTTCGCTTGATTTCTTTTTTCTTTTAGACTCTTTTAGATCTTCACCTAGTTTTTTAAGATCAGCGATGACGTGTTGTATTCTATCATGCTCATTTAATTTAGCGAGGTTTAGTGTCTTACTAAAGTTACCAGTACTGAAATCATACAAGAAGAAATCGTTAGATGATGTTTGGAAACCTGGCTTGGAAGTGTTTGGTAAACTAGGTCTAGTCATGTTGATAAACCTACTAAACGGCGTCACATCATTGAACGACTTCTCGTCAATCATAGATAACTCCATTTCGTTTAGATAACCAAGCTTTTCTAGTTTAGTCTTGTACTTCTTGTTAGCTATAATAGATGCACCGAGCACATCGGGTGATATAGGGTTTTTATTAGAATAAGACCCACTACCAAGTATATGCTCAGCTATAGACGAAATCATGTACTCGTGTGTGGTAGAAGGTATAATACCCTCATTGTTTATAGCTATAGTAGCTTCACGATCAAAATTCGTTAGTTTAGTAACTTGCTTAGAGCTAAAAGCTAAAAACTCTTTACCAGGTAAGAAATCAGCACCACTAGCTATTGGACTGTTGAATATAATACCATCGTAACCCTGTTCTATTAAAACTCTAGGTGTTAAACCAGAAAGAGCAGCGCGCATTAAATCATCTTTGTCGTTCATCTCATACGGGTTCATTATCTGAACAACGTAAGCCTCTGTTTTATCTCTATCGTTTCTACGTCCCTCTCTTCTTAAAACCTCATTTTGAGTATAAATTCTATAGTTATCAGAGTATGTTTCTAACTCAGCAAAGTAATGACCTTCTCTATTATGATACTCTATAAACATGTCGTCAACAGGCCCTGTTCTATATACAACATGTGCGTTTTCACCAATATCATACCTGTCAAAATCAACATCAGACTGGATAGCAACAGGTAACATGCCTAGCTTGAGTAGGTTTTTGTTGTCTAACGCTTTAAGTATATTGACTACATCATTGTAGTTTATAGCGTTGTCGTTGTAGAGCAATTTTGTTTCTTCAACTATTCCCTTTAATATATCATTATAAGGTTTTAGTCTTTTTCTTATCTCCTGAGCATAACCAACAGTTGACTTACTAACTTGTTTTGCATCAGAAAAAGCAAGGCTAAGCTCAACAGTGGGGTTGAACTTAGGTAACTTTTCTTCAAAGTCTATCCTAAATACAGTTGTAGGGGTCGCCTCTAATACTAGTTCACCCGCATCACCAATCATTACACTGTTATAAATACCATACTTGTAACCATAATCACCATCAAGCTCTTCACCTGTTATTGATCTATAGTCTTTTTCGAGACCTATTTCTCTAGCAATGTAACCTTGGTAATCACCTTGTATCCCGTAATCGTTCTTTATCTTTTTATTTATAGCCTTTACGTGATTAACGTAATTTGCTGGGTCTATTACAGAAAGAACATTTTCAACAGCAACCTTAGTCTGTAACACCTCAGATAACATATCAATATTTCTGTTACCAATATCATTTGGTGTAGCGTTTTTCAGATATTGTTCTAAAGCGTTAAAGAATTTTTGCGTTACAAGGTTATTAAGAAGCCTGCTTGAATATATTGTGCTTCCTTTGCTAACATAACCAGATGCTTTTAAGTAATCATTTAAACCCTTGTTGAATACTTTGTTTTTAGCAATGTCTGTCAAAACATTTACCGCGTGGTAACTGTATGCGTCAGCAACCTTTTTATTCTGCTCAACATTATATCTAGTCTTATTGTTGTGCAGAGACATTATAAAGTTTGCAGCTTTTTCAGATAGATACTTGACAGAGTTTGGATCTAACACTGTAGGTAGAGTCTGTTGTATCGATT
>Ga0255777_10001513_pt1 | contig 21884 bp, 24 predicted proteins | sample 101ome_15_FD_179975 | JGI IMG/M metagenome (GOLD analysis project Ga0255777, IMG submission 179975) | Coastal salt marsh microbial communities from the Groves Creek Marsh, Skidaway Island, Georgia - 101402AT metaG (version 2) | ecosystem: Environmental > Aquatic > Marine > Intertidal zone >... | reverse complement strand
TTTCGAGTTCATAGATATTTCTTTCTCCGTATGGTCCACCTTCCCAAATTTTATCAAATTTCTTCTTTGACAACTTTGGATAGGCAGCTCTTCCAATTTCATAAAAATTTCTGGGCTTATTTTTCTGAATTGAATCTTTATAAAAATTCATTATTAAAAAATCAGGTCTAGAACTTGCTTTTTCATCTCCTTCTTCTTTAATAACTTCCCAAATCATCCACCCTGTTGCCAAATCTTGAGCTATTGTTGCTTCATGGATTTTTGACCAGAAGTCTTCAATTTTAATATAATCCTCATTTTGCCCTTCATCAAGTCTTACACTTGTGTAAGTTATAAGCTGAGAAAATAATGATGAAGAAAACAGTATTGTTAATAGTAAAAAGTATTTTTTCATAGTTATTGATAGTTATTGTTTCACTTAAATTTAAGAAATTTTGAGCTTTCTCTCAAGAAAACTAAAAAGTTAAGTAAAATTTTATTGACAATTAATATATTTATCATTCAATGAAAAAGTATTTATTATTCTTTGTTTTTTTAAGTATTTCTAAAATTTTTTCTCAAGAAGAAAGATTTCAAATTAGCACAATTGCTTTTTACAATGTTGAAAATTTATTTGATGCTGATGATGATCCAGAAAATTACTGGGATCAGAGATGGCTTGAAGAAGGTACTTGGAACGAAGAAATATATAAGAAAAAAATTGAAAATATTTCAAGTGTAATTCCTAAAATAGGATTCGAATATACAAATGCTCATCCTACTATTATTGGACTTTGTGAAGTTGAGAACAGGCAAGTACTTATCGATTTAGTGCAAAGTGAATCAATGAAAAATATTAATTATGGAATTATTCACTTTGATTCACCTGATGAAAGAGGAATTGATGTAGCATTATTATTTGACAGATACAGATTTAAGCCAAAGAAAGCAAAATCTTACCCACTATACTTATCTAACTCAAATGGAAGTCGTGATTTTACTCGTGATCAATTATTGGTTGAAGGATTTTTAGATGGTGAAAAAATTTACTTTATAGTTAATCACTGGCCTAGTCGATCTGGTGGGTTAATTAGAAGTGAACCTAAAAGAATAGCCGCAGCCAGACTTAATAAAAAAATAATTGATTCAATTAAGTCTGTTGATTCATTTGCTAAGATTATTACAATGGGTGATTTTAATGATGATCCTAATGATAAAAGTATTAAAGAAGAGCTTCAAACAAGTTGGAAAAAAAATAAAACTGCAAAGAATCAAATATTCAATCCAATGGAATCACTATTTAGAAAAGGATATGGGACCTCAAAATACAGAGGAAATTGGAATATGCTTGATCAGTTATTAATAACTGAAACTTTATTAAATAATGAATCTTTCAAATTCATAAAAGCGGGAATATTTAATAAAAAGTTTTTAATTAATCCTGAGGGAAATTATAAAGGATACCCATTTAGAAGTTTTTATAATGGGTGGCTTGGTGGATATAGTGACCATTTCCCAGTTTTTTTAATGTTAGGTAAGAAAATTAACTGACGATTTTTTTTGATTTGAAAGTTTAAAAAACTTTTCCATCACTAAAAGTGAAATTAATTTTTCTTTATTTATATCTCTAAATTGATTAGTATACTGATTCGCGTTTTTAGCTATTCTTTTTAATTCGTCAGTGTTTTTTTTGTAATAATTTAGCTTTTCCTCTAAATCAGAATAATCGTCTTTGATCAATATATAATGATAATTAGGAATCAATTTACCTTCCATAAACCATGACTCATATTTGGGTTTTGGCATTACAGCTACAGAATTGGATGACATTACCCATTTAAGATTAGATGCGACATCATTACCCTCAATACAAAGAATAAATTTATGTTTCAAATGAGTGTCAAGCGAAGCTTTCTTTTTAACCCACTGATCATGATTTGTTCCTTGATTGATTTGACCTAAATCACACATTGGGTGATTAAAATATTTTTTATAAAAGTCAGTTCTTTGCTTTTGAAAAACAGCAGCTCTTCCAAATAAAATATCAGCTTTATTTTCTAGTTCAATATTATCTACTACATACTGAAAGTGTCTTACTTTATTTAATTTTAAAAGAATAGAATTTTGACTATTGTTAATTGGCCGAGATTTAACAAATGAAGGTTTATTTGGAACATAATCAATATCACCAAATAGAAAATTACACTTAAATGTTGGTGAAAAATTTCTTGATATTGAATAAGCATCAAAAAAATATGTTTTTCCTTTTTTCTCAATTTTCAAATCCGATAATTTTGACCAAGTACTGTCAACTTTAACTTCACTATCTATTCTATTATAATAATTTACTCTTTCAATTAAATTATCAAATTCATTTTTGGTGAAATTTGATAATCTTTTCTCTAAGGTCTTGCGAAAGAAAAAATTTGGAATTATTAATAAAAGATAATTTTTTAGATAGTAAAAGAATTTTACATTCTTAAAGTTTTTACCTAAAAATCTCATGATTTTCTAAAATAGAGATATCTTTTCTTGAAGCCAAAGTTTTTGAAATTTTTTATTAGCGTCATATCTCTCTGCTTGAAATTGAATATTGAATTTTCTATCTCTTGGATCATTTCCAACACCTGAAACATACATCCAATTTCCCCAGTTGCTATGTACATCATAATCAATGAGCTTAGATTCAAAGTATTTTGCACCCCATCTCCAGTCTATAAATAATTCTTTTGATAGAAAACTCGCTACATTTTGCCTTCCTCTGTTGCTCATCCATCCTGTTTTTTTTAACTCTATCATATTTGCATTAACGAATGGTTCATCTGTTTTGCCATCAATCCATTTTTTAAATAAATCTAAATCCTTACTCCATTCATAATTTTTATCCAAAATCCCTCCAATTTTGAAAATGGAATTACCATAAATTTTTGAAATATATTTAAAATAATCTCTCCAAATAAGCTCAAAAATCATCCAATAAGTTGATTGATTTTTTTCAATTTCTATCTCATATTTTTTTATCTCATGAAAAATAATTCTGGGACTAAGTGATCCATTAGATAACCATGATGAGAACTTAGAACTGTAATCAATTCCAATCAAACCATTTCTAGTTTTTTTATAGAAACTTACTTTTTTAGATTCCCACAAATAGTGGTTTAATCTTTTTAAACCTTCATCATATCCTCCTTTAAAAGGAAAAGCAGACCTAGAATCTTGCGTGTATTGTTCAAGACCTAATTCTTCGATCGATGGAGATGTGAAGTTAATATCTAACAAATTCGTTTCATCCATAGAATCAGGTTTTGGTAATATTGATCTTACATTCAATTTTTTTTCACAATGTTTTCTAAAAACAGTGAAAATATTTGGGACTTTATTCAATTCAACATCCTCTGGATGATATAGAAATTGATCACTGTATTTATAAATATCAATTTTTGATTTTAAAGATTTTAAACATTCTTCTTCTTTAATTTCTTCGTCAGTCCATTCATCTTGAAGATATACCCTGTTTATATTATAATCATCAACTATAGAGTTGATTTTATCATTTGGATTGCAAATCTTTATTATGAGTGAAATATTTAATTCGCTCAATTTTTTTTCTAGATTTTTAACAGAATCTATTAAGAATTGAGCTCTAAAGGAATCTGTTTTTGGAAATCCTAGCTCATTAATTTTGTAATGATCTGGATTGAAAAAGTAAACTCCAATAACACGATTTGAATTTTGAACTGCATGAGTTAAGCCCGAGTGGTCATAAATCCTCAAGTCATTTCTAAACCAAACTAATGAATTAATTTTTTCTGCATCTTTTACTGCAATACTTGACATTTTCCCAGTTTTTTTCCCACTTTTTTCGCCAAGTAAATGGAAGGTTACAAACTGGACAAATTTTAGTAGGTAAGTTAATTTTTTTCAAGATTTACGTCTTGCAATTTATATTTCTGATTCAATTCAAAAACTTTGCCAGCGTTATAGTTGTCCTGTTTAACAATTTGAAGTTGATTGTTAAGCAATTTTATTTTAAAATCAATTTTTTCTTTCGATTCATTATATATTTTAATTGCCTTGAAATCTGTTGAATTAGGCAAATTATTGATATGATCTAATAATACTTTTATATAATTAAGTACTGCTTTTATTTGATTAGGAATCCAACTTATTATAGGTGTACCACCAGTGGCTTTTGAATATTTTGTATTGCTCATAATATATTTTTGAACAAACTGCCAATGCCCATTTCTAAACTTATAAATCTCTTCAACTATTGCTAAAAGATATATCAATCCCGTAGAATTTGTTGATTCTATCAAATAATTGAAAATTAAATTTCCCTTATTCTGAGTGGTTTCTTTTTCTAAATCAATGAAAAACTCTTGAATACATTTAGGTCTATAAGTTCTTAAATCAAGTAAATATTTTGTTAACTCATTTTTTGGATAAAAGTCAACAACACCAGAAAAAATATCTTGCATAGGAATTATATTGTCCTGCGCTCCAGTTTGACCTCTATATTGCATAGGTTTTTTAGATACTCCCTCGTAAATTAATCCTTCTCCAAAAATCTCCTCATTTCCTTTTATGCCCATGATAAATATTCTAAAATCATTATAATTCTTCCATCTAGATGCAACCCACATTTCTTTTCTTCTTTCATTTACTTTTATCATCGATTTATAGTTTTCTTCCAACCAAAAATTAATCTGTTGAGAATCTCCAATTTTCACTGCATTAATTGACTCCAATACTGATTCTACAAGTTTTGGTGAATACTGATTAATATCAACGTGATTCATGATAAAACCTGCCTCATCTTTTTTACCAGAAAACTTTACACATTGATCTAAGTTTGACCAGTCAAGATTATCTGAATTGTCCAATACTTTAAAATTTCCAAGAGAATAAGCATAGTGATAATCTAACCAAGGGTATACATCAAGTTTTTTTGCTACTATGCTTAGAGGCTGAGAAATTTGAGATGGTAATATATTTCTCGCTTTACCGTATTTTTTTGTTTTTACAAATTCTTGGTAAGAACTTTCAAGTGTATAGGCTGAAGCTAAAAAACAATACCCACGAAATAAAGCCTGGATAACAAAAACATCATTTTCTCTTGTAACTATTTCTTTGTAATTCTCCAATTCCCTAACTTCTTTCTCAATTTTATTTGGTATTGCAAGAAATCCATCAGATCCATTCTCTAGCTCTACAGGCATATTGTCTAAAATATATTGAAGATTACTATACTTTTTAGGAAGAGTTATTAAAGGATTATTTATAGGCAAGAAGCCATGTGCCGATCCTACATTAAAAAACCCATCTGTATATTTATTTTTCATCAGAAAATTTTTTACAATCTCTTCTTCTTGAGTCAGAAATATTAAATATTTTCCAACTATCTTCTTCTTTAATTAAAGAAATTGAATTAACTCCGCAATGACTCATTTTATCACCTAGCCAAAATTCATATCCAACCCAAGCATTTGATAGAATACCATCTATTTTTATTTCAAAAGATGTTAATATTTCTTTCCAGGCAGGATCATCTGATCTAGTAACTACAGCTTTTATAAATTGATCACCATCAAAGTTAGATAATGTAGATTGATTATTTCTTAAGCTTGCAGAGTTGAGACTGAAACTTTTATGAACTACTGATTTTATAAGTGTAGAGTCTTTATTATGAAAACCTTTAAAAAAAGTTTCTACAGCAGATTGAACTTTATCTTGTTCATTTGCCTGTGAATTAAGCATCATATTTGATAATAATAACAATAGAAATAACTTTTTCATATAATTAAATATAGTGATTAGTAGATTAAATAATTCAAACCTTTTAATAGCATTTGAGTATTTAAAAAAAGATGAGATAATGTCTTTTTTTATTTCAAAATTTGGAAATGAAATAGATGTTAATGAAAGAAATAATTCCAATTATGCTATTGCTTTATGTAATTTAATTATTGAACAACAGATAAGCTTTAAAGCTGCAATAACAATCAAAAAAAAATTTCATGATTTGATTTCAAATAAATCAAACAAGCAAATACTTGAATTAGAAAATAGTACAATTCAAAAAGTTGGGGTTTCGTTCAAAAAAGTTGAATACATGAAAAATGTATTATCATTTTTTGCTGAAAATCATTTAGATCTAGAGAATTTAGACCAAAATGAAATTGAAAAAAAATTAATTAAAATTAAAGGTATTGGAAAGTGGACAATTGAAATGTTTTTAATGTTTGTAGTTCTTAAACCAGATATTTTTTCTTTTGGTGATTTAGCTTTAATTAATAGTATAAAAAAGAATTATGGAATAAGTGATAAAAATGAGATTTCTAAATTGACACTAAGTTGGTCTCCTTACAGAACAGTTGCATCATTACTTTTATGGTTTTCTATTGAGAAAAATATATTCTATGATTTAAATAATAAATTATAAAAACTATTATCAACCCTAAAGTAATATCCATTTTCTTCATGTAAGCTTCCATCTGGCTTCCCATCTACAGTATGAAACTGTTTTATATGATTTTTAAATTCTTCTATATTGTAGATTTTATATTCTCTACCATCCAAATCATGAATAATCATTTCTTGAAGTTTTTATTGGATCTGTAAATAAATAATGGCAATGGTAAGCATACAGTTAAAGCATATATAATCGTTGTAGTGAGTTCATCAAAAAGAACATAACTAATAATTGTTGCTAAAGAAGAATATAATGCTAATTGAAAAAAGAATTTTTTAAAATAAACTAAATACTCCTCTAATTTGAAATTTTCTTTTTCAGTTTTTGACATTGTATTATATCCAGATAAAAGAAGATCAGCATTATCCTTGTTTACAGCCTGAGAAACTAGAACTAGAATAATGTTTGTACAAATCAAAATTATTACTAAAAGCACGAAACAAATTTACATATATTTGAGTTGATGAAGAAAGTATTTAAGGTTCTAGTAATCATTACAGCTATTTTTCTGTATGTAGCTTTTGGATTATCTCATTTAGAAATAGAATCAACTTTATTTGGAGTGTTTTGGGAACTATTAATATTACCTGCATTTTTTCTTCAGATTTCATTGACATTCATCTTAAGTTTTTTATTAATTAAAGGTGAAAATAAATTAAACTCTTACATAATTTTTAACTTCATAACTACTATTTTGCTTTTATGTAGTTTCATATTTTTTTGACTATGAGAAAAGGATTTATCAATATAATTAGAATTGGTCTAAGATTACATTCTGTATTTCATTTTATTGAATTTATTTCTGCAATCTATGAAGATGCATATATTACTGCATGTATAGCATTTACTGCAACTTTAGTAGAAATAATAGCAAGCTTTTTGATACCTAAAGAGCACGTGCATATCAAGCCATTTATTTCTGATGTGCATGAAGATTGCAACAAGAAATAATTTGATGCTTAAAATAGCTCACAGTAAAATATATAGTCATCCACTTCCTGAAAATCATAGATTTCCTATGGAAAAATATGATTTAATTCCAATGAAACTTATAGTAGAAGGTACATTTACAAAAGAAAATTTTTTTGAGCCTCAAATCCTAGATAATGAAATAATTTCCATAACTCACTGTCAAGATTACCTAAAAAAGCTAGATAATCTTAGTTTAACAAATAAGGAATCAAGACCTATTGGATTTCCAATTAGTAAAGAATTAATTATAAGGGAAAAGACTATTGCAAAGGGTACTGTCGATTGTTCTCTTTTTTCTATTAAATATGGTGTTTCGATGAATATTGCGGGAGGAACTCATCATGCATTTAAAGATAGAGGTGAAGGGTTTTGTTTACTTAACGACCAAGCGATAGCAGCAAATTTTTTGTTAGCTAACAAATTAGTTAATAAAATAATGATTATTGATTTAGATGTTCATCAAGGTAATGGAACAGCATCATTATTTAAAAATAATGATCATGTTTTTACACTTTCTTTTCATGGAAAAAAAAACTTTCCATTTAAAAAAGAATTTAGCGACCTAGATGTTGAATTTGATGATAACACTAATGATGAAGAATATCTTTCAAAATTACATAGATTAATTCCAAAGTTATTTAATGATGTAAATCCAGATTTTATATTCTATTTGTCAGGTGTAGATGTGCTTCACAGTGATAAACTAGGTAGACTTAGCTTAAGTATTGAAGGATGTAAAATGAGAGATGATTATATAATTAGTATGTGTAAGAAAAATGGAATTCCGTTGCAAATTAGTATGGGTGGAGGTTATTCTGAGAATATTGAAGTAATAACAGAAGCTCATTGCAATACATTTAGATTAGCTAAACAATATTTTAATTGATGAAGAAACCAACCCCAAAAAAAATTGAAAAAAAATTATCTATCCACGATGATGTGAGAATTGACAATTACTATTGGCTAAATAAAAGAGACAATAAAGAAGTTATAGAACATCTTAATGCTGAGAATTCATATTCAAAAGAAGTTTTAAAAAATACAAATGATTTAAAAGATAATTTGTTTGAAGAAATGAAATCTAGAATTAAAGAAGATGATTCTTCAGTCCCATACTTCTACAATGATTATTGGTATATTAAAAAATTTCAAAAAGGAAAAGAGTACCCCATATACACCAGAAAATTTAAAAAGCTTTCTAATAAAGAAGAATTAATACTCGATGTAAACTTACTAGCAAAGGATCACGAATACTTCAGTATTGGTTCATTAAGTATCAGTCCTAATAATAAAATTTTAGCATATTCCTGTGATGTAAAGTCAAGAAGATTGTACACTATAAACTTTATTAATCTGGTGGATAATAAAAGTTTGGGAAATAAAATTTCTAACACTTCAGGGTCGATTACCTGGGCAAAAGACAACAAAACTATTTTCTATGTAAAAAAAGACCCCCAAACATTAAGGTTAAATAAAATTTATAAACACAATTTAGGATCCAACAATAAAGATATTTTAGTTTTTGAAGAAAAGGATGAGGAATTTAGCTGTGTTATTGGAAAGACTAAATCTGAAAAATATATAGTAATTAATTCACACAGCACTTTAACTACAGAATGTAGGTTCATTGATTCATCAAAGCCTGATGATGATTTTAAAATTTTCAAATTAAGAGAAAAGGGACATGAATATAGCATTGAACATTACAATGAACATTTTTTTATCATTACTAACAAGCATGCTAAAAATTTCAAAATAATGAAATGCCCAATTTCAGAGACAACATTCGATAATTGGGAAGTTTTTATTGATCACAGACCTGATTTTTTAATTGAAGATTTAGAAATTTTTAATGATTACTATGTAATTGCTGAAAGAAATATGGGATTGTTGAAATTGAATGTAAATAGTTGGAATAATAAAGAAAGTTATACCATTCCATTTGATAGCGAAACTTACACTGCTTATATGGGTATCAACTTGGATTTTAATTCTAATAAACTTAGATATCATTTTTCATCTCTTAATTCTCCAAGCTCTGTAATTGAATATGATTTTATCTCAAAAAAGAATAATATTCTAAAAGTTCAAGAAGTTATTGATGACAATTTCAATTCTGAAAATTACATCACGGAAAGAGTTTGGGCAAAATCTCATGACAATGTAGAAATTCCGATTTCAATTGTTAGACACAAGAATACAATTAAAAGTTCTGAAACTCCTTTATTATTATATGCTTATGGTTCTTACGGCCATACTGTAGATCCTTACTTTTCATCTGTAAGATTAAGTCTTCTAGACAGGGGATTCATTTTTGCAATTGCTCACATCAGAGGAGGTGAGTATTTAGGAAGAGAATGGTATGAGAATGGAAAACTTTTAAAGAAAAAAAATACTTTTTTTGATTTTATTGAATGTGGAAAATTCCTAATTAACAAAAATTACACATCAAAAAAACATTTATACGCAATGGGTGGATCTGCTGGTGGATTGTTAATGGGTGCAATTGTAAACTTAGAACCTACTTTATTTAAGGGAATTATAGCAGCTGTTCCTTTTGTTGATGTTGTCACAACCATGCTTGATGATTCAATTCCATTAACAACTTTAGAATATAATGAATGGGGCAATCCTAATAATAAAGATTACTATAGCTATATTAAATCTTATTCCCCATATGATAATATTTCAGAAAAAAAATACCCATACATATTAGCAACAGCAGGATATCATGACTCTCAAGTTCAGTATTGGGAACCTGCAAAATGGGTTGCCAAATTGAGAGATTTTAATAACTCAGAAAATCCAATTTTGCTGCATACTAATATGGATGCTGGACATGGAGGAGCTTCTGGAAGATTCAAAATTTTAAAAGAAGTTGCAATGGAATATGCCTTTTTAATTGGTATTGAAAAAAAATTACTCTAATATTTTTTAAAAAGAATTTTAAATATGTTTTTTTAACTTGTATCCATGATCAATAAAATTTTTACCACGGCATTAGTTGTTATTTTGTTTTCATGTAATACTGAAACTAAAAAACCTAGAATTGGAATTACTGGAATTGCTATAGAATCAAGTTCTTTTTCTCCTGCAAAGACATATGAAAAAGATTTTAATATTAAATACGGAAGTGAAATTTTTACTAGTTATAGTTTTTTTGATCAATCATACATTGACAAGGTCGATTGGTTCCCTACAATGAGAGCAAGAGCATTACCTGGTGGTGTTGTAACTAAAGAATCATACGATTCAATGGTGCTTCAAATTATTGAATTAACAAAACAAACATTACCTCTTGATGGATTATTTTTTGATATTCATGGAGCTATGAATGTTGAAGGAATGGATGATCCTGAAGGGGATTTTATTGACAGAATTAGAGCTGTTGTTGGTCCTAAAACAATTATATCAACATCAATGGATTCACATGGAAATGTTTCTAGGAAATTAGCAGAAGAATCTGATCTTATCACTTGCTACAGAATGGCTCCTCACGAAGATGCAATGGAATCCAAACAAAGAGCACTTGATAATCTTGTTGAAAGATTAATTACGGGAAAAGGGAAACCAAAGTATAAAGCATGGATTCCAGTACCTATATTATTGCCTGGTGAACAAACTAGCACAAGAGTTGAACCTGGGAAAAGTTTATATGCTAAAATTGATCCTTTAACAAAAAGTAATGGTGTAATTGATGCTGCTGTATGGGTGGGTTATGCATGGGGTGATGCACCTAGAAACCATGCTGCTGTGATGGCTTATGGTGATAATAAAAAACAAGTAAAAGAAGCTGCTGAAACACTTGCAAATCATTTTTGGGAAGTGAGAAACGAATTTGATTTTGTTGCTCCTACCACAACATTAGATGATGCTTACAATAGAGCTTTTAATTATCTTAATATTAGAGAAGGTTCAAAGCCATTCATAATTTCTGATATGGGAGATAATCCTACTGCTGGTGGTGCAGGAGATGTCACTTGGACACTCAATGAAATTTTAAATAATACACGTTTTCAAAAAAACGGACCTGAATTGATTTATGCTTCAATACCTGGTCCTGATCTAGTAACAAACGCTTTAGAGGCAGGTATTGGAAATATTGCTGAAGGTTATGTTGGCGGATTAGTGGATAATAGGTACTCTCCGCCAATTAAATTAAAGGGTACTGTTCATTCAATATCAAGAGGCGATTATAATGCTGAAGTTGAAGTTGTTCTTAAGATTAATAACAATTATATCATAGTTACTTATAAAAGAAAGCCATATCATTATATTTCAGATTTTACAAATCTAAATTTAAAGCCAGATTCAACCGATATTTTGGTAGTTAAAATTGGTTACTTAGTGCCAGAATTATATGATATTAGAGGTGATTGGGTAATGGCATTAACGCCTGGAGGAGTAGATCAAGATTTATTTAGATTGGATTATAAAAAAATTAAACGACCAATGTTTCCTCTTGATAAAGACATGGCAGATCCAGACCTAAGTGCTAGAATTTTGAATTAGAATAAGTTTTGAATATTTGCTGAGAAAATTTTTACAGCAATTGCCATTAATACAACTCCAAATACTTTTCTTAATACATTAAGACCAGAGTTTCCTAATTTTTTTTCAAGAAATCCAGAGCTCTTTAATACAGCATAAACAACTGCCATATTAATTACAATAGCAACAATTATGTTTGCTAAATCATATTCAGCTCTAAGAGTAAGAATTGTAGTCAATGTTCCAGCACCAGCAATTAAAGGAAATGCTATTGGAACAATTGATGCCGTATCAGGCGTATCCTCCCTAAAAAGTGTTATTCCTAATATTAATTCAAGTGAAATAAAGAATATAATAAAGGATCCAGCGACTGCAAATGAATTAATATCTATTCCTATTAGCATTAGAATTTGTTCTCCTAAAAAAAGAAAAGTAATCATAATTATACCAGCTACAATTGTTGCTTTTTCAGATTGGATATGGCCAACTGATTTCTTTAATGAAATTATGATTGGTATACTTCCTACAATATCAATAACTGCAAAAAGAATCATTCCTATTGTTATAATTTCTTTTAAATCAAACATCCGGCAAATTTATATTCTTTTTTATATTTAAAAAGTATTATGAAAATAAAACTTACAAATATTTCAGGCTATCATTCATCAGTTGTTAATGAAGATGGAAATTCAATTAAAGTTGATAATAAATCTATAGATAATCCACAAGGTGTATCACCAATGGAGCTTTTATTAATGGGTGTTGCTGGTTGTAGCAGTATTGATATTATTTCAATATTAAAAAAACAAAAACAACATTTTAAAGATTTAACTATTGAAGTTGAAGGTGAGAGAGAAAAAGTTGAACAAGCCAACTTATTCAAAAAAATTCATGCTAAGGTAAAATTTACAGGTGATGTCGATCCAAAAAAAGCACATAAAGCTTGTGAACTATCCTTTACAAAATACTGTTCTGTATCTAAGATGTTGGAAGGAAAAGCAGAAATATCTTTTTCTACCTATGTTAACGAAATCAAATTTGATACTACTTGAAAGAATTATAAACTGAAATCTTTGAAATAATTGGAGAAGCTTTTGAATCAGTAAATTTAATTTTTATACCGTTAGCAATGTTTTGATTTAGTTTCACTAACCTTCTATTACCAATTGTACTACCATCAAAAACTTTTTTCCACTCATTTTTTGATAAAACTTCTATTTCAAAAGATTTAATTCTTTGTCCATAATCTATCTTTTCTGAAATTTCTATTACATCAAATGTTGTCGCAGAATCAAAATCAATTATTATTTCATTTTGCAATTTGTGTTTTGGTGAAACCCAAAATGTATTTGAATTTCCATCAAATATATTTCTAACATCAAATCCTTTTCGAGTACTCAATGCAGAATATTTTTGATTTTTTGATAAATCTTCATCAAAAGTATTCTCAATATACTCATATAGAAGTCTTAGATTTTGTTCATCCTTTTCATGAATAAGACCTCTAGTATCTACTGGTATATTTAGTAACAAAGCAGAATTTAAACCAACTGAATTATAATAGATATCAATCAACTTTTCAACACTTTTAACCTGATTGTCTTGTTCAGGGTGATAATACCACCCAGGTCTAATTGAAACATCCGTTTCTGTTGGAATCCAATGAGTTCCATTTTCTTGTCCTGCTGAGAATTTATTGAAATTCAACATTCCGGGGTATAAACTGTCTTTTAGAATGGGAGACCAAGTAGTTTGATTAGCATAACCTTTTTCATTACCCACCCACCTTATATCTGGGCCAGCATCACTAAAAATTACAGCATTTGGTTGTAAGTCTCTCACAATCTTTACTGTGTTTCCCCAATCATAATAAGTCTTTTTATCTACTTTCCTAGTTTCATTTGCTCCCCCATAATATCCATCTCCACCATTTGCTCCATCAAACCAAACTTCAAATATTTCTCCATAATTGGTTAAAAGTTCTTTTAATTGATTTCTGAAATAAATAATGTAATTATCATTACCATAATCAGGATGATTCCTATCCCAAGGTGAGAGATAAACTCCAAATTTTAAACCGTATTTCTTACATGATTCAGATAAATCCTTTAATATATCTGCCTCACCATTTCTCCATGAAGTTGATTTTACTGAATGATCTGTAAATTCACTTGGCCATAAACAAAAACCATCGTGATGTTTAGCCGTTATTATAATACCCTTCATTCCAACTTCACTAATTATTTTTGCCCATTGATCAGTGTTAAGTTCTGTAGGATTGAACTGATCAGGTTTTTCATCTCCATACCCCCACTCCTTATTAGTGAATGTATTCATGTTAAAATGAATAAATGCATAATAATCAAGCTTTTGCCATTCAAGTTGTCTTTCTGTTGGAATAGGATATACTTTTTCAATTTTATTCTCAGAACAAGAGATAATTAAGAGGTAAAAAAAGATTACTAGGTGCCTTATTTTCATTTTTATTATTAACTTCTGATTATTACAATTATTTAGCGTTAAATTATGAATTTAAATGAAATTGATGAAAAAGAAATTTTTCCTGGTTACTTTGGGAAATTAATTCATGGAGAGAAAATAACTTGGGCATTTTGGAGAGTACTTAAAGGTTCAGAAGTTGCTGAACACAGCCATCATCATGAACAAATGATGCATGTGGTTGAAGGAGAATTTGAATTTACACTTGATGGCAATAAAATGATATGTAAAACAGGTGACGTGATTCATATACCTTCAAATAAATTGCATTCCGGAATTGCTTTAACTGACTGTAAATTAATGGATGTTTTTAGCCCAGCTAGAGAAGAATACAAATAATGTTCGAAAATAAATCTCAAAAAGAAATTCTTGAAATCTTAGAGCCGATTATGGATAACTGTTTAGATGGGTCTAATGAAGGTGATTATGAAAAACATGTTAAACATTTTACACCAAGATTAAGAAGTATAGTAACACCTGAAAATCTAAAATCTCAGCTTGAGTATAGGCCTCATGGATTTTTTACAAGAAGGGAATTTAAATTATTAGTAAGAAGAGAAAAATCTATTGGAATAGTATGGAAACAATTTATTTCAAAAACTAATGATGAATTTGTAAACCATGCTATTTTTGTAGAAAAAGATGGTGAAATTTTAATTGATCACTGTCTAATTTGTTAAACATAAAATGAAAATTGATTTAAAAGGAAAAAGAGCTTTAGTTGGAGGAAGTTCTAAAGGATTGGGTTTGGCTGTTGCTAAACAACTGGCTAGTTCAGGAGCTCAAGTTACTCTCATGGCTCGAGATGAAAGTAAGCTTAAGATCATAGTTAATGAATTGAATAATTCAACTAGCTTAACTCACAACTACTTAATTGTTGATTTTAATGATTTTAAATCATTTAAAAATATAATTAATGACTTTTTTTCAAAAAATGAAATTGATATTCTTGTTAATAATACACAAGGACCACCTGCAGGTGATGTATTGAATGTGGACATAAATGATTATCAAAATGCTTTCGATCTTCTTTTTAAGAATATAGTGTATACAACTATGTTAGCTATAAAAAATATGCATAAAAATAAGTGGGGAAGAATTATTAATATAGCATCCATTTCAGTAAAAGAACCTTTAAGTTATTTAGCTCTGTCTAATACATTGAGATCTTCTGTTATAGCGTGGGCAAAGACTTTAGCTAGTGATCTTGCAAAAGATCATATTACAGTTAATAATATTTTAACTGGATATTTTGATACTGAAAGAATTAAACAATTAAATTCAGAAAAATCTAAAAAACTAAATATTTCTGAAGACAAAGTATTAGAGGCTATGAAAGCTCTAGTGCCAATGAAAAGAATAGGCAATCCTAAAGAATTTGGATATTTGGCTTCCTTTTTGAGCTCAGAAAAATCATCATACATCACTGGAGCTAGCATACCAATTGATGGAGGTTTATTAAAATCAATTTAAATGATAAAAACAGAATCTTTAAAGTTTAGTTATGATGGGAGAAAATATTTTGATTTTCCTGATATCAATTTAGATACTGGTGAAAACCTTCTGATTATTGGAAACTCTGGAATTGGGAAAACCACACTTCTTCATTTACTAGCAGGAATTTTAAAACCTAAATCTGGGTCAATTAATGTTTCGGGTATTGAAATATCAAAATTTTCTGATACTGAACTAGATAAGTTTAGAGGGGATAATATTGGAATAGTTTTTCAAAGACCACATTTTATTTATTCATTAACAATTAATGAGAACTTGAAATTAGCTCAGTATTTAAGTCCAAGTAAAACAAGTGGAGATGCTGAAAAGATTTTAGAAAGTTTAAATATAAATGACAAATATCAACAAAAACCAAATCAGCTTAGTGAGGGTGAAAAACAAAGAGTAAGTATAGCCCTTGCTCTAATTAACTCCCCTAATTTAATATTAGCTGACGAACCTACGTCTAGCTTAGATGATTTTAATTGTGATAATGTAATTAAACTTTTAAAAAAACAGGCAAAAGATCATAAGGCACAATTAATTGTAATTACTCATGATGCTAGATTAAAAAAGCATTTCAAAAACAATCTTAACCTATGAATATATTTAAGTTAAGTATTAAGAATTTATTTTACAGACCTCTTAGTTCTCTTTTGAGTTTGTTACTACTTGCCCTTGGAGTAAGTATGATTTCTTTGCTAGTATTAATCAATTCAGTTGTTCAAGATCAGATGAACAATAACTTAAAAGGTATTGATATGGTTGTTGGTGCAAAAGGAAGCCCTTTACAACTTATTCTGTCAAGTGTCTATCATGTTGATTCACCCACCGGAAATATTTCACTAAAAGAGGCTAGAAGTATAGAAAAAAATCCTATGGTTGGTAATAGTGTCCCATTACTATATGGAGATAATTATGAAGGTTTTAGGATAGTTGGAACTAATGAAAAGTTTATAGAACTATATAATTTATCCATAGAAAACGGTTCCTTTTGGGATGATGAGTTTGAAGTTGTAGTTGGTAAAAAAATTGCAACAAAATTAAATCTTAAAGTCGGAGATACATTTGTAACATCTCATGGACTAAGACAAACAGGTGAATCACATGCTGATACTCCATTTACTGTTGTTGGAATTACTAATTTTTCTAACTCAGTAGCTGACCAACTAATATTAACTTCCGCTGAAAGTGTATGGGGTGTACATGGCGATCACACTCACGATGATGAAGAGCATGACCACGATGATGACAAGGAAATCACTGCTATGCTTATCAAGTTTAATAGCCCAATGAATGTAATTCAATTCCCCAGATACATTAACGAAAACACGAACTTACAATCAGCAGTTCCCTCCTATGAAATTTCTAGATTATTTAAATTATTTGGATTTGGAATTGAAACAATTAATCTACTAGCTTACCTAATAATTGTAGTTTCTGGTATTAGTATTTTTATTACACTTTTTAATTCAATGAAAGAAAGAAAATATGATATGGCATTGATAAGAACATTGGGAGGCTCCAGATTGCAATTGTCTTCAATGTTAGTTTATGAAGCTATAGTATTAACAATTTCTGGTTTTATACTTGGAATTATTTTGAGTAGATTGGGATTAGTATTTATATCTAGTTTAATGGAGTCTAGTTTTAATTATTCATTAAATTCGTACGGAATATTAAACGACGAATTCTGGCTTTTAGCTATCTCAATTTTAATTGGACTTATGGCTTGTTTGATTCCAAGTATTCAAGTTTATAAAATGGATATATCAAAAACACTTTCAAATGAATAAATTAATTACAGTATTTATTTTCTTTTTTAGTTTATCAACTTTTGGACAGATCGAAACTAACTGGCTAGAACTTAGAGATGTTCATTACAAATCTGAGTATAATGAAGAATATGATAGTTATTTTCAGGTACCTTTTTTTGGAAAAAAGATTGAAGAACTTGCAAACAAAGAAGTAAAAATTACCGGGTACATGCTTACGCTTGCCCCTGACGCCGGTGTATATGTGTTATCACAAAATCCTTACGCAGATTGCTTCTTCTGTGGTTATGGTGGTCCTGAAACAGCAATTGAATTAGTTTTAAAACCTGGACATGATGAATTCCTAATGGACGAGTTAGTAACAGTTACAGGAATTTTTCAATTAAATTATGATGACATCATGAGTGGTGTATATAAAATAATTGACGCTGTTGCAATAAAAGAATAATTCATTAATCTTTTTAATCTTTTTTTGGTCTAAAAATTGCCAAGTAAATAACATGAAATATATATATACATTAATATTATTAACTATCACATCAGTTAATTTTGCTCAAGAAGACAAAGTCAAAGCTTACTTAGACTGCAGTAGGTGTGACGAGAATTTCATTAAGCAAGAAACTTCCTTTCTAGATTACGTAAGAGATCAAGATTTAGCTGATGTTGTAATTTTTATAAGAGATATTTGGAATCCTAGTGGAGGAAGGTCTTACGAGATAGAAATTGATGGTAATAATGAATTTACAGATATATATTCAACTACAAAAGTAAATGGATTTTCGTCAGATACTTCAAGTTCTTTAAGAGATAAGATGGTTAATAAATTAAAATTAGCTTTAGTGCCTTTTTTAGATAAAGCTGAATATGATTTAAATGTAAAAATTGATACAAACTTTGATGATTTAGAAATAAATGATGATAAATGGAAAAATTGGGTTTTCGAATTATCTGGTTCTTATAATTCAGATAAAGAAGAAAGTAGAAAAACTAATCGGTATGAAATTCAATTTGAAATTGATAAAGTTACCGAAGATTGGAGAATTGGAATTGATCTTGAAAGAAACGAAACAAATAGAGAATTCTACAGTGATGACAATGTATACTTAAGTAATAGAAAAACCACGAGCTTAAGAGGAAGGGTTGTAAGAAGTATTTCTCAGCATTTTTCAGCTGGTGCTTTTTTTGGAGCATATCAAAATACTTTTGAAAATATTGATTTTCATAGATATATTGCTCCTGCAATCGAATACAGCTTTTATCCATATGAAGATGTTTTAAGTAAAGAAATAACTCTTGCTTACAGAATTGGTACTGGAAAAAGAAATTACATTGAAAAAACAATTTATGGATACGAAAAGCAAGCCCTTACATCTCAAACCCTAAGTCTAAATGTTAGATTTAGACAAAAGTGGGGTAATATAAGTTCCTACCTTAACGGCACACAATTTTTTAACGACGGAACAAAAAAAAGATTTTCTTTGCGTAGTGATTTAGATATTAGATTATTTGAGGGATTAGCAGTAAGACTTTCAGGAAATGTTAATTTAATTAGAGAACAGTACAGTCTAGCTGCTGGAAACACCTCAGTTGAAGACTTATTACTTCAACAAAGACAAATAGCAACAGATTACAGAACAAGCTTTTCTGTTGGATTAAGTTATACTTTTGGATCAATTTACAATAGCATAATCAACACTAGATTATGATTTTCAGAAAACTGATTCTATTATTTTTTATTCAAATTTCGTTTACTCAAGAAATTGACAAAAATTTAATTAAAGATTCAGTTGAAAGTGAAATTAATGGTACAGAGCCAGGAATAATTTTAAACTTATTCTCTGAAAAAAATAATCTAAATTTTTCTTATGCCTATGGAATAAATGATTTAGCTGTAGCTGACTTTATTGAAAATGACTCACAGTTCAGAATAGCTAGTGTTACAAAAACTTTTGTAGCAGCAACTGTTTTAAGATTGTGGGAGGAAAAGAAATTAGAACTCGATGATCCAATCTCTTATCATATTGAAAGAAATGTTTATGACTATCTTATTGATGGAGGCTATAATCCTGAAATTATTACAGTTAGAAATTTATTAAATCATTCGTCTGGTTTATTCGATCATACAACACATCCCAATTTTTTTAAAAAATTATTTGAAAATCCTTCCTATAAATGGACAAGAGAAGCTCAGATCAAAGCGTGTGTTGATTGGGGGAAGCCTGTTGGTTTACCTGGTCAACAAATGAAATATTCTGACACAGGATATGTTATACTAGGAGGTATAATAGAGAAATTGAATGGAAAAAATCTTAATAAATCTGTAAGTGAATTATTAAATTTTAATGAGTTAAATATAACTGACACATGGTTTGAAGATGATAGAAATGATAAGAGAATCCATCAATATTTTAGAAATGGAACTGATGCTTACAATTTTGATAAGTCCATGGATTATTTTGGAGGAGGTGGACTGATTTCTACTGCTAGTGATATTTCTAAATTTTTCTATCTATTATTTAATAATAAAGTTTTCAAATCGCCTAAAACACTTAATGAAATGCTAAAGAAATACTCATACTCCACTCCATCTCAAATGGATTACTCATTGGGGATTTGGGAAATTAATATTGATGGGATAAAACTTTATACACACAGTGGTTTTTGGGGTACCCAAGTTGTTTACAGTCCAGAGCATAATTTGAGTATAAGTGCTAACTACAGTAAAGGTTGGAGGGGAGGAATGAATGCTCCAATCATAAAAAAAGTTCTTAAATTGATAAAATGAAAAAATTCCTATTAAAGATTTCTATTGTATTGATATTGTTTTCTTGTGACAATAATGTTGACATGAATAAAGAAGTTTATGAAAATGCAAAAAAACATTTATCCCAAAATTTGAATAAATATTTAAAAAATACTGTTTCATCTCAGTTATGGGAGAATAACTCCTTAACATATAAAATTAAAAATGATACTATTTTTAAAACTTATAAAATTGATCTTGAAACACTTGAAGTGAATGAAACTAATGAAAATAAAAGTAGAAGAAATAGAGGAAATTGGAATGAATACTTATCCCCCGATGGAAATTATGGAGCTTATATAAATAATCATAATTTATGGATTAGAAATACTAAAACTGGTGATAGAGTTCAGTTAACGTATGATGGTTTTGAGGATTATGGTTATGCTACAAATAACGCTGGGTGGATAAAAAATGATCGACCAGTTCTGAAATGGTCCCCAGACTCTAGAACGATAGCAACTTTTAGACAAGATGCACGTGGTTTGGGCGAAATGTATTTGGCTACAACTAACGTCGGACATCCAACGCTTGAGAAGTGGAAGTATACTCTACCAGGTGATGATAAAATTTTTGAAATTGAAAGAATTTTTATTGATATAAAAACTAAAAAAATAACTCCACTTAATTTTAAAAGAGATTTTCAAAGATCTACAACAACTGATCATATTGCTGACTGGGATGGAACATTACTAGATGCTAATTTTTCAGAAAATGGAAGAAAACTGGCATTTATTTCTTCAACACGAGATCATAAAGAAGCTCATCTTCATGTTGCTGATGTAAGAACTGGAAGAGTTACACCAATATATAAAGAAGTTACACAGACATATTATGAATCTGGTGTAAGCGGCGAGAATTGGAGAGTATTTTTTGATACAAATGAATTTCTATGGTATTCTGAAAAAGATGACTGGGGTCATTTGTATCTTCATGATTTAAGAACAGGAAAACTAATTAATCAGATTACAAGTGGTCAGTGGTTGGTTAGAGATGTTTTGCATGTTGACAAAGACAAAAGAGAAATTTATTTCACTGGAGGAGGTAGAGAGGAAGGAAATCCATATCACATTTACCTATACAAAGTGAATTTTGATGGGTCTGACCTAAAACTTCTTACTCCTGAAAAAGGAACTCATTCAATAAACCCATCACCAAATTGGGATTTCTTTACAACTACTTACTCAACTACAACTAATCCTCCAATAACTGTGTTAAAAGATAATGAAGGAAATACATTAAAAACTCTTGCTGAAAGTGATATTACCGAACTTAATGAAAATAATTGGCAAGCACCAGTTGAATTCAATGTAAAAGCAAGAGATGGAGAAACTGATATTTATGGATTAATGTATTTGCCTAGTTTTTATTCAGATAATGGCAAATATCCAGTTTT
>Ga0255777_10001503_pt1 | contig 21936 bp, 23 predicted proteins | sample 101ome_15_FD_179975 | JGI IMG/M metagenome (GOLD analysis project Ga0255777, IMG submission 179975) | Coastal salt marsh microbial communities from the Groves Creek Marsh, Skidaway Island, Georgia - 101402AT metaG (version 2) | ecosystem: Environmental > Aquatic > Marine > Intertidal zone >... | reverse complement strand
CCAGAATAAAAAGACCAGTTAGCAACTACTTCACCATATGGTGTTTTGAAGGTTTTTGCATAATCTGTTTCTTCACCAGGGTCCACATCTTCTTCAACGTCTGCTTTACCGCCTGCTACTGTGTCAACGATTTTGTTGATAATACCATTTAGTTCATCTTTTTTAGCACTCTGAGGTAACATGCGCTTGACTTCAGGATTTTCTGAATCAAACTCTACAAAATCACCGCCGTCTTCATCATATGATGGATCATAGTATGCATAAATGTCACCAACAGGTGTTGATACATGATATTGATCGTATTTATCACCATCTGCTGGATCGATTTGGTCTACAACTTTATGTCCGTCTGTTGTTGTAAAACTCCAGTCGCCACTATCAGTGTCGTCCATTTCAGTAATTACAGTTTCTTTTGTTTTGAAAGAATTATATGCTTCCATCATATCCTCAACTGTGTGATCTTGGACAGCTTCTTCAACTTTAACTGGTTGTCCATTTGCGCCCAAGTAACGGCGTAAACTTGTGTCTACTGGCTCGCCTTGTGGTTGATCCATTACACGATCTTCGCCGTCGAAATGGTCAGTAGCGTTAGCCCATTCTTCGCTAACTTCTTCTTCATGTACTTCGCCCATTTGTGCTAGACGTGCTAGTAATGCATACATGTCATCAGGCACAGGCTGCGCATCACAACCGCAATCTGCTTCTTCAACTTCAGCTTCTGTTGCGACTTCTTGACTTTTGACAAGGCCCGCAAGTTTTACTAAATCATTAATGTTATCAATATTCATGATCTTATTCCTTATACTCTGTATTATGATCTTTGCGAGCTTTAGTTAACTCGTCGATAAATTTTGTATTAAATTTATCACCAAAATATTCTTCTGCTTTTGGATTTTCAACTTCACTGTATTCGTTATCCAGTAGCAATGCTTCGCCATCTTTTTCAGTTGGCTCTTCCATGCTTTGTGCATCAAGTTCTTCACCTGGTTCCATTTTGTTACGAACACGGATATGTCCTTCACCAATACCCAATTTTTGTACTAGCTCATTTACTAGTATTGCTGGGCTCATTGGCAATGCTGTTTTGAAGTCCATAATATAAATTTCTGCTGCACCTAAATTATGAAAATCAAGTGGTGCGCTTTGTAAAATAGTACGTTTAGGAGATTCTACATCGAATGCCTCGTACTTGCGCAAATGCTTTTCCAGCATATCAAGCTGGTCATCGGAAAGCTCAACGGCTGTTTTTAAACGAAACTCGTAAGTTTTTGCGCTTTCCATTAAGTATTCTTGTAAACTTTTCATCGCTTTACTCCTGTATGCTACTATTTAGCATTTTAGTCTTTTTTCATTTGTTGCATAATACTGTTGATTAATTCATTACGATCCATTAAAACTTCGCCATTGCCTTCAATAGGTGTATCATCTTCTTTTTGTTCAGATTTCTGAATTTGAAATTCTAATTTACGTTTTTCTAACTCTAGTTTTTCTTTTTGCATTTGCATCTGAATAACTTTTAATTTTTTATCCATCTTTGCTTGCTTTGCTGCTAGAGCATTTTGCATCATCTTTGCTGCACTATCAAATACTGGTGCTGCATGACGGTCTTCTACATTGTTACCTAGATCCATTAAATCTTGAAAGGCTGTTATTGCTTGCTGTGCATAATCATCCATATCACTATCAAGTTGCTCTAGTCCTTTTACTGGTGCTAGTGCTCTGTCAATTTTATCTGCTTGACTTAGTGCATCCTGTAATTCAACAATGTCTGTAATTTTTTCTTCTTTTGGTGCTTCTGTTTCGTCTTCCAACATGTCGTCAATAGGCGGCAGGTTAAACACTTCTTCTAGTTTCTTTGTCATCTGCGTTTTTTCCTTTTTGGTTTACTTCCTTGCGGAGCACGGAATAATTCGTTTTCTGTAATTATTCGGAAACCAACACCCTGTTGTCCTGCCCACTGTCTTGCTGTTTTCCATTTTGCTTCATTAATTATAGCATGCATCTTGTCGTGATTACTAGTAGCATTACCCATCATTTGTTTACTGGGTTTTATTTCTATAATTTCTGCATGCTTGCGTCCGTTCATGTCTTCATAAATTATAAAAAAGTCTGGCACGTATGTGGTTGCTTTACCACTAATAGGATGGCGATAAGGTATACGATGACTTTCACTTGCCCAACCTAATATGTTGGGATGCCTGTCACACATACGCATAAATTGAAGTTCCCAACCACTGCGATATCTAGGTAAGTGTTTTCCTACATATTTTTCTTTATTCGTGGGCTCAAAGACGCCCTGTTGCCATTTTGCCATAACGGTATTTATAGTGATTGATTATCTGTGACATGTATACTTTCTGGCTGGAATTGTAAAGTATACACTACAAAGCTACTGTCGCTGTAGGAAAGTGTATCTGATTGTACACTGTTAATAATACAGTTCTTTGCTTTGATTGTTCTGTGATTTGATTGTCTGCCCAACATTTCAATAACAACTTCTTTAATAAAGTATCTGTCAGTTAGTGCAGTAAGACCGTGTCTAGTAGTATTTACTAATGGTGACAAGACATCGTCAGCAATATTATTGAATTCGTCAATGCCTTTATTATCATTATAATAGTGTCTAGTATAGTCTGTAATAATTTTTTGTACTTGGTTATCAAATGTATCGTAAAATACAATACTAAAAGGATCATAGTTCATTCTTGTCTGTACAGCTCGTTTTTTATTGTATTGATTAACGAGTGCAGTATCAAAACTAACAGTAGGAACAGATACACTTTGTATTTTTTCAAATACTTCTGGACTTCTACTGTTGATAGTAGAAATTTTAACACGATGGTTAAACTTCTGTCTAGGAAGTTGCAGCGGAAATTCACTACTTAAAGTGTTGTAAGTTTCCGCTGCAAAGTTTGTGATACTGATAGACATTGGCTATGATTTATCTTTATTCAGCAGTTACACCATCACTTGATGCATTACCACCAGGTGAGCTTGTTGCTTCGTGTGTTGCATTATCATAACGTAGTGTTACAGTAATTTGTTGTGCATCACTTGTTGCATAATTGCTTTCACCATATGCGATGTTTTGGATATAGCAACCAAATAATTCCCATGTATCCAGTGCGGCTGCGGTTGCATTACCACCATCTAGTGTTTCAATAGTTGTTTTAAACTTGTATTGTGCGCCTGCAACTGGTGCACTTTGGTTTGCCATGTTGATTTGTTTTTCTAACTGTGGCTCAAGTTGATTAATAACATTGTTGCTTACGTCATCACGCATAACAATTGTTACTGGTTCCCAAGTGTGTTTACCTGCAAGATAAATTCTTGAGTTGTATGTGTCTAGTGTCATTTCATCGTGTGTAAATGTTGGACGAGTTACACTCATTACATTGGAAGTAACTAGTCTGCCATCATCAAAGTCAAAGTGTACTCTGAAACGATATTGTAGTTTTGGCATAAGTGTAGGGGTCGGATCATTGACTCCTGTAGGTACACTTAGATTTGTAATTAACGCCATTGTCTATCTCCTTATAAGATTATTTCTATATCAGTATTTATAATTTTTTTCAGAAAAAAAGACCGCCATCTGAAATTCAAATGGCGATCTAGTTAATTATTGTTATTTTTTGTTATAAATTATGATAAAGCACCAGTATTAACAATACGAATTGGGATGTAAATAAATTCTGTTGACTTTGTAGGTTCAATAGCAATATCTACATACATTTCATTACGGTCAATACGTGATGGTGTGTTGTTTGATTCATCACAAACTACTGCGTAGTCTGTAACACCACGTTTTGCAAGAATGTCTTCTAGGAAACCTTCGAAAACTGATTTAACTCTTGCTCTTGTTCCAACATCATTTGGTTCAAACAAGAATGGACGTGCAATCTCATCAAAACGTTCACGCATATAAGCAACCAAACGTGCTACGTTAACACGGTCTAGTGCACTTGTGCTTGGGTTTAGTGATTTCTGACCAAAGATAACAACACCTTCACTTGGGAATGTTGCGATTGGGTTCAGCTTGTTGCTGTACATTGAATCACGTTGTCCCTGTGTTAGTGCTACTGCTTTAAACTCGCCTTCAGTTGTAATATGTCCAACTGCACTTGCGTTAATAACACTACCACGTGTCAAACCTGCTGGCGCAAACCAAGGATATGCAATACTATCGTTATATGCATACTGGTATAGTGCCATGTGGCTTGGTGGAACAGTTACAGTTGCACCTGCAGGTGTTGTTGAACGTCCTGCTGGATAATATACTGCACTGTATGTGTTCTTTGTTACAAGACCATCTTCACCGTTTTCTGCTGCGCCTTGACCCTGTACCCAAACAACTGCTTCATTTGGTGTCTTACGCATTGGTGTATCGATAATTACGAAACCAGTTTCGCCGCGGTCACTGTTTAGCGTTACCAATTCATCAGTTAGTTCTGGGAAGTTTGGCGCTGCTAGTAGTGTAAATGTGCGTACTTCGTCACGTAGATCTTCGTTGCTTGCAACTGCGGCTTGCATTTTCATTGCAATGTAACCACGCTGAGCAAAGCGACCAAAACGTCCGCTACCGTCTGCATGATTTGCTACACCGTTTCTCCATGCACTTGCTGCGGCATTATAAGCACGTAGTGTGTTACCACTTTGTGCCATGTTTACTGCTAGCATACCTTGTGGGTATAGTTGGTGATCTGGTGCGTCAGTTAGTGCTGTAATTGCACCGCTTGCTAATGCTGTACGATCTTGGTCTGTAAAGTCAGCAAATAGAACACCATCTTGTGTAGTTTGGTCCGTATTATCATGTAGTACAAACGCTGAACCATTGTACTGGTACATTTTTGGACGATCACGCTCACCTGCGCTTGTATCAATCCAAACATCGCCAGTTACTAGTGCGCCACCGTTTGCTCTTTCAGTTGGTTCAATTGTGTTGTATAGGATTGCATCGTCTGCAACACGTTCCCAACCTGCTGCGCCACGTACAAGTACGTCTACGCTTGTGCGATCGTCATTAAACCAAAGTTGACCGTCTGCTGGTGTACCTGTTGGCTCTGCTGCTTGAGCATTGTCAACTGCTAGGCTACTTGCAGCATTTGCAACTGTGGTTTGTAGTTCAAAACCACCAACTGCGGCGCCAGCTAGTGTAACCTGTAGGTCACTGTTTGTTAGTGATGCAATTACTGTTGTTGAAGAACCGTCTTGTGCTACGTAGTCTGTACCACCCTGTGTGTTTGTTACACCTTGTACTGTTTCCAACTGGAATACACCGCTTGCATTTGCTGTATATACAACAAGATCAATACCATTACCTGGTGATGTTGTTTTAATCCAAACATCGCCTGTTGATGGTGCTGTTGGTGCATTGTAGTGTGCATCATATGTTACTGTATTTGAAGCTGCACTGTCTAGTTTTTCCCAACTACCGCCTACACCTTTAAAGTATAGTGCACTTGTGTCTGTTCCGTCTGATAGAACAGCAACTAGATAGTCACCATTAACAACTGTTGCAGTTGGGGCATATGTACCACCTACTTCTGCTGTTGTTGCTGATGTGTCAACTTCAACTGTCACGCTTTGTGCAATCCATGTTGTACCTGACCATTCATGTACACCATAGCTACTGTTGTCTGTGTCAACCCAAACTGTGCCTGCGGCAACTGGGCCTGTTGGTGCTGTATTGCTAGCAATCAAGTCGCCCAAGTCAACGTCTGCTCTAACAGCATATAGTTGGCTACCTTGACCAAGGAAGCTATATGCAGCTAGAAGACCGTATTCACTTGTTTCAGCGGCTTCTGTGCTTTCGAATACAGGATTACCAAAAAATTGTGTTAGTTCTCTTTGACTGGTTACTGATACAACCTTGCCTGCGTTTGCAGATTTTGTGTATTTTGCAATACCGTCTGTTTCTGTACCTGTTGGGTCAACTTTGTCACTACGTGTGGCAAGGATGATTAGCGGAATAGTGCCAGCACCTGGGCTAGCATATGCGCTTTCGTCTACAACACTTACGGAAACACCTGGTGATACTAATGCCATGTGTATTTCTCCTCTTAAATCCTGTTAGTATGTTATTTTTAACAACTATCAGTATTTAGCAGAAGCATACTTATCTGGGCTGATTAGAGGGTAAACTACGTAGTTAATCAATATTTGGAATACTATATGGATCAATATGGCTGATTAATTGTTGTACATTAAAGGAAAGTTCTTCCAGTGTACCATTGTTATCAATTGTAAAATTTGACATCCATTGCTCTAAGCTCATACTGGTTTTACTTTCAGGAGGTAAATGGTCACTGCGGTCTACCCAGATACAATAATCAAATACACCAGTGTTTTGCATAGCAAAAAACTCACGCTTATTGCGCAAGCCACAATAGATATCATGTTCAGCAAAAATTTCTCTGCCTAGTGTTGCTGCATCAGGAACATTATAATCGCAGATAGCATCATACCATTCTGCTCGGTGATTATGCCTGTCATCGTAGCACTGTTCTTCATCACTGTATCCATATTTGTCCTTTAACATATCGTAAATAAAAAGTTTGGAGCAGAATTTACTACTGCTCTCAAAACTATAACCATATTGGTCACGAAGGATTTCACATACTGTATCTTTACCGTGTCTTCCGTGACCAATAACTAGTAACTTTGGTTTCATTTTTTTCCTTATTTCAAGTAATGTGGTCCAGTCCAGCAAACACTGTAGCCGCCATCAATGATGTTACCACGGGCAGCATTACGTGCTGGTGCATTCCAACCTGCTGCTTTTAAGATGTCACCTTTACGAAACTTTTTGTCGTCATCGCCTTTAACAATGAATCCCCAAACTGAACGATTGGACATAATTTTAATATACTTTTTACCAACTGTATAATCAAGTCCAAGATCAAACTCAACAATCATATCTTTCTGATGATTGCTTAGGTTAGGTTCTTTACCACGACGAGTCATATAATCATAATACTGATTTTTAATTTCGTCAAGCAACATGATGATTTCGTTTTGCATTGTTTAGTCCTCTTTTTGTCTACATAACCAATATAAAGTAAAACGCCTTGGTTGTCAATAAAAAAGTGCAAGAAAAGATCCTGCACTTTCAATAGCTTATAATTTTTTTAAGAAAAATCTATATCTGGATATTTTTCTTTCATACGTGCACGAGTTAATGCTACATCAATCATAGCATACACGCACCCCAATACAATGTAGGAAATCATACCTGCCATAAATGCGGTATCAGCATCCAATCCTACGAAGTAACGCCAGAACGCCAAACAGGCAACAAGTGCAGTAAGACATACTGCAACAATTTTGGTGCCATTGTAAAATTGTTTTGCAAACTCAGTTGCAACTAGTTTATAAAAGTTATTACTCATTTTAGGTTTCCTTTCGTAAGTTGAGTAAGAGTTCTCCCATAACTGCTCCCGTATGTTTGCCTCACTGTGCTGTTCTTAATTAACTCCGAACAGTTCTTTATATTCTTTTTCTACTTTTGATTGATATGCCATGTAGTCTGTGTATGTTGCATTAGCATGGTGCTTTTCATGCATATCTGCTAAATCATCAAACATACGATAGAACTGGTCTTCCTGTGCTTTTGTTGCAGGCTTGACTTCCATGTACATGTCGCTATCAATGAAGTTCCAAATAATGCCGTTTTTATCCCAGTTTTCTGAACGAACAACTGCATTGTTAAACGCTTCTACTACTGCTAAATCGAACATCTAATGTCTCCTCTTGTCTACATATACAATATACTGTATCACGATGCTGATGTCAACAAAAAAACGCAAGAAAGTTTCCTGCGTTTTCAATGGGTTGTAATTTTTTTATTTTTTCATAAACCAACGTGGGTTGTTTTCACTCAATGCTTTTGCCATTTCATCTACCCATTTTTCAAACTCGTCTTTTTCATCATCAGTCATACCGTCTACAAAGTAATTGGTTGCATCTGTATAACATTTTTCGTCTGCAAAGTCGATAGGACAATCTGGACCTACTGGATCGATGTCGTCGATGTTTTTTCCTGATTGTACTTGTTCCCAAAAACGTTCATAATCCTCGTCTCCGGCTCCGTAAAAATCTAACACGATGTTGCGATAGTCATTTACGACTTTTTCAATTTTGTTTCGAATTTCTTTGCTTTGCCACACAGGCAACCCCATAGTGATCAAGTCATCTCGCATATGGCATGCTAGGTTATAACAGGTTGTGCGAGCAGTTTCATGTGCTTGCTGTACTGGCTGTGTAAGGTGTCCTGGAAATTCAACTACATTAGACATATTATTCTCCTCTTAGAGTTTATCATACAAGGTTATAGCAAAACAAGTTGCTTGTCAACCCATATTGTAATTTTTTTTGTAAACATCTAAATCACGCATATAGGTATCCTCATTAAACGTGGGCATTTTTTTCCAATAATTGATCTTACGCTCGCAGATATCTAGTTCTTTTGACGCACGATGACGCTCTAACATATCTGAACTATTTTGTATGATGAATTTTAGGAAAAAGTAATTTTCCAGATGGTTATGAACCATATTGTTGGGATTGTAGCGATGCGGATTAAACGGTGCATTACTACGTTTCTCGTTATCTTGATAGCATAAAAACATGTGTCTCACTCCTTATATTTTTACACATAAAGTATACGCTTAATTTTCTGTCAAGTCAACTTAAATAATATTGTGAGAGTGATATTGTTTTTATTATTTTGTATTTTAGCATCACCAGCAATTGCTTGGCAAGACTGGGATCAAAAGACACGTGAACAATTTGCAGCAACATCAGTTAGTATTGGACTTGACTGGCACAGTACAGACATGGCTGCACGAGATAATTGGCACAATAGAAGCTATCGTGAATTAAATCCTATATTGGGAGAACATCCTACTAGAGGTGAAATTGGCTTATACATGATAGGAAGACTTGGATTACAATATTACCTGTATGATAACGGATACAACAATGTAGCAAATTTTGCTGGTGCTGTACATACATTTGCTGCTATTAATAACTATCAGTTAACTGGAGACAGCGACAAAATAGGACATGCTGTTGCTGGACTAGTAATAAGCACAGCGGTTACAAATTATACTGGAAGTAAAGTTAAAGGATGCTTGGCCAGTATTGCAGCAGGCATTGTAAAAGAAACCATAGACAGTAGAACACATGATTTTGACGTGGATGATGCTATAGCTACTAGTTTAGGATGTGGATTTTCAATACGTTTTTAGCCAATAACAAAACTTAAACCAGTACTGCCCTCTGCATAAAGAGTTAAGTCTTGTTCTAGTTTATCAATATCAGCCTGTGCATCTGCACGTAATACATCTGCATTAAGTGTTGTACCGCCTTGTGGACCAGCAATAGTATTAAACTTACCACGTGCTTCTGCTAGCATTAGTTTTGCATGAGCTAGTGAATAGTCTTTAATCCAGGGCTTTGCATATGTGTCTGCAAACAACACTTCTTCTGGACGCTCGTTAAAGCAATGCAAGTAAACGTCATCATCTGCTTTAATGCGACGGTGGATTAGCAGGTTTTTGCTTGTTGTGTTCCAGGTAAATGTATACTCTGCACCAAACAGCCTGCCCAGTGCTTCACGGTGTTGTGCTAGCGCATCAAACACACCCAAGCCACCTGCACGGCCACTGTGTAACAAATATGTGTTCAAGTATTGTGCTTCAAATGGTTCAAAATCATTACCACTTGTGCCGCTTACACCACTACTACGTCTGTAAATGTCTTTAACTTCAATAACAGCGTTAGGAAGTGTATAACTATTTGTTTCAGCCTGTAGTCTCAAGTGAATAAAACTTTCTTCAACAGCATTTTCACTACGCTGTCTATATTTGTCCAACGCCTTGTCAATAGCAAGATTGTAATGCTCAGGATCAAGCTCAACGTCAACCATTTGACCGCCAAGTCTTAATTCTATCTCTTTAATAATTGTATCACGTAGTGCCATGCGGATCTCCTATACCAATATTTATACATTTTGGAAAACTTTGAACAGATAAATATTATAAAGGATCAAGTATATGCCTAGACTAAGTTTGTGGAAACCCACTAAAACAAATGATTACTATTTTTTAGATAACACCATCAAAGAGCAGTTTGAAATTGGTGGTACTGGTGCCTATGTACACAAATACATTGGCCCACAGAGTCTTGGCGAGACTGGAGACCCAGCACAACCAAACTATCGTGCTGGAGAAGAAGTAGATCCTATTACTGGTGACTTTACAAACTTGGAAGGCGTTATTAACGAAACTAAAATCCAAGACTTGCTGTTTATGGAAAACCGTGATCGTAAATATGATCCTTGTATCTATGAACTGCGTGGCGTATACAATGTTAGTGACAATGACTTTGACTTGACACAGTTTGGTTTGTTTTTAACTAACGATGTCCTGTTTATGACATTCCATATGAATCATATGGTAGAGATTATTGGACGCAGACTTATGCCAGGCGATGTTATTGAATTACCACACTTGTTAGATGACTTAGCACTAGATGCTACAAAATGCGATCCTATTCCCAAGTTTTATGTAGTACAAGACGCTAACCGTGGTAGTGAAGGATTTAGTGCTACTTGGATGCCGCATATTTGGCGTGTTAAACTGTCGCCAATTACAGACAGCCAGGAGTACGCAGATATACTTGGCAATGCAGAACAAGAAGACAGTCTTAAAAATGTTATCAGTAGTTACAAGAAAGAATTGGATATCAGTAATGCTATTGTTGAAGCGGCTGAAAAAGCAGATCCAATTGGAGAAAGTTTAACTGAACACTTATTTGGATTTGATAACACTAGAGAAATTTGGGAATATGGTGAAACTATCAACAGCGGTACTAGTTTCCCAAGCAATCCAAATGAAGGTGATTACTTTGTACGCACAGACTTCCAGCCTAAACGTTTGTTTGTAAGACGTGGCAGCAAATGGCAACGACTATATGACAACGTAACTGCACAGACTTGGAGCGAAAAGACTTACAATGCTGAACCATTTATTAACAATGATGCAACAACTGTTGTTGCTGATAAAGAGTTTAGTGAAAGACAAGCGATAAGTAAAGCAATACTACCAAGAGCTGATGCAGGAGGTACTACTGATCCATTAGACGGTCAAATTAATACTGGTACTGATACAGATACTGGTACAGATACTGGTACAGATACTGGTACAGATACTGGTACTACCCCAGACCCTGAGTTATTATATGTTGATACAGACTACGTAGCAGATGATTATGTAGAAGATGCACCGAGTCCAATAAATGAAAATGAGCTATATGTTGCTACTGATTTCGTAGCAGATGATTATGTAGAAAATAGCCCAGAACCGATAAATAATAGTTATATAGTTACTGATTACGTGGCTAGTGGCTATGTAGAAGATTAAGGAAAAAATGATATGACAATTACATTAAGAAACACAAAAGGGTCAGCATTAACACATTCTGAACTAGACGGTAACTTTACTGATTTAGATGGACGTGTAACTACACTAGAAAATGCGCCGGCCTCAACTAACACATATCTAGCAAGCGGTAGCGTTGCTGGAAACACAATGACATTAACACTGAGTGATGCTAGTACAGTGTCAGTTGATGTCACTGACTTAAATAATAGTTCATTTGCGGCGGCACCAACTCTTAGTGCTGGTGTAATTGAAAGTTTTGCAGATTTAACAGGTGCAACTGGTGCTGTAGACCATGATTGCTCAACTGCAAAAATATTTAGACATACAAGTATTGCAGCAGACTTTACAGCCAATTTTACAAATATTGGTTTATCAGACGGTCAGGGTACTGCAATTGCATTAACACTAATTCAAGGCGGTACTGCTTATATCCCTAATGCAGTTCAAATTGGCGGGGCAGCCCAAACAATACTTTGGTTAGGTGGAAGTGCGCCAACTGGAACAGCTAGCGGAGTAGATCAAGTTACGTTTACTGTATATCAATCTTCTTCTACATACACTGTTTTAGGTAACCTAGTTTCATATAGTTAAAGGAAAAAAATATGCCATTTCTAACATCAATTTCAGGATTTTCAGTAGTTTCAACTGGAGCAACTGCACAATCTAGCTTTTTAGCAGATCAACAATCAGGGGGCGGAAGTGGCGGCTTTAACGTTAACACTGACGGCTTTTTTCAAGTAGCACACACAATTGACAACCCTAATGCAACTGGTACAGGTGTCGATGACTTTTTTGGTGCTAAGGTCGCAACATGTGAAAGTTTTACAGTTGCTTCTGCATACAGAGAAGATGATACTTCTAGTACAACATCAAACGCTGGTAAAGTATATGTTTTCAGTAACGCCGACGGGTCACTACTAGCAACATTAGATAACCCAAATTCATATAATACAACTGCCAATGACCAATTTGGCAGGCAGGGTGTTGCAATTAGTGAAGATTATGTAGTTGTTAGTGGCATGGACGAAGATGGACCAAGCGGGGCAAGTGTTGGTGTGGTTTACGTTTTCCAAACATCAGACTGGTCTCTAGCTAGAACATTTACAAACCCAGATGGTAATAACATACAGTATGGTTATGACATAGGTCTTAGTGGAAACTTAGTTGCAGTTAGTGCAAGAACTGGTAATAAAGTTTTTGTTTTTGATATTACACAGTCTACAAGTGGTGGACTTGTATATACATTATCTAATCCAAATGCTAATACTGCTGACTCAAATGACTATTTTGGGGCTTCTCTTGGGATAACTTCTGATTGGATTGTTGTTGGTGCGCCTAATGAAGATGTTAGTGGAACAAACGCCGGTGCTATTTATGTATACGATACTGCTACAGGTAATCTTCAGCGAAGAATTGATAACCCTAACTTAGTTGATCCAGATGGGGATGCTTTCGGTTATTATCTAAGAGTATCTGGAAACAATATGGTTGTTGGTGTTCCAGATATAGGAAACAGTACTGGAGCAAACCGCGGGGTGGCTTATTTAATGGACGTTTCAGATGGCAGTTTAACACATACAATTGTAGGTAGTGATTACCCATATGACCCACTTGGATCATATTTTGGTTATGGTATTGCCATTAGTAATAATTACTTTATCGTTGGCGATCCATGGGCTGAAAATTATAGTTATGGTTACGCATATATGTTTGACGTTACTAGTGGTGAAATTGTTCAAAGATTTACACATCCAGGTACGCCAAGTGCTAGCTTCCCAGACTATGGACATGCTCTTGGATTATTTAATGATAGATTTGTTATTTCAGAATACGGAGAAGTTGTTGATGGTGAAAATCGTTCAGGTAGAATATGGATTTATGGCTCTGGTGGAACAGAAGATAACTTAATTGAGCCAGCGTCAAGAACACAAGGTAGTCCATTATCGTTCTACGGTCCACGTGGTATCATTGCTGGTGGTACTAAAGCTGGTGGTGCGAATTCAAATCAAATTCAATATTTTGATATGAGTACCCCAAGTAACGCAACAAACTTTGGTGTATTAGTAACTGGCTTCCAATCAGCTGGCTTGTCAGACGGAACCCGTGCATGTTATGGTTATAACGGAAATATTGAATATATAGAAACAGCCACGCCTGCAGACGCAACATCCTTTGGCACATTAGGTGATGATCACGGATTGTGGGGTACTGCCACATGTGACGGCACAAAAGGGTTGTTTATAGCTGGTTATAATATTACAGGATCAGGTTGGGTTGCGACTACAACAGTAAGTCAAATTACAGTACAAACTTTAGGAAATAGTACAAGTTTTGGTAATTTAACATCTGCAAGACGTGACCTTGGTTCAGTATCTGATGCATCATATGCATACAGTATGGGTGGTTATGATAGTACAAACACAGTACAAGATAGCATAGAAAGAATTTCTTATGCTAGCGGAGGCACAGCATCTACTTGGGCTACATTGGCAGCAGCCGTGCCCAAACCATCAGCAGGCTCAAATGATACACACATTGTTATGTTTGAAAACACAGTAAACACTCGAACTGGCAATATGGCTACAATTGAAATTGCAAATGCGGGTACAGCGGAATTTTTTGGTAGTTTAAATTATCAACGTAAAAACGCTGTTGCAACATGTAATGGTTCAAGAATTTGTGTTGCTGGTGGTAGTGGTGCTACTTCAAGTGATCCAGGATACAGTAGTACATATACATCAACTATTGAATATGCTGAAATTAATACACTATATACAGTTACTGACTTTGGCGATTTAACTATTGCACAAGCACCATCATCTGGTGTCAGTGGTGCCGCAACTTAATATGTTGACAATTTAAAGATTTCGTTATATAGTATAGCTATGACAGATAAAGATAAATCAACACAGGTTGTTAAAACTGACAATACTGTTACATTTAATATGCCAACAGTAACTAGTGGCACTATCAATAAAAATGCAGTCGCAAAAGTAAATGCTGGATTGCCAGAAATCGAAAATAAAACTCGATTTTTTGATAGAAATAATACACAAACAACATTAAGTCTTATGAGTTTGACCATGTTAAATGGTCAATCTCCTTTTCGTATGTTGCGACAAGTACTTGCTGAAATTGAAAAACGTAAAATGGCTTTAGCTGAATCACAAGTAGCTCATGCAGAATCATTAGTAAATATTGAAAACTTACAACAGCAATTAGAAGACAGTCCTAATGACCATGTCATAGAAGCAAAACTACGTCTTGCGTATGTAAACATTTCTATAATGGAAAGTAAAATTAATGGTGCGTTTAAAGACATTGCGACATTAATGGATGCATATGACTCTCTTAAAGAGAAAAACAATATAGATGATTGGGACGAAGAACAGTTTGAGCGTGAAGAAAAACGGCATCATATTCGTCGTGGTTTTGAACTTATGTATCGCAATCTAATAGAAAGAGGAAATCCAAGTCCGTCTACTATTGAGTACATGCAACAGTACGGTATACACCCACAAGTGGGTACAAAAGAAATTAGTGAGTATATTAAATTTGTTAATAGAGAAATTGAAAAAAATGTTGTACTACACAGTAATCATTTAGAAGATTTTTTAGATGAGTTATCTAAAAAATATTGTAATTTTGCTGATATCACTACTGAAAGAATGTTTGGTAAGAAAGACGTTTATAATACAGACTATATGAACTTATTACCAAAGACAGAAGATGATTCTGAGAGTAGTGATTAAAGATAAATATTGTTATGCAATATTTTTATGACAAACAACTACGCAGATACATCCAACAGTTTATTAGACTGTTTAGCGGTTTTAATATTGAAATGGGAACCAATAGTGATGGCACTAAGATTTATCAGACTGTGCCAGTACGTTATGGTGACGTCAGTCGTATGGCTGCACACATTGTTAAAGACAACAGTGAAAACGTAGTTAATGCTACACCGTTTATCAGTTGTTATGTGAGCGATATGAGCATTGCACCTGACAGACGTACACATGCACAGTTCACAGATAAAGTACAAGTATATGAAAAGAAGTATGATACTGGTACTGGTGAGTATCTGGATGAAGTTGGCGACACATATCAAATTACACGCTATCAGCCTGTGCCATATAACTTGACAATGCAAGTGGATATCTGGACAAGTAACACTGAACAGAAAATGCAATTGCTAGAACAAATACTAGTACTGTATAACCCAACACTTAATATCAATGCAACAGACAATGTTTATGATTGGACAAGATTAGCATACGTTGAACTTATTAACATGACCTGGAGTGTACGTAGTGTTCCTAGTGGTGTAGATGAGATTATTGACGTTGCTACACTGCAATTTGATGTTCCAATCTGGATCAGTCCACCTGCAAAAGTACAAAAACAAACACTTATTCATACTATATTAAACAACATCAATGGTGTTACTGATGACAATCTAGACAACTTTGAGTTAGGTGAAAGTTTCAGTGCAGACTTTAATAACTATAAAATTGTTACACTGGAAAATTATAAGTTGAAGTTTTTAGACGAACGTGCTATAATTTTAAATAGAAATTATGGCAATACTGACAATGACGGCAATACACTGGACTGGAGTAATATACTTCCACCATTTGGTGCACTGAGACCTGGTATTAGTCAATTGCGTTTACGTAGGAATGCTGACCCATCAGACCCAAGTGGCGATGTAATTGGTTCAATTAGTTTTGACCCTGCAGATCCACAAAAGTTAATTGTCTTATTGGATACTGATACACTACCAAGTGATACACAAGGTACAGTGGATGCAATTGTTAATCCGCAAAATGCGTATCCAGGTGATGGTACACTGCCAGCGGCGGCTAGTGGACAACGGTATTTGATACTCAATGATATTGGTACAAGTAGTCTCTGGGGTGTAGACGCAGGGGCAAATGACATAATTAGTTATAATGGCAGTGCATGGACTGTGGTGTTCGATAGTAGCAGTAATACTGCTGGAAATGAATTTACTACAAACACTGCTACTGGAGATCAATATGAATGGACGGGCCAAAACTGGCAGAACAGTTACGAAGGAACGTACAAAGAAGGCTACTGGAGGATCTACCTCTAAGATCATAACGGCTAGTGGTTGTATATTTTTAGCACTAGACACTGGTAGAATTTGTTTACAATTAAGAAGTAAAAGTAGCACACATCAGGGAACCTGGAGTTTCTGGGGAGGCAAGGCTGAACGTAATGAACGTCCTGTTGAAACACTGTTACGTGAACTTGGTGAAGAGATTGGCATGTTGCCAGACTTTGAGAAAATATATCCACTACATAAGTTTACAAGTGCAGATAAAAAGTTTGAATACAATGCATTTGTTGTAACTGTCTTTGAAGAATTTACGCCAGATACAAATGGCGAAAGTGCAGGATATGCTTGGGTTAATTTAGGAATGTATCCTAAACCACTACACCAAGGTGCCAAAGTTGTTTTACAAAATCCTGAAATGACTGAAAAGATTAAAACAATTTGGGAGAGTAAACGTGATATGAATGATCTCCCAAATTGGTTAGATAGTTTTTAGTTTTCTTTATTTGGCAGTACTTCGTCTAGTTCAAGTACCCCATCAACAAGTTTAGCTGACATAATACCGTTTTCAGTAGATACTTCTCTCATTTCATCAAAATCATGTTCAGCGTGTGCAACAGATCTTACTTCTTGCACTTCATTATTTGAAATATAAACATATTGTGTAATCATGTGTTAATCCTTAAAATGCACTGTTAAACCAAAGGAAGTTATATTGACCCCAGGTACTGTGGTCCATACCTGTAATATCAGCCCCACCAAACCATACATCTACTGTATCGCCTTTATTCACATAACAACTCATTGAGTTGTGTATACTATCCCATTGTCCATCTGTTCGTGTTATTAGTTGGTATGTATTAATTGATCCATTAACTAGTGTTCTTGTTGTGACATAACCAGTACTGCCAGTAGTAATAATATCTTGATTATAGGTTAAGAACAGTATACCTGGACGCTGTATAGTAATCCCACTGTTGGCACCGCCAGTTCCGCCTCCGAAACTAAACCAATCACTTTGTCCATTATAATTTTTAGTGCCAAATTCTGCATAACCAGCATCATTGCTTATAATGGCATTGGTCGATGTGCTAGTTTGATGTAACATTATCTGTCCCATCATTGGAGCATTAAAGTGGTCAACCATACCACCGCCTACAAATAACCCCCAGTTCATAACCAGCATGTAACTGTTGGTCCAACCAGTTGCAATAATTCTATAGTATCGATACATACCTGGGTTCTGACACTCAATTATTTGATGTGGTTTAAATGGATACGTTTGGTCCTGCACATCTGTGCCTGTAGTGTTAGGTGTCCATTGATCTGGATGACATGTCGCAACAACATCCCAGTTGCTATCATCATTTGACCCTTCTAAATACCAGGTACCGGTAGGTTTATGACTACCATTGTTATACCCTGAAACTGCGGTGTGTGTTACACGATAAGCATCTTTACAGTCAACTTTTAAATAGGCTGCCCCACCACCATCTTGCATGGTTTGATATCCATAGTTTGTCCAATCAACACTGGACCCACGATTAATTTCATCCGCTACATTTCTAGGATCACTGCCGCCATTTCCATTATTTGGATATCCAGTAAAATCAAATGTATATTTTGTTTTAGCATTTAAAATATTCTGCATACCGCTGGGACTCAGTAGTCCACCGTTAAAAAAGTGTTCGCCTTTATGTCTTGTTCTATTCGTCATTATACAAATCCTATCCAGTAACTACCACCTACACCTTGATTGTGATATGTTGCTTTTAATATTGCAGTAAATTCTGTTGTACCAGTTCCAGCGGCGTTCATAAGTATTGGAATTCTAACTACCCAATAATCAGCATTGGTGCCGCCGCCTGCCCAAGTTTGACTAGTATCTGTTGGATTAATTGCAAGATAATGTGTAGGTTCACCATTGACTTCAAAATAATTACCGTATGCATTTATACTAGTAATATGACTATGAGCACCGTGTCTAAAATCACCATCAGATTCATGATACTTATATCCACTCATAGTAACACGTCCAAAAGCACGTTCACTTCCGCTTCTACCGCTAACAATGTCTAAATCCCATGCAATTGCACCACCTCTATTTGTAACAAGATGTATATATTTTTGTCCATTGGCGGTTGGATTCATAAGAAACACACATTCTTTATGACTGGTTCTAGGAGTTTCAATAATACTCGCAAAGCTGTATAGTCCATTATTTGAATCTAAGTTAGTTAAACCAACTGCCGCTGGTGTGTCTATTGCTAGTTTACTGTTTGGATTATTTACACCAAGACCAACATTACCACTTCCTGCTCTAATGTGCACTTCTTCTTCACTTGCACTACCGCCGCCTGCTACTAAACGTAAATCATTTTCACTACGCAAAACAAGATCAAACTGTTGACCATTTGCAGTAAAGTGTCCACCTGTACCGCCTAGTCCTAAATAACCTTTTGCTGAGCCAGTAGACTGTAATTGAATGCCATGATATCCACTGTCATCAGTACGGTTTAGTGCTAGGTAATAATTATTATTTTCAAGTTCAACAAAAGATCCTGGATTACTGGTACCTATACCAACATGTCCATCGCTTCTGATAACCATTGACAATAATGAGTTTGATTGATAGAATCTAGTATCATTACCTTTGGAACCAATCCATACGTGGTTAGGGTCAGCACTGGTGGTTGGATCACTTAACCTAATATAAGCACCGTTATTATTAGAACTACGTATTCTCAGTGGACCTACATTAGAACTATCAACAACTAATGTGGTATCAGGATTATCAGTACCAATACCAACATTACCATCGCTATCAATTGTTACTTTATCACCACCTGAAACATGTCCTAATATGATATTATTCCCAGTAGCACCAATATAAGGTCTATTAGTAGTATCGCTATCTTTGAATGTAATGTTAACGCCAGCATCGCCACTTTCTAACCAAGCAACAGTATTGTTTACAGCATGATAAACATCAAGTGATGTATTATTAGCGGCTGTACCTACAGATAATCTACTAGTAGTATAAAAGTGATCACTAGCACCTACATAATATAAATGTCCAGTTCCGTCAGAATCAATAAACTTGACACCGGTCGTGCCATCAGTACTTTGTGTTACTAGGTTTGCATCCAGTGGACCTGATGCTGTTAATTGTCCAGTAAATACTGGATCTACTAGTGGTGCTTTAGTTGCAATTGAGTTAGTAACCGTTGTAGCAAAGTTGGGGTCGTCACCTAATGCTGCCGCCAGTTCATTTAATGTGTCCAGGGTTGTCGGCGCACTATCAGTAATAGTGGCAATAATGTTTGTTGCTGTATCGTAACCTTGAGCTGACAAATACGTGCCTACACGAGCGTCTGTATAAAATAAATTAGTAGTACCTTCAGCCAAGTCATCCGTATTTGCGGCGCCGGCTTGTTGCCAAGCCGAGCCATCCCAAATGTATAGGATGTCCGTATCCGTGGCAAACGCCTGGTCACCAGGGTTATTACCAACAAGTGGAAGATATGTACTGTCATCATATACGTTAACTTTGGCAATTACGGCACTACCATCTTCAACTACCAATTCCGCAGTACCTGCTACTTCACGAATCTTGTTTTCAAAACTTGGTGTGTTTTCCACATAAGTTGCCAAGTCTTGTGGAACAAACTGTCCGCTAGCGGCATCATACACCAAGCACATCTGATTAACTAGACTAGGAATTGGTCTCAATTCAACTGGAGTTTTATGTCCTTCTTGTGTATGCTGGAAGTATACAACTGGATTACCATTAATATTTGTCTCAACAGCCAAGTCTTTGACAGTAATTGCTCCACGCATTACACCATGATTACCGCATTGGTAATAAAGTGTATCAGGGGCATCATTGGGAACGGTAAATGTGATAGTTCCATTGTCAGTACGACTACCAGTTACACCACTTGTGTATTCACCAAAATATGTACCGCTAACAAAGTTGGTGCCATTGTCAGTCGTAAAGTAAAATGGATGACCCACTGCATTAATATTAATAGTATATGTACCACCTCTATAAAATGGACCTAAATTTGGATTATCGCCTTTAGCTGCACCACTAAACGTATAAGCACCTGCTCCATTATTCGTTACAGTATATGAAACTGACGGTGCTGTCAAAGTTGGCAATGTAATGGTTGCAGGTACGCTGATGTTAATGCGCTGTACATCTGTAGCATTGCCGCCATTGATATCTGGATGACTATCACTTACTGGGCCAGTACTAACAGCCCAGTCAATTAAGTTATCAGTACCCGCTCCATCAATCCACTTCAAATAAAGTGAATGTGTTTGTGTCATGTCGTCAAATATATCGTAAGCGGCGTAATTGTTTACTGTGTAGGTACCCTGTCTGTAAAGTGGTACACTTATTTCAGGTGAGTTGGTAATTGTACGTCTTGCATAAGGCAAGCTACTTGTAAGCCAGGTCCACAACCACTGTGTGTCTTGTCCAGCCTGTGGCGCACTTACTTGAATCTCCAGTACTTCAGGTGCAATATTTAAATTAACATTACTGAGTTTTTCAATATCAATACTGTTATCTGCAATTACTGCATCTGTTAGTGCAAGATCCGCAAGTGCGGCTTCTGTAAACTTTTGAATTGCCATGGTGTAATAATCCTATCGTATTACACTTATTTATCGATTAAGCAGGTAGTTCAGGCCAAACAACATCTTCTATTTTAGTATAGGTATCAGTAATGTCACGTAATGCTTGACGATATGGAAACCATAAATCTTTTAATGCTTGTGGCACATCTTCACCAGAAACCCAATCTGTTTGCTTTAGGCGATTATCTCTTTCACTACGTAGCATTCTTAAAGATATTTCATCTTTTACTTCTTGTGGAATAGTTTGTTCCAAATCAAGTTGCTCTTGTTCTAGTGAACTTATAGTATATGATTGTGTCATTTGATCTGTCATTTGTTATTCCTTAAATACTTGTTGTTTGTACATATGTTAAAGTACCAGGGTTTAATTCTTGACTGTTATTCCAAGAATAATACCCACCGTCAAGTGGTCTGATATGGCAAGTTGGTCCATTTTCATTATAGCTACTCGTAATATATATGTCAAGCCATCCACCACCTGAACCGTTACCACTGGATGTAAATCTAACTTGTGTCCAATAGTTATTATATGATGATATATCTGTCCAACCAAAAGCGGCACCACTATAGTTAACCGACATATGAATACACCTGTGTCCTGGACCGAACCATCCGCCGTGTGTACCTACAATAATTTCATATGCCCTACGGTGATCAATATATGCCACACGATTCCAATGCTGTCCTCTTAGATTCCAGTGCAGTGTAGACTGCGACATTGTTCTATTGCCTCTATTATAAAAGGCAGGACCAGCAAGTCCG
>Ga0255777_10001490_pt1 | contig 22022 bp, 33 predicted proteins | sample 101ome_15_FD_179975 | JGI IMG/M metagenome (GOLD analysis project Ga0255777, IMG submission 179975) | Coastal salt marsh microbial communities from the Groves Creek Marsh, Skidaway Island, Georgia - 101402AT metaG (version 2) | ecosystem: Environmental > Aquatic > Marine > Intertidal zone >... | reverse complement strand
CCCGAATCTCCATTTGTGCGTGTTCATCCATGCGTAGGTGAAGGTAGTGCATGAGATTATGGAGATTGATCTTCCAATAGAATTCCGTGTACGTCGATTGTGGGAGGTTGCCACGTGCCTGTTCCCGGCACGTACCCCTGTCGAGAAGGTCCTGGTACAACTCAAACGATTCGTTGAGCTTTTCAGAAACTTTAGAGGATAATTCGTCACCGACATCCACGACACCTTCCGAGCCCTGATTGTTTACTTTGGATTGCCCGCGTAGAATGTCGGGTTCGTAGTACTGTTTCGGTACGACGGAGTATCTGGCGGAGAGTTCGTTGATGCTGGCCATGCGGTGGCGCATATGCTGTCGAGCGATATAGATGGGCATTTTGATGTGAAACTTGAATTCCACCATTTCGAAGGGTGTGGTGTGCCAGTGTCTAAGGAGATATCGAATAAGTCCCCGATCTCCTCTTGAGGTTTTAGTCCCATCTCCATACGAGACTCGGGCGGATTGGACGATGGCCGCATCCAAATCTTCCCGAGGCATGTGGTCCACGAGGCGAACAAACCCGTGATCCAAGACATCTTTCTGCATGATTAATTATACAACGGGTTAAATCTTTAATTCCATGCCATTCTTTCTCTTAAACGCCTGAGCAAATAAGGGGTGAGTTCCACCATGTTTCCAAACGGAACGTACCTGTAATCGATGCCTATGTTTTTACCCATCCCTAAAAGTTGTGCGGTCACGTATTGATCCTTATCAAACCTAGTCGCGTAACGAAGAGACCTTTCATTGTGTGTCGCGATGATGGTGTGTACGTGTGGACACACGAGTGAGTACGCCATCGCCTTTGCATATTCATTGTCTACGTCTGCCTTATTCGAAAACAGGTCTTCTTGTGTTCTCAAGTAAGCACCGCGTACGAGCTTTGCGCCAAGCATGATACCATCTCTTTGTGTGTCATCCATGTCACACAGAAGTTCTTGCATCGCGTGCATTCTATACATTTGGTATGTCTTGTATACATGAACAGTGCTTCGCGTGTTGTGTTCCGCCATCATATCGTAGCACACATCCGGGTACAGCACGTCTTCGGCATCTATGCAAATCTTTACACCGTGTCTCTTCGCCGTTTTTATGATGGCGTGTGCACAGTCTCTCGCTTTGGATGTAGATTCTCTCGATCCAAAACTCGTAAGTTTTATGGCGCACATGGAATCGGGTGGGAGTGTTTTGATGACACTCTCCGTGGTACGCATGACTTCAAACGCATCTTTTAATCTACAATTTTCCTTCGCGTAATCGACGATGACCTTCTCACCTCTCTTGTGTATGATTTCTAAAACACGTGGGAGTTCTCTGAATGTTGCCGCATATCTGAGCATTACTTTACTTTAGATATTTTTCGTCTAAATCATTTTTCAATCCGTCTATGTCCTTGTAGTACCTTCTCAAGTCTTTCATGAACCGTTTGTTTTTCTCTAGACATTCACACTCGGGTTTGTTAAGGTAAATCCATGCGAGATTAGACTTTGAGTATTTAGACTCCTTTTGATTTTGATTAGGTCTTCTCGGAATGACTTTCTTTTTCACAGTCTTCTTGAGTGGTTCCGTGCGCTTCGTGAAACTGATGGCTTGCATCACCGTGTCCGCGAGATCATCTTTCTTCTTGGACTCTTTGAACACCGGAAGCCAGTGAGCGTTGATGGGATTGGCATTCAAAAATGCTTCGCACCTTTCGATGGACACTTTCTTTCGTTTGAGATACTGAGCCTTACCCGGTCCACACACATCTGGAATCTTAAACTTGGCATCGTAAATGATAGTTTCAGACTTAGGAGCTTTTATGACAAAGTACGCATGTAAAAAGTTTTCAACCATCTTCATTTTCTTGTTTCGGTCGGGTTGTTTCTCTATGAGAATGACATCTGATTCTAAGACCCAGGGTCTTTCGTCGAGGTGGTTTCGCATGGACACGAATATACCATCTTTAGATTCAGGGGGTACACCGGATACATCCCAGTTTGCGACGAGATTTGACTCTTCATTAAATTGACAAATAGCTAAGTTACGTATACCTACGTCTATGCTAAGTATCATTTACTTAAAGGAAATTTATTTCTTTATATATTGTAAATGAAGACAAATACCATAGCTGTAATTGTTTCGGTGGTGTTGATTATTTACCTACTTTTTGTCATTCGTCGCGAAAACATGGAGGGTGAAGAATCAAAGGCGGTCAAATACGTGAAGGATGCGGGTCCAAAGAAATTCATTAACCCATACATCGTGTATGGCTTTGCGAAGGAACAAACAGATGATGAAAAAAAGCTCGCGCGGATCATTCCACTCGCGAAATCTGGAGATAGACGAAAGCTTCTCGACTATCTCAGGAAATTGTAATTAAATTGTTTTTGTTTTTAGTGGTCACAGTACACCACAGAGAACAAAAATGTAATTTATTACTTCTTAAAGGCCATGCTACGTCCAAGTCCTGGTGCAGCAATCTTTGGTTTACCGAACTGAGAGGCAGCGCTACTGGCTCCACTCCCCATACTCTTCGCCAAGTTCGTGGCGGCTTGTGGGTTTGACTTAAACATACCACCGAATACGACCATGGACACAATCAGACAAAGGACGACACCAACTATACTAATAAGGTAAGGCATCATAAGCGCCATGCCAACCTTACTCGCAGCTTCACCAACGGACTCGACAGCTTCGGCGGCACCACCAGCGAACGTACTCGAAGTCGCTTCACCTTCCGCGATGATATCGTTAACGACGGAGCTAGAATTAACTGCCGAAAGCAAGTTTCTAGACACCGACTGAGCCGCGAGATCTGCGGAGATGTCCTGTTCAAAGCTGAGTGTTTCGCCATCAAAGCAGATGGCTTCACCAATCTTAATCACCTGACCCTGGATGTTGATGGAGTCATTGATGGTGGTCTTAAGGTTGTTGGTCTGGAGTTGAGTCTTCACGATGTTTTCGATTTCAGTGTCCATCTTCTGGTTTATGTTTTGCCTGTCCCCAAACTGGAAGTTACCCATCTGCGTTTGTTTATCGAGGGCAGCCGAGGCTTGTTGCTTGAGTGCACTCGCGAGCTGAGTTTCAACTTGTTGGAAACTCTGTGCGATGTGTTCCGTGGAGGACAAAAAGCTCGATTTCGTGGTCTGTGCAGTTTTGACGTTGCACCCAACGGTTCGTAGAATTTGCAATTCCATGTCTTGAATGTTTTCCATGCGGTTCTCATCAATAGAGGTGTTGTTCTGAACAGAATTGTACAACAACTCATTTGTCATTTGCATATTAAACTCCTGGTTAATGGTGGTACTGCCTCCTCCACCCATGTTTGTGATTTACTGAGAAAAAAATATACACTTAAAGACTAATACACACAATAATCTATGTGGTGTTGGTGGTGTTGTCACCCATTTGATAGCACTCCTCTAAATCTTCCGTATAGATATGATGATATGCGTAGTAAATTTTATACGTGCGGCTATTTTTGTTCTTGGAGTTGCATGAAGAAATACGCCATAGATAAATATGGAATAACCAAAGGTGGTATAATTTCTGGAAACATAATCATGATGCGTAAAAAGATGTATAATAAGATTGGGTCTGTGAGATTGGCCCCCAACAGAGAACGTTTAGCCGTTTTCGGTGGAGATCTTAGCATAGAAGAGTTTAGATCTGATAATTTAGTAGACACTGAAATTCCAAATCCCATACAGACAGATGATTTTGAGGATAGAGTTGTACCTGTTACGTCTTCCAATGTTGTTAAAATGGAAGAGATAAAAAGTGCAGATGGTAAAAATGAGACATTACGCCTCAAGAGAGAAAAGCCATTAAAAAGAAATCAAAACAATTTAGAATCAGCACTGGGTTTAATCATTAAGACCAAACCTTAATGTTCTACACTGTTTGCTGGTAGGCTTAGACTTTGGTAATACGTCAGTTTTTTCGCTGTGTACCCAACCATTTCCGTCGTGGGCCATCCACTTTATGTCATATTTTTCTATGACTTTCCTGCATAAAACACACGGTAGTGATATACCGTCGCCGTAACTTGTTTTGCGGTATATCACGATCGCCCCGTATTTACGTTTTACCCAAGATGAGAATTTATGAATTCTGTACCCCTTCTTTGAGCATTGGTGTTTCAAATTTTTTATGAGCTTGCGTTCAGCACAGCATATGCAATCACTGTCGACAGTCTCGAAAATTCTTGGTCGTGTACGTAGTAACAACTGGGAAACGCATCTTTTTTACTTACACATAAGCGCGTTGTTTTTAATACAATTGCAGTTGTCGCACGTGTTTCCATCGAATACAAACGAACATGTATCGCATTCATTTAAAACGCGTATGTTCCTTTGTACCAATTTATCTTGTGAGTACAAGATCAAATCTCGCACGGTGTATATTCCATAAATAATCATAGTTTCCAAGTTTGGAAATTTCATCCTACTTACCAAAACAACTGCAAACTTTAGATACCTTTAGCATCACAGAGAAGCTGTCTATCATGGGTGGTACCATTTTCTTAAGAACAACTTCGAGTTCGGAATCTTCTTCGCCTTCATCGATCTGCTCAATGATGGAGTAAATCAAGTCAATCACGAGTTCCTTCTTTTCTGGGCCCTTGAGCGTCTTAATCTTGTTGACTTCCATCATGAGAGACGAAACGACACCACAGATGTTCTCTTTGTTGATACCAGTCTTCTTGTAACGGTTCGCGAGCGCTTTCACGCGGTTAATGACCGCCTTGGCTTCCTTCGACTTGTCGTCATAACCTCCGAGTACACTTTCTGGTGTGTTATCCATTATATTAGGAATAGAAATAAATTCTTTAATTAATAATAAATGAACGTGGACAAAATAATCGTGTTCACGGCCATGACTATAGGTATGGGGCAAATGATGTATGATATGTCCGATCTTTACAATATAGAAAAAAAGGAAGATTATAACCTAACTTACATACTATCAGGTATATTTGCAAGTTTGTTATGGACCGTGTATCAATACAGAAATAACCAAAAATATTACGCCCTGTATTCTTCTATAAGTGTTATGATTGGTCTATACACTTTGTCGAAGTTGCAGAAGAGGCAAACTCCGTATGCGTCACAACTTGACCCATAAATTCTAGCATTTTACATTTTTCTTCGACCGTTAATCTTCCTGTCTTTTGCATCACATAAGACAGGAGCATTAAGATGATCCGAATGGATTCAACTACGTGCATACTCACATAGTTTTAGATATTTTTATGAGTAATAGTTTTCCGTCATCTGAAACATCTTCCATGTATATACGGTAAAACTCAGATGGGGTCATTTGAGAACCATCGAGGCGTGTAATCCTGATTGTTTTAGATTTGAGAAATGTTTCGAGTGCGTCGCAGTGCTTCGCGCACCACTCTCTTATGTTATTGATATGTGGCTCAGATCTCGCTTCATCTTCTTCACGCTTTTTGTTTTCGGCAGACATTTGTATCTGATAATCTATGAAATCATCCGTGTCTGCGAAATCATACAACGTTTTAGCTGGTGGATATATAATTGTATCGGCCACGATGGCATCGGTCAATATTTTCTTGAGTGCATCGAGTTCATATTTCTTGATGTAATACTCTTCTGTACCTTCTATGGACCCGGATTGCTTTGCACGTATACCTGCATACACACCCAGACCCGAGAGCAGAGAAGAGCACACACACATTGCTATGGCTAAAGTCACTCCTTTGCTCATATCTATACTATACTCATAATTTTATTTGTAAAACGATTCTTGCATTGGGCCAATGAATGGCTGGGTGGTGGTAGTCACGCGACCGCCAGTTGGAGTTGTTTGTTTGTTGATCGACGTGTGTGGTGTACCTGTCGCGCGAACCCGAGACTTCATCTTATCAAACTTACCTCTCTTGTTGAGCATCATGAATATAGAAGCCATCATGAGAATACCGTTACCAACTGTGCTGAACACCGCAAAGTTGAATGCGGACTTATCGGCGACGTCCTTGCACTCACGGGTCAAGGATATGGTTATGATACTCGCGATGAAACCAGTGACACCAAAGATCACACCGAATGCACCGGCTTCGGACTTAAACAATTTGGTCACGAAAAGAGTGAGCACAACGGTGATCGCCATGGTCAAAGTGTGACTCAAGAACATCTTCAAGTTTTTCCATTTTTGAGAATCTTGAATCTTGCTACATTTTTGGAACGTGCGAATACCGACGGACGCGATCGCTATGTAGAAAACAGCCAAAACGGTGATTGTAGCGAGAGTCGCGTACGACAATTCCAATTCAACGTTTGGATTCATCATACTTCGCATCGCCACTTCGGGGACAACCTTCATTTAATATCTACTGAGAAATTAATGTCCATACATCTTCACTGAACACCGTGTGTACCATCCTGGGTGAATAATTCACTTTCGTGTTTACGTGTAAAAAGTTCTTGGATGGATTTCCAAGCTCCATGAGTTCTATCATCCACGCGTAACAGCTGTCCATGCAATGAACCTCTTTTGCATTTTCTATGACGCTTATGTAATCAAAAATGTTTGGATTTTTAGATAGACGATCTCGTGTGATTCTAAATTCCCGCATCCCGTTGTCTGTGACGATATTCATACCCCTTTCTGGATCATCGTGAATAAAAACAAAATCCCCAGTTTCATTTATTTCACTGTTTACGTCCCTGTCTACCCTGAATTTAGAATACATATATTTGGGTGGTATACCAGCTTGTATGTATATACTATGTGCCCAATTTAACAATATACTTGGATCCCCATGCATGAGCATTTTCCACGGTTGATCTGGAATACCATATGTAGCGAGTGGTATCACGCGACCTTTTATGTTTGACCAAATAAGTTTTGGGTCATCCGAATCTACGGTGAATACATCAACTTTGTCCCCTAAATCTCTATACATGAAACGGATGGATGGTTCTTGATTCTTTTTACAGAAAATTCGAACGTCATCCTTTTCGGCAAAGTGCCTCACCATACCATTTAACATAATCTGATCACCCAAACCGAGGTGATGAACGATAGATATGGTCATACTAACATACGAGACATTTAAAGCTTTAAGTCATGTTTATAAAAATGCTGGTTGACGTATCTAACGGTGAATTGATTGATAAGATTACTATTTTGGAGATTAAGTCTGAAAGGATAAAAAATGAAGCACAATTGAAGAATGTTGAAAATGAATTGAACATTCTTAGAAAGTGTGAATTTGAAACGTCTCATAAATCTTCACTCAAGAAGATAAATGAACTGCTTTGGGATTGTGAAGACACGATTCGCCTATTGGACAAGGCTGGTGATTTTGGTGAAGAATTCGTCATGTGTGCGAGAGACATACACAATTTCAATGATGAACGATGTAGGATTAAACGGATGATTAACGATGAAACCAACTCTTCACTCATAGAAGAGAAGAGTTACGAATAAATTCTATAAAATTATCCATACCTTTTTTCTGTGACCATCCTATGCTCGCGAGCTTATCGGCACAGATGTGATATCTCACATCATTAAAAGGTCTATCATCTATGTATGTTATCCATGAATCGTAGTCTGTAGTATTTTTTATAGTTTTAATAATTATACGAGCCACCTCCATTACAGAAAGTTCCACGTTCGACGCGATATTGTAAATTTCCCCAGTTTTACCACGCTTCCATACAGCCTCCACTGCATCCGTCACGTCATCTACGTGTATAAATGCCCGCTTTACATTTTCTGCATTTTTACCATGTATGGTGCATTTTTGATCGTTGTTAAGTAATTTTATAAATTTAGGGATGAGCTTTTCTGGATATTGTTTTGGTCCATACACATTATTACATCGAATGATTTTAATGTTCATGTTGAATGATTCGAGGTATGAATTCACTATCATTTCCGCGGCTGCTTTTGATGCCGAATACGGATTGGTTGGTTTTAAAAGACTCTTTTCTTCCGTGAATGCTACATCATCTTTAGATTCACCATAGACTTCATCTGTACTAAAATGTATAAATTCCACATTGGGTATGTGCTTTTTACACATTTCTAGTAGAACATGTGTTCCATAAACATTGTCTATAGTGTATTTGAGTGGTTCGCCGAATGAATTATCTACGTGACTTTGTGCGGCAAAGTGAAATACCGTATCAAATTTGTATTCGGATATCACGTGATTTATGAGTTCTATGTTAGTTATGTCGCCTTTTATGAAGGTACACTTACCATCTTCAACGTTGTGTACGTTTGAACAGTAGTCGAGTTTATCCACATTCACAAAATGTGCCTGTGGATATTTATCTTTCATCCTATTTATGAAATTTGATGCTATAAATCCACATCCTCCGGTGACGAGGATCTGCATTTAGTAATGCTTCTGTTTATTTTTTAACCATATTACCGTAAAATTCATCTTGTTTATCCTGTCTCTGTATACTCTTGATATGCCACAAAGCCAGGTATGGGTTGGGTTGGAACATGAGCACCTTTTCAGAGCCCACTAATCTTTCATGTAGACCCTTTTCCCATTTGATAGATGGTACATTTCTGTATATTCTACCCTGGAAATCCGGCCAATTAATCCAACCACACTCATTTACCTTGAAATTGTGTTTATCCAACCATTTTTGTGTGTACCCTGGGCATATGTTAATTCTTGGAACGCCCATTATATCTGCGTCTGTTTCGGATAGAACATTTTTAACATTTTCGATGAGACCTATTTGAGGCATTTCATCTGCATCTATCACGAATATATAATCACCCGAACAAACACTCGCGTGATAATTTCTGTGATCTGCAAAGTTTCCATCGAACTCCTTTTCATTAATTTCGATACCTTCATACTTTTTCAAAACGGACCTCACTTTGTCCGTAGCCTTCCCAGCGTCAAGTAACACGTTTATCTCGTCTTCAGCATCCTTATTTTCCGTTAAAAAATACAAAAGATTGTCGAGCTCCCTGTGTTCATTACACACGGTGATAGCATAAGAGAGCTTCATATGTATTTATTGGAGGCATTCCTTTAAAGGGTCTACTTGTATATATTCTTTGAGTTTAGATACATCGAGCTTACATTCACTTCTGTTTGGTGTATCCTTAGATACAGTTGAATCCTTGATCATCTCAGATAATCGCATGCTTCCTTCGTTTGTAAAGTTGATGATACCAGTCACACCCTTTTCCAACAATTCTGGTATTTTGGGGAACAAAGATGGTACCACCGTAGCTGAAACACTTATATCATGGATATTGTCCTTATTCTTTTCGAGTTTTGATAAGAGACACTTTGGATGGCCATCTCGTGTTATGGGGTAAGCCACTCGTAAGTAAAGTACATCATTAGAATACGTATAATTTATGGCTGTTTCGAGCATGATCCTAACCTGTGTATAGACGTGTTTATCAAAATTGGGTGTATCTTCTTCTTTGAAGAATGCATCGCCTTCGTATATGGATCCGGACCCTATGATGACGAGTTTTATACCCAAATCCTTACACACTTGTATGAGGTGGAGTTGTTGCGTCAAGTTTGTGTGCATCGTTTCCGCTTCGTGTGTTTCACACCAATCGATAGTAGGTTTACCACTTATACCTGCCGCTGAAAATACATACTTTGGTTTGAGAAATTCCAAGTGTTTTCTTATGTATTCCAAACGCGCATCACATGGAATGGACCCTGGGATGTGTTTCAGTAGCTCTTTACCCAAATAGCCATTTGGACCTAATACTACAGAGTGTATTGGTTTGAATAGCGGGTTGTTTGAATCCTTTTCTGATACGATCAGTTCCGATTTGTTCTCGATGGGCCACGGGATGTTTAGCACCGGGTCATTCCAGTGACACGCTCTCTCTTCTTTTGGATCATGGAAGCCACTTTGAAAATATATGATCTGTGAATCTTCGAAGGCGTAAAAGCCGTGTGCACAATTTTCACCTACAAGAACGGAGTCTCCCACCTTTAGGTCGTACGTCTTGTAAGTTCCATCTGGCTGTACCACGACATCAAATATATGTCCAGTCACAACAACGATGTATTTCTGGTATGGGCTTATGTGTAAACCCCGTAGGACATTCTTTTGACTTATGGATGTGACCGATTGTTTTATATCAAACGGTGGTTCATCAAAGTTAAATAGCATTCTACCGCGTTTATCATGAAACTGTCTCATTTAAAGATTAATATTCTATTATCTTTATATGGAATTCTATAGAAAGTGTATAGATGAATATACCAAAATTCCAACACTCGAGCAGACACTTTGGAAATCAAAATCAGATCTATGCCTCGTTTACATAGAATTCAGGGACATAGACATAATAAAAACAAATTTACATAACCTGTGTAATGTGTACGGTGGTACAGATGCGTCCATCATGATTGTTCACAGTAGTGTGAATCGAGATAGGATCATGAATATCACGGGTGAATGGAAAAATGTGCGGTACATTGAAATGTTACAACACGAAGGGAGTGTGGATGATTATAATAAGATACTCACAAACTTTGATTTTTGGAACACATTTTCGGAATTTAAATATGTACTCACAAATCAGTGGGATTCGTATCTATTCAAGAAAATACCTGAAAAATTCTTTGAGTATGATTACGTAGGTGCACCATGTAACCACTTTTATAGCATATACGGTGGTCGGGTGGTCACGGTGTGTGGCGCGGGATGTAAATGCGATAGATGTGTATCTACTAATGGGAACCACCCATTTACATATAAATATTTCATGTACGATAAACCAAAGAAATTTATGTTTAATGGTGGATTTTCTTTGAGAAAAGTTGAAACGATGAAAAATATTTGCAAAAATAAACCATGGAATGGTGCACCGGAAGACGTATATTTCTGTCTAACCGACATAAAAACACCTTCAAGGGAAGAGGCCTCTGAATTTTCAGTTGAGGGACTAAAGTATAACGACGATGTACCATGTGGGTGCCATCAAGTGTGGATACATCAATCACAAGAATACGTGTCTAGCTTGTTTTAAAGATTTTGTTCCATAGTAAATCATGTTTGGTAAAATATACGGGAGGTTTTATCTTAAACAAGATCTTGGGTTGGAAGATGACGATACACCGGATACGTGTACAATTTCTGAATTGATAGAAACTTTCCCTGTTTGGAAGACGTGGATAAAAAGCTTTCCTCAAAAGAACAAGCAATTGTTTACCATGTTTGAAACATCGGATGTTCATCCAGAAATTATAGAAAATATGAAACTTTTTGATAAAGTGATCGTACCATACGATTACCTGAAAGATATATTGGTTAAACACGGGGTAAATTGCGTTTCACTCAATTGGTATACATCCCCTTTGATAAGAAGCAAACCCATCGTTTTGAATAAAAAAAGAGACGTGAGTGCATTGGTGTTTTTGTATGTGGGTACGAACGATGTTAGGAAAAATCTTGTATCGTTAGTAAACACGTTTTATAGGTGTATAAAAGATACACCACACAAATTGATCGTTAAGACTAATCACACGACTGGACTCAAAAGTCTACCAAATATAAAATACATAACGGATCGCATATCACTAGATGAACTCGCTGGGTTATACAATATATGTGATTACGTGGTGTCGTTTACACGGGGTGAAGGTGTAGGGCTGCCGATGCTTGAAGCCGAGTATTTCAATAAACCCGTGATAAGTCACGATAAGGGTGTATTTAAACACATAAAAAAGGATGACTGGATAATTCTTCCACACAAAGAAGTCGATATAGATTACACGGATGTACCCGAATTTTTGAAGAAAGTGTTTTATGGTACTTGGTGGAATGTAGATAATGAAGAATCGATTAAAGAAATAAGAAGATTATTTTAAAGTATGTACGACGACGATACATTTAAGACGTGTGAAGACATTGCGAATGTTGATAACCAAATAAGAAAGTCTGGTAACGTTTTGGAAGGGAATTGTTTATACAAGGATTCATCTAACTTTGAATATTTTGACCCCGGCGAAAAGTATGATAATAAACTCAAACTAAGAAAAAATCTTTATAAGTTGTGTGAAGGTAGTAGAAATATTCTGGAAGTTGGTTTGAATGGTGGTCATTCCGCATGCTTATTTTACTACGCAAACCCGAGCATAGAATTGCTTTCATTTGATATATGCAGACATGCCTACACACCTATGGTGTTTGATTATCTTAAGACTAAATATAAAATAGAACTCGTTAGAGGTGATAGTCGTAATGAATTACCTAAATATATGATACAAAAGCCGTTCGACGTGATTCACATAGATGGCGGACATGGTGAAAGCTGTGCGAAGAGTGATTTGCAAAATTGTAAGCGTTTCTCACATGAAGCCACCGTTTTGGTTTTTGATGATTCAAACGCCCCAGCTATTCATGGAATACTTGAAAAATCTATAAAGGATGGCTTCATCAAAGAAGTTGATTACGATGCATACGGATTAGAAAGATCTACGTATCATCGAGTATTTAACTATTGTTTCAATTAAAATCTGTGGTTCTTATCATACCATTAAAATGTAACCAATCTACCTTGAGTATATTTTCACCCAATTCTGGATAAAACAGTGCAAAATATATTTGACATTCAGGTTGTCCGTGCTCCATACACTTTTCATAAACTTTATCGTAAAGATCTTTTATGTTTTCGTAATTATTTATGACCATGAATCCAGTGTTGCATATACGCACGTCTGTGTTAAAATTCTCAGATTTGATAAAATTTAACGTTTTATTCATATTTAAACGGTATCTGTGATCACCCATGGCTGCCTGTATTTCATGGTAAACGGAGGTCTTGTTTCTTGGTGTTGTTCTTATTATGAGAGATTTATCATCATTCTCGTTTGAGAACTTTATTATATCATCCAAAACACTCTTTGTTATTTTTTCTTTGTGATCTACGTATATTATCCTTTTGTATTTTGCTACCACGTGATCATTTGTTAAAAATTTCATAAATTTAACATATTTACTTTGGAGTGAAGACGATAGTATATCTGAATTGAGTGGTGCATCTACATAAATATATTCCCATCCCCTGCTTATCACGTGTTCTTTTAGAGATGGATTGTTCGTAAACATGTAACTGGAACCTGGAATAGGTGACCTATGTACGGCGTTGAAACCGGTTCCAAATACACAAGATATTATGCATGTGTTCATACTACAATTAAATTACCTTTTAATAGCCACCGTTCTGATGCAGATTGGATCTTCATCTTTATATGGAGCGAAACCTGTATTTTCTTCTATGTACGTTATTTCAAAGTCATTATCTGATAAAAGTTTTTTCAAATAATCTATGTTTGTAAAGTTTCTGTAATGATCGTTCCCGTGATGACGGTGTGTTTGTATACCTTTATCACTTCGAGTTTCTATACACAACGTGGTTAGTGGTTTTGTTATGCTTTTTACAAATGTTTCTTGATCTTCGTTTGGTATACTATGGAATGTAAACCTTGAATATACGATATCAAATTCATCTTTAGGTGTGGTACAAAAATTACCAACTTTAAATGTACACGTTTCTGTACTGGGTGGGGTGTATCCAGACATATCTACACCCGTTACATTAAAATGTTTTGAAAGTTCGTAACTATCGCGCCCATTTCCAAAGCCAGCGTCCAATACATGCAATTCTTTGTTAGCAAAGAGATCTATCACGTATTTACAAAAATTAGAAGGTGTTTTGATCACATCTGTTTTGTAAAATTTAGACCAATACTCTGTATCGCACATTATTTAAAGAGTGCCCACTATCTTTAATAAACAATGGCTGGTGTAAGAAATCAAAAAGCTAAATTAGACCGGACCCTTAAGAAGATTGCGTCCATACTTAACGAACACGATATCAAAAATTGGTTTGTGTCGTATGGGACTCTTCTTGGTATCACTCGCGAAAATGGGTGTATTGATGGAGATGATGACGTAGATATTGTTTCGAATATCAATGATTATGAAAAAATTAAATCAGCCTTGGCCCAGAATGGGTTTACATTCTACTATGGATCTGGTATAGGTTCGAGTAGAAGTATATTGAAAACGAATGATACAGAAGAATATTCGAGTGTGGATTTTTACATGTCGGTCGTAGAAGGTGATGATTTTGTGGATCACTGGGAAAGAGTGCGATGGGCCAAATGCAAACCATTGATAAGTAAAGAATGGAATGGTGTTCAGATTTGGCTTCCGCAAGACGCGGAAAGTAAGCTTATCGGTAGATATGGCGAAGAATGGCGAATTCCACAAAACACGAAGGGTCCAGATCCCAGAAAAACAATATTGAGGTAATTATATGCTCAAGGAGGAATTGAACGACATAGACAAAAAAAGAGCTGAGCTGGATGATATCATATCAGATTTATACGAACTAAAACCTCTTCTAGAACAGTGTGAAAATGGTGCTGTTATACAAGGGTACAAAGAATGTGAAGCTATGAGTTTTGCTCTCACTGAGTGGTACATACGAACTAAGCCCTTGTTCAAAGACTTTGTGTGTTGGCTTAACATGTACTTTGAACAGAAAGTTGAAATTTCTGGTAAAACAGAAGACCTCAGGCACAAAATAAAAACACTCCGTCATTCCGTGTTATCATCGTTTAATAAATCTTAAGAACTTCTGCGACCGCCGGGTGTCTCAGAATGTCTTCGTCGTGCATTAATACGTGATCTATGTATTCAAATTCTTTTCCTTCCATCCTGTTTACCAGGTCTTTTAATCCATTCTCTCTGTGAAGATCACTTTGTTTAAGATCGCCCATGACGATCATTTTAGAGTTTTCACCGAGACGAGTGAGAAGCATTTTCATTTGATTAGGTGTACTGTTTTGCATTTCATCGGCTATTATGAAAGAATCGTTAAAAGTTCTACCCCGCATGAAACCGAGTGGCTCTATTCTGACACAGTTCTCAAGTTGGTTTCTTGTGAGATGTGTCTCAAATACATCCATCATAGGTCTTATCCATGGTTCCATTTTTCGTTCCATCTCCCCTGGTAAATACCCCATATCCTCGTCCGCGGCGACGATGGGTCTCGTGAGTATCAATCGAGTGCATTGACGTTCCACCAATCGTTCGGCGGCTACCTGACATGCGAACATGGTCTTACCAGATCCGGCTGGACCAGTAGCTATGACTATTGGTTTGGATGACTTTATCACTTTCAAATACTCAAATTGACCGGGGGTTTGTGGAACATTCATATATAATGACTTAAGGTTTTTTCTTGATAAATAAAAATGGAATATTACTTTATTCGAATAGCCAGGGGTGGATACACTACCATAAAAGACCCCAAATCAAAACCAAGGCTTATATGTTTCAAGGATTTGAATGGAGCTAATGAGTGTGTGAAATATATGAGTTGTTATAGGTCTAGATTTGGTGTGTGGCCAGATATAGATCTATCCAAGCCATTTATGAAAATTAAACTAGAAACAGATTTCAAAAAAAGAACACCTTATGATGTTGAAAAATTCATGTACGTAGATAAGAAAACTGAAATTGAACTAGATGAAATGGCGAAACAATTCGGTATATCTTATTTTTATTGTCACGACTTCAAATACGATAAACTTAAATTTTCAAATCTTCAGCTGAGAGGTCAAGAATACGATGGTTACGTAGATGACGAAATGTACAGAGATTATCTTGACTATAGTTTAAAGATAGAGTGATATGTTTTTAAAAATGACCAGCAAACACCGAATGCTATCTGATTTTGATCCATCTAAAGAAGATCACGTTTTGTGGCTTAAAAAGGTAGGAGATGCTTTCAGGGAAAGTATGAACGGAAAGTCAGATTTAATGAAGGCGGTTTATGAAAACCCAATCACCAAGGATAGGGTGACACCCATTCAATGGGCGCAGATTCACTTTGGTCTCGCCATGAAGTACACAGATGCTGTGTTTGACGGTACAGCTTACATTCCAAAATAAAAAATTGCATTACATAAATGCGAATCGTATTAAGTGTTGTCGCGCTTATCATAGTTTACACTTTACTCAGGTGGACCGAACTTTACGTTCCACGCACCCTCGATAGTGATTGGAAGTATACCCGCAACGATGCGACTAGAAAGGCTGACCCATTTAATGTCTGTTCACCAGAATCTTTCGGTGATTGTGCCAAGACAAAATTTCCACACCTAAGTAGATATTAATATATCAAATAATCAAAAACAATGACGAGAGAATACGTTCTTGAAAGATACTCAAACCTTTTAGGTCTTCCAAAAGATCACACTTTATGCGTGAATCTTGAGAAAAGTACGCACAATTGGTCGGTGAATCGCTCATTATATCTGGGTGACGTCGCTGCGTCGGATAACCCCGCGCATATGAACCGGTATAAGCACAAATTTCTCCAGATTCAATACAATATAAAGAATTCACCGGTACTCAAAAATCATATTTTGTCCGGTAAGATAAAAACAACCGGTGTTATGGAATTAGCCCCACATGAATTGTGGCCAGGTGGACCCCATGATCGAGAAATGGTGAAGAACATCAATAAAAATCTGAAGAAGGATGCGAATGCTATGATATTACAAGATCCAAATTACAGGGGTATTTTCAAGTGTAAGAGATGCAAATCTTTTAAGACTACATACTACGAAATGCAAACGAGGAGCGCGGATGAACCCATGACGGTTTTCGTTACGTGTATAAATTGTGATGCTCGCTGGAAATCTTAATTTTGTATTCCGTGTCTGTGAGATCTGTATCCATGTCTCCAACGGATAATATGTAATTATATCCGGATATGCGTTTGAGATTTCCCTTGTTTTCAGCTGGTGTTAAGAATAATCGGTCGTATGGTATACCATACATTCTTAACTGGTAACGCGTGAAAGCTTCTATACCCACTAAATCGGGCCTCGCAGTCATTATGATCACTTTGTAACCTAGATTTTTACTGTAATGAACTAGATCTATTATAGGTTTATTTGGCTTCCCATTAGTAAATATAAGCGTATCGTCTATATCGAACATGACCGCGTCATTATCTTTTATAATTCGATTACTCAATATATTCAGCATGTAATCTATTTTAAGAATAGAAAATAAGGATTGTTAATGGAAAATCAAATCGTAGATGTTAATTTTGATGATGGGGTAGTATCCATATGTAAGATTAAAGAAGACATGGGTGATCATTACGTTATAAATGAACTGATTTACATGGGTAACGGTCTTTACACTTTTAACTTACAAGATGATACGATTCTTAAATCTTCTGTAAATGGTTTCTATGATGTAGATGACATTGAACTCACTGGTATGTATACCCGCGTTTCAGATAACGTGTATGAGCGCGTCGATGAAAGCGACGAAGATTACGAAGTTTCTTCGGAAGATTATTCGGACACCGAATCTGATATAAGTCTAGAGGATGAAGAATAAAAATATAAACATATATAAAATGAAAAAAGGTGCTGTCCCACTCGCGGCTATATTGTTAGTTCTCTTGTATGCGTTTGTTTATAAACCAGGGTGCAAGAAGGAAAAGTACTGTGGTGCTTGCCAAAAATAAGACTTAAAAAATAGAGTGTATAATTGAATATGGCTCCGTACAATCCTCCGAATACACATTACAGTCAACTTGATGTGTCTTCGTACGAAGAGGACGACGTATTCAAGTTCATAGGTAAGTCAGGTAAGCGCTTTTACTGGCTTACGCGCTTTCTTGATTTGTCCTACTTGTGGTACGACAAAAAGAGAAAAGTGATAGAAATCTGGGGACCATATGAATCTCTTCAGAATTTCCAGGCGCATCAAATTATACAATGCGAATTAGACCTAAGTTGTGATAAATAATCTTAAATGTTAGAATAATTAAAAATGTACATTCGCCCACAGATCAGAACCCGTGAAACTGGTGTGTCTCAAACACACACTAAACCCGAGCCAGGGAGTTTCTTATATTCTATAATCAGACCCGAAAAACTAGAACCCACAAAGAAACAACCATTTTATGTATACAACCGCGATGATTACTTGAAAGATTTGGAAAAATGTTACACCTCGAAAGGATTGGAGTTTAAAAAACCGGAAGTATATGAAATACCAAAAAGAGAAATTAAACCCGAGTGCGAAAAGGTTGATATCAGTAAAATGGACCGCGTCATCGTTAAAACAACTGTTTTGAAAAATGGTAAAGTCCGTGTTAAACTTATTACTAGTATGGTTTCATTATATGAAAAATACTACAGTAAATACAAACAGCCACCCATTAAAACGCTATGTGCTGCACTTAAATCCATGGGTCACACAAATGAATTCGTAGAGCGTGTGGGTAAGCTCCACGAAAATAGAAAAAATTCGGCCGCAAAAAATTGGAAAAACTTGGAAAAAATATTTGATAAGCCATCGGCATCGTCAAAGAAAAAGACAAAGAAAAAGGAGGTTGAACCTGAACCTGAACCTGAACCTGAACAAGAAGAGGAAGAGGAGGAAGAAGAAAACGAAGACGATGATGCAGCTCCGGATGAAGAAGCGATCGAAGTTGATCAAGAAGACGACGAAGAAGTCGTGGAAGAGGAATACTTTTCAGATGTAGAGTGAACCTAAGTCAATAGATGTAGTCATTTTAATTATACACAAAGATGTTCATCACCAACGTTCTCGTCAACGACCACATCCTTGACCGTGCCGTGTTTGATAACATCAAACACGCCTCTAAATACGCAGTAGAAAAATCGCGTGAAAAAGTTTGGAAACTCGCAGATAACTCCGTGTTTTACGGAAACGTGGAATCTCGCGTGTACGAGATAGACTTTGAAAAACCTTCGGATCACAAAGATGAACATATTCTTTCTTTCTTTGGATCCATGTGAAAATGCACACATGAACTGCGATCAACACGTGGTCAAGATACAACTCGAAATATGTCAAATGTTATATACAGCGTGGCACTTTTCGGGTGAGAGTGACTACGTAGCTGAAAACGCCCCATTCAGTAAAGATGGAACTAGGCGTGGGTATCGCCCCGCGCATGCGAAACACCCCATGACTATGTGGGTGGCGTCGTCCCTCGAAAACTATCTCTATGCCTGTGAGATAGGCATGGCGCTCACTTTGGAATACACGAAACGGTACGGTAAGATACACACGTGTGCGAAGCACCTCTTGTGGCTACACACGCACCACCCATCTCATTTTGAAAAGAGAATCAGTGAGACTGCGTATTATTCAAAAGAAGGCATACCCGAGTGTATGCCCGAAGAGTACAGACAACCTAGTATTACCGACGCGTATCAAATGTACTATATGATGGACAAGATGAATTTTGCTAGATATAAAGATTTCTGTGTTTAATGTAATATGTTAGCTACGGCTAAACTTTTCAGTGCTCCCTCCGTAAAGGTAAAGAAACAAGAAAAACCCCAACCCAAACTCTTTAGTGATTTCGTCAAAGGTGTTAAAAAGAATGAAGTACACGATGTCTTGATTAAGCCGAGTGAGGGCCTCGTGTATTACATGAATGACGACGGAGAAACATCCTTCGCAAACTACATCCCCTCTAATCCATTTTGGGAAATGCTCATGGAAAGCGACGCAAACATCCAAACGGATTTGTCCTCGTCCATGTCTTTCGGTGACATCACGTCCATTGGTTTCACCATACTCCTGTCTATCGCCCTCTTCCGCATGTTTATCGGTGGTATGGGTGGTGGAGGAGGTGCGAACCCATTCAGTATGGGCGAAAAGCCACTCGATGTCGAAGATGAAATCGTAACGAGATTCGATGATGTTCAGGGCATCGATAGCGCAAAAGATGAACTCCAGGAAATCGTTGGTTTTCTTCGTGACCCAACCCAATACATTGTGTGTGGCGCAAAGATTCCAAAAGGTGCTTTACTCACCGGAAAGCCTGGTACGGGTAAAACACTCTTGGCTCGTGCGATTGCGGGTGAATCTTCCGTCCCGTTCATCCAGTGTTCCGGTTCCTCGTTCGTCGAGATGTTCGTCGGTGTGGGCGCGAAGCGCGTGCGTGACGTGTTTGAAATAGCGCGTAAGAACCAACCGTGTATCGTGTTCATTGACGAGATCGACGCCATCGGCAAGAAACGTTCCATGAATGGATTTGCCGCGAACGATGAGCGTGAACAAACCATCAACCAACTCTTAACTGAAATGGACGGCTTCGATAATGATTCACAAATCGTTGTCATCGCCGCGACGAATCGCGTAGACATTCTCGATGATGCACTTCTCAGACCAGGTCGTTTCGATCGCAAGATACAGGTCGGTCTTCCAGACGTGTATGGACGCGAAAAGATTTTACAGGTCCACTCGAAAAACAAGAACCTTTCACCGGAAGTCAGTCTCATGGATGTCGCAAGACAAACGACTGGATTCTCCGGTGCGGACCTCGAAAACCTCATGAACGAGTGTGCCATTCGTTCTGTCAAGGAAGGTACTAACATCATTACTCCTCCAATCATAGAAGACGTGTATCAACGTGTCGTCGTGGGTGCGAAGGGTGGTGCGCCCATGTCTGATGAACGCAAGAAGCTCGTGGCCTACCACGAAGCGGGACACGCCATCATAGGCGTGTTGATGCCTTCGTACGATGAAGTTCGTAAAGTCAGTATCATTCCCAGAGGTGACGCGGGTGGCGTCACGTTCTTCCAACCATCAAGCGATGAACGAGGCATGTACACGAAAGAGTACCTTTTGTCCCAAATAAAAGTCGCATTGGGTGGACACGCCGCCGAAGAACTCATGTACGGAAAGGAAAGCGTCACTACGGGTGCGAGTAGTGATTTCGCACAAGTGTGTGCCATCGCGCGTGAAATGGTGATGACCTACGGTATGTCTGAAGCCATCGGCAAAATAAACACCGACGCTAGTACCCTTTCTCAACAGACAGCGTACCTCGTAGACCTCGAGGTTCACAGGATCACAGACGAGTGTTACTCGGAGGTACTCGATATCTTGTCTTCCCGCAAGACAGATCTCGTAGCACTCAAGGACATTCTCATCAGGGATGAAATCATCGATGGGAAGGTCGTGTACGACATGATAAAAATGTGAGTGAATAGTAGATATGAGTTCAACACCAGTTAAGACTTCAGATAAAGCTAAACAAATCAGTTCGCCCACAGGTGTACTAAACCTGAACTCTGAATCGACTACAACTAGCAAAACGCCACGGGCACCTATAAAAAACCCGCCATCGTCACGAAAACTACCTACCAGCTCAAAAGCACGAAGGAGACTTAATTATGGGCTCCCTGTAACTAAGGAAATAGCTCAACAAGACAGAACACCTATAAAAAAACTACTACCGCCATCACCAAAGACACCTATAAAAAAACCACCATCGCCACGAACACCATCTACCAGGTCAAAAGCACGAAGGAGACTTAATTATGGGCTCCCTGTAATTAGCGAAATAGCTGAACAAGCCAATCGAGAAATGTCTCCATCTAAAAGAGAATCTTTATCAAAAAAATTAAATGGTAATCCAACTCCACCTAATGTAACTAGTTTGTTTGCACAAATTGATCCCGTGAAAGGACAACTCAATGCACCCAGCCGGGATAGATTGCAACGAGCTCATAGTATGGCTAATAGCGTAGCTTCTCTTACTAATAATAACCCAAATAAAATAGCTACCATGTATAATGTAGAAAATACCCTTATTAAATTACTTGAAAATAAACAAAAACTATCTGTAAATCAATTGAAAACTATAGCCAAATTGGAAAAACAACTCGAACGTTCAAAGGAAAAGCATGCTAGAGCAACAGAACTTATAAAAGAACACATGTTAGAAGAATCCGTCCCAATTATAATTACTAAAAAATCAACTGAAGAAATAAATAAACTAACCAAACAAATGGAAAAATTGAAGAATGTTTCAAATTTAGAAAGATCTAAATTATTAGGTTTAATAGTTTCTTTAGCTAGAAAGAAAAAAAATCTCACTGAATCTATTGTGAATGTTAGAAAAGCTGGTACTATAAAAAACAAAG